>RCUL01000181.1_pt1 | contig 51621 bp, 50 predicted proteins | sample 2167521 | NCBI WGS metagenome assembly RCUL01 (sample SAMN09932745, study PRJNA488358) | compost metagenome | feature: garden; material: soil; isolation source: compost soil in acetic acid-enriched culture | place: Germany: Experimental Botanical Garden Goettingen | collected 2016-01-27
ACTGTTTTTCAACAAGTTTCTATCTGCATCACCGCCGATGGATGTGCATTATAGACCATTAAATTCACTTGGCAAGGGGTATTTCAACTTTTTTTCATTGAGTGCCGCTTTTTTCTACTATTTTACGAAAAAAGTAAGGTATATGCCTTTTTTTTAGGCATTTTTACTGCTTTTTCTTAATTCTTATATTCAGAAATCTAGGTTATCGTGATTTTTATATGTCTTCTATAGAGCTTAGAGGCATATATAGCTTCTTCTATTCCAAAGATTCCAAAGAAATAATAGAGTAAATACTCTACCTCACTCTATATTTCTTCTTATTTTTAATTTACTTCTTTTATTATTACTGAATTACTGATCTTTAGATTGTTCCACGTGGAACGCTGAATTGTTTTTATGATCCTAAAATAAAAAAAGCAGGATTACTCCTGCTTTTCATCACTACACAACTTTCTTAGTCAGTGAACGTTACACGAGCAATTGCTTTCTTACCTGACTGAATAATGAAAGTACCGTTTTCTTTTACAAAGAAACTTGCATCAACAGCATTCCAGTCAACTTTTACTGCTCCGCGAGCTACAGCATCTTTTGCAGCTGCTGCATTCGGATTTAGGCCAGCTAAACGTAGAATTGTTGCAATAAAGATTTCTCCACCAAATTCACCACGTGAAATAGTCACTTCTGGTGTGTCTTCGGGTACTTCACCTTCTGTAATAAGGTTACCAGCACTTTTATGTGCATTAGCTGCAGCTTCTGCATCATGGAAACGTTCAACTAGTTCAAGTGCAAGAATACGTTTTACTTCTTGCGGATTACGACCAGCAGCAATTTCATCTAATAAAGTTTTGATCTCATCTAGAGATTTAAAGCTGAGTAAATCGAAATAGCGTTCGATTAAAGAGTCTGGCATTGATAAAACTTTTTGGTACATTGCACCTGGTGTATCAAATACACCAATGTAGTTACCCAAAGATTTAGACATTTTATTTACGCCATCTAAACCTTCTAGAATCGGAACAGTGATACACACTTGTGATTCTTGGCCATAACGACTTTGTAAAGTACGACCCATAAGTAAGTTAAAAGTCTGGTCTGTACCGCCTAACTCTACGTCAGCTTCAAGTGCAATTGAGTCATAGCCTTGAACTAAAGGATATAAAAACTCATGGATTGCAATCGGCTGATGATTGCTATAACGCTTAGTAAAGTCATCACGTTCTAACATGCGAGATACGGTTTGCTGACTTGCTAACTGAATAAGGTCAGCTGCAGATTTTTGATTAAACCATTCTGAGTTAAAACGTACTTTTGTTTTATTCGGATCTAATATTTTGAACACTTGTTCTTGATAAGTTTTAGCGTTGGCTTCTACTTGTTCACGTGACAACGGCGGACGGGTTGCACTTTTACCTGTTGGGTCGCCAATCATGGCAGTATAGTCACCAATCAAGAAGGTCACTTCATGACCTAAATCTTGGAACGTTTTTAATTTATTAATAAGAACAGTATGTCCTAAATGTAAATCTGGTGCTGTAGGGTCAAAACCAGCTTTAATTTTAAGGGGACGGTTCTCTTTGAGCTTTTTCAGTAAATCTTCTTCTGAAATAATTTCGTGCGTGCCTCGTTGGATGAGGGCAAGCTGTTCTTCGGCGGGCAAGAAATTTGACATCACAAAACCTAAACACATCAGTTATTCAATTTGTGCGATATACTAACATTTTTTCAGCGTCTTGCAGGGGAAGTTGCATATGAGCGCAATCTATATCGGCGTAATGACTGGCACTAGTATGGATGGTGTGGATATTGTTGCGGCTTCATTTGAGCCACTACAGCTTCATGCCACTCTTACAGTTCCATTTGAACCCGAGTTACGTGATGAGCTTATGGCATTAACTTTACCTGATGACAATGAAATTGATCGTATGGGTAAAGCTGATGTTGCTCTAGCGAAAATGATTGGTCATGGTATTAATACTCTCATTGAAAAACATCAATTAGATCGTAGTCAAATTAAAGCGATTGGTTCGCATGGGCAGACAATTCGTCACCGTCCAGAACATGGGTTTACGCTACAAATTGGCGATCCCAATATCATTACCGAAATCACTCAAATTCCGGTTGTTTCAGATTTTCGTCGTAGAGATATGGCAGCAGGTGGTCAAGGTGCACCATTAGTGCCTGCTTTCCATCAGGCTTTATTTCAACATCCAAGTATCCATCGTGTGATTTTAAATTTGGGTGGTATTGCTAATGTGAGTATGCTGCCTGCCAACAATGCAGACGGCGTATTTGGTTTTGATACGGGTCCTGCAAATATTTTGATGGATGCGTGGTGTCATCGTCATACTGGTCATCCATATGATGAAAATGGTGATTGGGCAGCTTACGGGCACCCTATCCGCTCTTTACTCGATCGTCTTCATGCACATGAATATTTTTCTAAAGAACCTCCGAAAAGTACGGGACGTGAAGATTTCAATATTGACTGGTTGGATGACCAGTTAATCGATTGGCGAAACGATTTAACTTATGATGAATTGGAAGACACACCTGAAAACGTCCAAGCAACCTTATTAAAGCTTACTGTACGTGCCATTCAAAAAGCGATTTATCGCTCAGAGATGGAAACAGGTGAAGTATATGTTTGTGGTGGTGGTGCTTATAACTCTTATTTATTAGAGCAATTACGCTGGCGTTTACGTAAGCATAATTGGTCAGTTCAACCTACAGATGTTTTAGGACTCTCCCCTACTTGGGTCGAGGCTACAGCATTTGCATGGTTAGCAATGCGTTTTATGAATGGTTTAAGTGGTAATTTGCCAGCAGTAACAGGTGCTTCGGATTTCAGAATCCTAGGGACGATCACGGCGGTATAAAACTATTTATTGATTTGTTTGGTCAGATTCGACCTCATAGCACATTTACTGACCCGAAATGCTGTTATTTAAATGAGCATAAAAACTCATGATAAGTGCCAACAAAAATAATTTAAGGCACTTTCATCATGGATCTGACCAAACGTATCCATCAGTACACGCGTGGCGACTGGACATTCGATGTGATTGATTCAGGCCCTATTGATGGCCCACTTGTTGTTTTATTGCATGGTTTTCCCGAAACTGCTCATAGTTGGGAACAAACCTCGGAATTATTGCATCAGCATCAATTTAGAACACTTGCAATTCATCAACGGGGCTATAGTTTAAATGCTAGACCTCAAAGCCGATTTCAATATTCACTGAGTGAACTGGTAGAAGACGTTGCAATTTTTATTAAGCAACTCGGTCAACCAGTCTATTTAATAGGGCACGACTGGGGATCGGCAATCGCTTCGGGCGTTGCAATGAAGTATCCACAATATATTCAACATCTCACTTTAGTTTCTGTACCACATCAAGCTGCTTTTTTAAAAGCCTGCTTAAGCAGCAAACAACTTTTTAAATCTTATTATTTTGCAATTTTCCAGCTTCCTCTTCTTCCTGAAGTTCTATTTAAAAAGATGCCTAAATTAGGTCGTAAATTTCTTCAGTCATCTGGCATGACCGAGCAGCAAATTGAAACATTCGAGACCGAGTTTATAAAGGAAAATAGATTAACTACGGCGTTGAATTGGTATCGTGGCTTTTTTTGGGATAAGCCTCAAAATCCGTTTAAAGCAATAGATGTTCCTACTCTTTTCATTTGGGGCCACCATGATATTGCCGTTACAGAAAAAAGTGCCAAGTTAAACTCAAGTTATTTTAAAAATAGTTATAGTGCAGTTTTTATGGATGCTTCGCATTGGATTCCCTATCAAAATGCCCCAGAACTTGTGCAATATTTTTTAGAATCTACCCGTGAAAAGTAATGATCTGATCAATAAAAAAACCTCTCAAAATAGAGAGGTTTTTAAATTTTAAAATTCTTTTTAAATCGAGAATGAAGAACCACAACCACATGTTGTTGTTGCATTCGGGTTTTGAATGATAAAACGTGAACCTTCAAGGCCTTCTACATAATCAACCACTGAGCCAATTAAATACTGATAGCTGAGTGAGTCAACAAGCATTTTTACATCGCCATTAACAAATTCTGCATCATCTTCATTTACGCTTTCAGCAAAATTAAAGCCATATGAAAACCCTGAACACCCGCCTCCCGTTACATATACACGTAACATGAGATCGTCATTCCCTTCACTATCACGGAGTTGGCGTACCTTATTGGCAGCATTATCTGACAAAACTAGAGCTTGGGCATTCATGATGATTGTTCCTCGGATTTTGCTGTGCCTTTCAAAATAAAAAAGACCCTATATTGAGTATAGCATAATCAATATAGGGTCTGTCTTCGAAGTTTAAAGCGAATCTTGAGTATTTTTATCAAGATTATTTGTAATTCTCGTCTTGTAAGCCACATTCGAAGTTTTTAGCATCTTGCTTACAACGGAATTGCCATAATAGTTTCATCATACGTTTATCATACACACCACGTTGTGTAAGGCTAATTCGTGACTCACGCATCAGTTTTTGGTAACCCGGTTTATCTGCTGGTGGAACATCCATCCAGTATTTTTGTGGAATATCAGCTTTCATTTTACCCAAGATCGTAAAGGCACGTGGTAACTGACCCGAAACCCACTCTCTAGATTTCTGACCAAAACCAGCTGGGAACTTATCAGGACGGATAATAATATTTCCTGTCACCTGTAAGATCGGATAGTTCACGATCGCCCCTTTTGTTCCTAAACCTTTTTGTAGTTCTAAAGGTTTAAATGCTGCCGCAGGTGCACCAATAATGTCTACCTGATGGTTATTAAATTTAGCACCGAAATTTGTTATATCAGCACTAACAGCCTGCGCACCTACCTGCTGAACCATAATTTTTTGAGCTTCATCATAGTCAAGTACAGCAATTTTTTTACCTGCAGCTTTCGCTACTGTATTGATGCTGCGATCATTTACTAAAAGATAAGCATCACCAACTGGAATAACACCTACAACTTCATAGCGGCCGTTAACCATATACTTACTAAAAGTCGGACTCGCTAAACCTTGCATTACTTTTACAGCAAGCTTGAGGTCAGGAATGGCACCAATTGCGTCTAATGACCCTGTAAATGAGTTAAATTGACGGCCACGCATCCCTGACACACTAATGCCATCACATTTGCCTGCTTTAAAATCTTCAGCAATAACGGCTTCATTCTGGTTTACTTTCAGTTCGATATCAGCTCCCCAGTTTTTTGCTGCAAGTTGATAATCCTTCATCAGCGCATAGACATCACCATTTTTACCAACGAAGTCAAAAACGCATACTGTTTGTTTAGCATGAGCTGCAAAAGAAACTGTGGTCAGTCCCATCGCAAGTAATAGCATTTTGGAAAATTGCATATTCTTTTTCCTTTCCTTGTGGAGTTTTTTGTTTTTCGATACCAAGAAATTTCACACCGAAATGGTATGAGTCGGATAGGCTTCATATAAAAAATCATGTTGAAGATATTTTTACGGATCCATTTTGCTTTTATGATTTTATTTCCATCAAAAATAGATAGTCGTCTATCTATTAGCAATTATTTTAATCACAGAAGTCCTTGATCCATTTTTATACCTTCATGTTTCCTTATGAAGTTTTTATCTAAATTTAGCTTAACGTCTTTCTAGTTATCCACAATGGCAGAATTGACAGCATATACAAAACAAAAAGCCTAGAACTAAGTCTAGGCTTTCTGAAAATAATGAGGATTATTCACCAGGCATTGAACATTCAAAGTTAGCCTTGTCTACAGAACAACGTGCTTTTTTCAATACAGACATCATTCCTGCATCGTAAACACCACGTTTAGTTAAGTCCATACGACCATCACGCAACATTTTTTGATATTTAAGTTTGTCTTCTGCACTTAAATTCATTTTGTATTTGCCAGGAATCTGAGCTTCTAAACGGTTGATCATTGCAAAGTTCTTAGGCAACTGTTTAACAAACCAGTCACGAGATTTTTGACCAAAACCAGCTGGGAATTTATCAGAACGTAATACTAGATCAGCTGTAACGTGTAATACAGGGAAGTTCCACATTACACCGTTTGCACCCAAACCTTTATTTAATTCTAATGGTTTGTATGCATAAGCAGGCGCACCTACCATATCTACTTGGCCATTATTAAATTTCGCAGCAAAGTTTGAAATATCAGAAAGAACTGCTTGAGCACCTACACGCTGCACCATAATTTTTTGCGCATCGTCATAACCTAATACAGCGAATTTTTTACCCGCAGCTTTTTCAACAGAGTTGATGTTTTTGTCACGCACGAAAATGAATGCTGAACCTAGCGGAGAAATACCAGCTACTTCGTATTTTTTACCACCCATATTTGTGGTCATTTTTGCTGCATTACGCGCATCTAATACATAGGTAATTGCACGTTGAGCGATTTGGTTATTTGGAACACCGCCAAGTGAGTCGATAGATCCTGCGAATTTGTTATATTGGCGTGCACGCATTGCTGTCATTGCTACAGCATCACATTTACCAGCTTTAAAATCATTATCAGCAACAGCCTCGTCCTGACGAGGTACTAAGTTAATTTCAGTACCCCAGCCTTTTGCAGCTAGAGCCCATTCTTCCATCATTTTATATGAGTCGCCTGCTTTTCCTAAGAGGTCGAATACACACACGGTACTCGCTGCTTGCGCTGAAGCAGAAAAACCAACAACAGAAGCGGCAGCCATAGCAAGTACGATTTTTTTCATTTTCTTCATCCTTCCACGGAACAGATTTTTTGTTTGAAGTTTCCTTTCAAAGACAGATATTAATCATGTTTTTTAGAAAAAAATAGAGCATTTACTCAATTTTTTTTATCTGATTGAACCATTGTTTGTTCAATTTAAATTATTTATTAGTAGTAAAAATCTCTACGTTTCCGTAAGTTACTTTTTATATTCACAATTTTCATACCCATATTCAGTATGGAAATATATGTAGGGTTTTTGTGATGAAAAAATAATCTACTCTCCATTAAGCGTACATTCAAAATTTGTCCGTTCGACTGTACAGCGAGCACGCTTAAGTACACTCATCATGATCGCATCATATACACCCTGTTTGGTTAAGTTGAGTCGCCCATCTCGTAAAAGTTTTTGATATTTGGTTTTATCTTCTGCTGAAAAATTCATTCTGATTTTTGATGGTACACCCATTTCTAACCGCTTTATCATGGCAAAGTTTTGAGGTAATTTTTGTATAAACCAATCACGTGATTTTATGCCAAAATCTGTAGGGAACTTATCAGTTCTCGCAATTAAATCTCCAGTAACATTCACCACTGGAAAATTAAACATAGCCCCTTTAGTGCCTATACCTTTGCTAATCTCTAGTGGTTTATAAGCATAAGCAGGCGCAGCAATTGCATCGACTTGTCCACTATTAAACTTTTTCACAAAATCATTAATTTCAGAAGGAATAGGCTGCGCCCCCACACTTTCTACCATAATTTTTTGAGCAAGGTCATAATGCAAAATAGCGAATTTTTTACCGCGAACTTTTTCAATGGAATTCAGATTTTTGTCTCTTACAAATAAATATGCCAGACCAATCTGAACAATACCAACGACCTCGTAATTCGTTCCATTCTGAGCAGTCACCATGCGATGTTTATTACGCTTATCTAAAACGTAGCTAATCGCTTTTTGCGCAATAGCATTACTGGTTACCCCACCAATCGCATCGATAGAACCTGCAAATTTATTATAGTTTCGTGCCCGCATGGAGGTCATATAAGCAGCATCACATTTGCCTTCACGAAGCCTACGGTCCACCAGAGCTTCATCTTGAAATGGAATTAAGGTGATATCAGCTTGCCAGTCCTTTGCTGCAAGCGCCCACTCTTCCATCATTTTATAAGATTCACCCGACTTCCCTAATAAATCAAATACACACACATTTTGTCCTGCATGTGCTGTTCCCATAGCACAGCAAAATACTGCACTAATTATCCCCAATCTTTTTTTCATTTGACTTTCCTTAGTCTAGTTTTATTAGTAGCTCATTAATCAACCAAACTTTAAACTGTTTTTATTTTAGTCATTTTTTTTAAAAAGTGTTCTATCTTGTTCAATATTGAAGACATTTCGGATGAATAGCTGAACGTAGAGTATTTCGATGTATACAATTATTGTCTGCTTCTAACTAAAATCCGGAAAGTTTTGTTTTCATCGGCAGTTCTCTTTAAAATACGGCATTCCTCACTCACCTCGATACAATAAGATGATTCAATTTGACCAAGTTTCTTTACGCCGCGGTGGACGTATTCTATTTCAAAAAGCGTCTATGCAATTACACCCAGGTTGGAAAATTGGTCTGACTGGGGTCAATGGTGCAGGTAAATCAACATTATTTGCAGCGTTACTAGGTAGCTTAGGTGCAGATGAAGGTTCACTTACTCGTCCTTCAGGCTGGATCGTGGCGCATATGGCGCAAGAAATAAAAGCACTAGACATGCCTGCAATTGATTTTGTTCTCTCAGGTGATGAAGAGTTTTGGGATATTCAAAATAAGCTTGCTCAACCAGATCAACTGAGTGACTTTGAATTGGCTAAATTGCATGGCCGCTTTGATGAAATTCATGGTTATTCAGCGCCATCTAAAGCAGCTCAGCTTATGGCTGGTCTTGGTTTTCTAGAAAATCAATTGCGTTTGAACGTTGAGAGTTTCTCTGGTGGATGGCGTATGCGTTTAAATTTGGCGCGTACCCTAATGAGCCGTTCAGATTTATTATTACTGGATGAACCAACAAACCACTTAGACTTAGATGCAATTTTGTGGTTAGAAGATTGGCTTAAAGCCTATGAAGGTACACTCATCCTAATTTCGCATGACCGCGATTTTTTAGATGCGATTACAGATCATATTCTGCATATAGAAAATCAGGAGCTCACCCTTTACACCGGAAATTACTCTACATTTGAAACCACTCGTAGTGAACGTCTTGCTCAGCAGCAACAAGCTTTTGAGAAGCAACAAGAAACACGTGCTCACCTACAAAAATTTATTGACCGTTTTAAAGCAAAAGCGACTAAAGCTCGTCAGGCACAAAGTCGAATTAAACAACTTGAGCGCATGCAAGAGCTCGCTCCAGCTCATATTGATACACCTTTTACTTTTAGTTTCCGTGAACCAACCAAAATGAGTTCGCCGTTACTGACTTTAGACAATGCCAGCATTGGTTATGGCGATAAACAAATCGCCGAAAAAATCAGATTACAAATTACACCAACCTCTCGTATTGGTTTACTTGGTATGAACGGCGCAGGTAAATCGACCTTAATTAAGAGCTTAGTGGGTGATTTACCGCTCTTAGCTGGTGAACGCAAGGCGTCAGAGTTACTTAATATTGGTTACTTTGCACAGCACCAAATGGATGCTTTAGATGGCCACGCTACTCCAATGTTACAAATTGCCCGTTTAGCAGGTAAACAAATTAGTGAAGCGACCTTACGTTCTTTTTTAGGTAGTTTTGGCTTTAGTGGTGAACGCATGGATACGCCATGTGAAACCTTTTCTGGTGGAGAGCGCGCTCGTTTGGCCCTCGCACTGATTGTATGGCAGCGCCCAAATGTTTTGATTCTGGATGAACCGACGAACCATTTAGATCTTGATATGCGTCATGCACTAAGCATGGCATTACAAGATTTTGAAGGCGCTGTCGTGCTGGTTTCCCACGAACGTCAACTCATTGCAAGTGTTTGTGACGAGCTTCTTTTGGTACACGGCGGTAAATGTACCGAGTTCGAAGGTGATTTACAGGATTATGCAAAATGGCTACGTGAAGCACGTCAGCAACTCATCAATGCTCAGACTGCTGTAGCACAGAATAATTCTTCCTCTGCTGCTCCTACTCCCACTAAAGTCGATAAAGAAGCACAGCGTAAAGAAGCAGCTCGCCGTCGTGAACAAACCAGACCTATTCGTAAAAATATTGAAAAAATTGAGTCTCAAATTGAGAAACTTCAACCACAACTTGCCAAAATTGAAGAGTCTTTAGCAGATACATCTTTATATGATGCAGCACGTAAGGATGATCTACTCAAGCTTATGAATGAACAGACTGAACTGAAAGCTAAACTTGAGCAATATGAAGAACAGCTTTTAGAACTTATGATGGAATTAGAAGAGATGGAAGCCTCTTTTGATTAATCTATTTTTCAAAATAAAAAAGCCGATTTCTTAATCGGCTTTTTTATGAATTAATAAGGGGTATAAAAAGCCCCTAATTCATTTAAATTGGTATTGATTGGCAAAGCCCAAACATTGCTTGATAAACTATCTGCAATATATAAATCATAACCGCCACGGCTTCCTGTCTGCCCCGCAAGAGAAACCACCATATACCGCTGGTCTAAAGGTGCCGGATCTGATGTATTTACGACTGTACTATTAAAAGGCAAACGAGTGTTTTGTTTGGTAGCCATATCATAAACATAGATCTGATCATGGGTATTTGTTGAGTTATACCAGCGCACATATAAAAACTGGCTTCCCTGCCACCATACTGGATAATATGAGGCAATACTGGTTAGCTGTGTATTATAAGCACCCGACTGATCAATACTAAAAATTCTAGAATTACTACTCACACCTTTGGCATATAAGATTTGCGTAGTATTGACCATTGGATACGGCATTGACTCTTCGATATCCCAACCATTATGGGTGACAGATGCAATTGTCCGGTCAGTTATCTTGATGATTTTTAAATCACCATCTTGCTTAAAAATAATGCGTTGGTTATCTAGAAATTTAGGATCTTCATCCCGCTTGTTATTCCCTTGGGTTAAATTGATTGGTAATTCTGTGCTCCCAACTCTCCAAGCATACACATCCCACGCATCTCCATAATGCTGTCCAGAATTAACCCCCATAAAAGTGAGCCATTTCCCATCTGGGGAAAAATGACCATTCATCATGTGGTCAATTTTCCAGTTTGCACCCAGTAATGTGGTTTGCTGCGTTGTGAAATTATAAAGATAAAGCTTACTGTCCCATGCGTCATAATTACTATAACGATGAAAAACTAATTTTCCGTAAAAAGTGGGTGCTGTGGCAGCATGCAGTTGAAATAAGCAATTAAAAAATAAGATTGCAATACATAAAATTTTTTGTGTTTTTTTCAAAATTATATTCTCTTGTAATAAATGAGTATCCAAGAGAATAGCAGTTTACAAATTTATTTTCTTATAAAACAAAAGGCTTTGTCTAAAATTAAACAAAGCCTTTTATTAACTTATCATAAAAAAGATTATCTAAATTTTTTATGATTTTCATTTCGAATTTTGACTAAATTCATTGCTTCAGTTTTTGCTTGATCTAACTGTTCGTGCTCAACCAATGCAGTTACTTTATCAATCTCAGCAACAAGCTGATCTAAACCAGCTTGGTACTCTTTTACCTGCACATTTCCTGAAGGCAAACCTTCGAGTTTATGCGGCAAATATTGCTTAGAAGAAACTGCTGCTTCACGCATTACAACAAGCTGTTGTTTCGCATTAGCAGCATCTTTCGCTTCAGCAAATGCTTTAGTGCTCTTAGCTAAAGTTTTCATATTCGTTTCTAAATCAACCGCCCAAACAGCAGAGCTTCCTAAAAAAACACATGAGATTAACAAGCTAGCTAACAATTTCTGACCCATCATCTTCTTTCCTTAGACTGATTTAGAATCGTGTTATGAATTAAGCATCAATATCAGCATTTAAAGCATTCTCTTCAATGAATGCACGACGTGGTTCCACATCATCACCCATTAGGCAAGAGAACATACGATCTGCTTCAATCGCATCGTCAATGGTTACCTGTAACATATGACGGTTTTCAGGGTCCATTGTCGTTTCCCAAAGCTGTTCAGCATTCATTTCACCAAGACCTTTATAGCGTTGGATCATCATACCGCGGCGCGAATCTTGCAAAATATGCTGCCAAACTTGATGGAAGTTAGCCACTTGAATACGGCGATCACCTTTTTGTAAATAAGCACCATCTTCAAGCAAACTGAACCAACTCTTCGAGTTTTTCAGCAAACGAGCATACTCAGCTGAATTCAATAAGCCTGCATCAAGCAAATATGCGTGTGGCAAGTTATGAACATATACAGTAATACGCGGCCAATAATGCGCAGATTTTTCACCCTGAGCATTTTCACGCTCAAATGACTCTAGTGTAATTTCTGGACGTAAACTTGGCTGTAATCTTGTAATGATATCTTTTACTTGATCAGCCCATTGTTGTACATAAGCTTCATCATGGTTTTGATCGCTCTTGAATGCCTCTATTTCAAGTAAAGCATCCAATAAGCTAGCCGGATAACGTAACGTTAAGCGCTGTAAGCTCTTTTGCGAAACTTGATAATCCTGAATGACTTTAGCAAGTGCTTCACCTGTAATTGATGGTGCCTCAGCATTGGTATGCAAAGATAGCTCATCAATCGCATTTGAAATTAAATAATTTTCCAATGCATCATTATCTTTGATGTATTGTTCCTGCTTACCTTTTTTCAATTTGTATAAAGGTGGCTGTGCAATATAGATATACCCACGCTCAACCAATTCTGGCATTTGACGGAAGAAGAACGTTAACAACAAGGTTCGAATATGCGAACCATCAACGTCGGCATCGGTCATGATAATGATTTTATGATAACGTAGCTTGTCAGGATTATATTCTTCACGACCAATACCACAGCCGAGAGCAGTAATTAAAGTACCCACTTCCTGACTAGAAATCATTTTGTCAAAGCGTGCACGTTCAACGTTCAGGATTTTACCTTTCAACGGCAAAATAGCCTGCATTTTACGATTACGGCCTTGCTTGGCACTACCACCCGCAGAGTCACCCTCGACAAGATATAATTCAGAAAGTGCTGGATCTTTTTCCTGACAATCTGCCAATTTACCTGGTAAACCAGCAATATCAAGTGCGCTCTTACGACGTGTCATTTCACGCGCTTTACGTGCAGCATCACGCGCACGTGCAGCATCAATAATCTTACCGGCAATTGACTTTGCAGCTTGCGGGTTTTCAAGTAAGTAAGCAGAGAACTCTTTGTTCATTGCTTGCTCAACAGCAGGTTTTACTTCACTCGATACCAGTTTTTCTTTGGTTTGAGATGAAAATTTTGGATCAGGTACTTTTACCGAAATAATAGCGGTTAAACCTTCACGTGCATCGTCGCCCGTTACATTGACTTTTTCTTTCTTGAGAATATTTTCATTTTCAAGATATTGGTTTAAACCACGCGTCAAAGCTGCACGGAAACCAGCTAAATGGCTACCGCCATCTTTTTGAGGAATGTTATTGGTAAAGCAACGAACGTTTTCTTGATAACTTTCATTCCACTGCAAGGCTACTTCTACACCAATACCGCTATCTGTATCCGCAGTAAAATGGAAAATCTCATTTAGATGAGTTTTACCTTCGTTAATGTATTTTACAAACTCCGATAATCCACCTTCGTAGTCATATACATGTTCAAGGTTAATACGTTCATCGCGTAATACAATACGTACGCCCGCGTTTAAGAATGAAAGCTCACGTAAACGGCGTGCTAGAATTTCTACGTTAAAAATGGTTTGAGTAAATGTTAACTCACTTGGCCAAAAGCGTACCGTTGTACCACTCTTATCAGTTTCACCAATCACACGTAATGGATATTGCGGATCGCCGTGTTGATATTCTTGCTCATGCACTTGACCAGCACGAGAAATCATTAAATGTAATTTACTCGAAAGTGCGTTTACTACAGAAACACCTACACCGTGTAAACCACCTGAAACCTTATAGCTGTTGTCATCAAACTTACCGCCTGCGTGCAGAATGGTAAGAATTACTTCCGCTGCAGAAACACCTTCTTCAGGGTGAATATCGGTTGGAATACCACGGCCATTATCGGAAACACTCACTGATTCATCTTCATGAATAGTGACAATAATTTCATCACAATGTCCAGCTAAAGCTTCATCGATTGCGTTATCGACTACTTCAAATACCATATGGTGTAAACCGGTACCGTCGTCTGTATCCCCAATATACATACCCGGACGTTTACGAACTGCATCTAATCCACGTAATACTTTAATACTAGAGGAATCATAAGCCTTTTCATTGGTTTGTTCTGTTTGAGAGGCTGATTGAGACTCTGAACTCATGGTTTCTCCCTAGCAAATATAGGTTTATTCAAAGATGGGTAACATCAAAAAATTATGGTGAAGCAAGACTAACTTGACCGGATTCAACATTGAATAATTGATATGAAATAGACAAATCATGTAAATGTTTTTTTACCGATGCATGATCTAAAGTTGTCATAAAAACCTGGCTACCAAGTTGGCTTAATCGTTCAATTAAACGTTGTTGTGCGGTTAAGTCTAATTCTGCTGTCAGATCATCTAATAATACCACAGTTTCCTTATTACTCGCATGCAACATTGCAATTTGTGACAGTTTTAAGGCAATAATCAGCAGTTTTTTCTGACCTCTTGATAAAACCACATCAGCATGTCCATAAGGGGTTTTTAAGCGCAAATCTGCGCGATGTGGACCATATTCGGTATAACGTCGTTCGATGTCTTTTTGGTGTTGATTAAGCAGGTCTTGCATGAGTCCCTGCTCCGTATGAAAACCTGGACTGTATTCCAGTTCAATTTCAAGATCAGGGAGTAATTGACTCAAATCATTTTGAAAAAAAACATTCCATTGTTCCACAATACCCAAGCGCTGAGAGTGCAAAATTTCACCACAATCACTCAACATTTTGTTCCAAGGCTCTAAATCAGCCAAAGACAAATTCCGTCGGGTTTTAAGCAAAGTATTTCGCTGTTTTAATGCACGCGAGTAGTATTGCCATGCAAAATAAAAATCAGGTTCCACGTGGAACATCAGCCAATCTAAAAGTTGGCGCCGTGGTTTTGCCCCATGGTCAATAATATCTGTACTTTGTGGATCAAGGTGTTGCAAAGGAAGTAATTTAGCAAGTTGGCCTTGGGTAGCCACGGTGTCGCCATTGACCTTCATCAACTGCTCACCAGAGGCCAACTTTTGCATGCCAATTTTCTCAGTACTAGACTGTGCAAAGACAATCGCATCTTCAGCCGCATACTGAATATAATTTTTAGGAATATGAGTACGGAACGACCTCCCTGTTGCAAGCAAATGAATTGCTTCCAGAATTGAGGTTTTTCCTGAACCATTAGCGCCATAAAATATATTAAACGGTTGCAACCCTTGGAGTGCAACCGTTTTTAAATTACGCACACGTTCAATATTTAAGCGCGTAAGATGCATGTTAGATAGCCAGACTATACACGCATCGGCATAACTACATAAGTTTGATCAGTATGTGCTGGGTCTTGAACCAAAACAGACTGATTCGCCTCACTCATACTCATATTTACGTCATCGCCATCAAGTACACCCAATACTTCAAGTAAATATTGCGCATTAAATGACATTTCGAGCGGTATATTTTGATATTGAATAGCTAAATCTTCAATAGCCTCATCTTGCTCAGGGTTATTCGCACGAAGCTGTAAAGAATCCTGATTAAAATTCAAGAAAACACCACGCAACTTTTCATTACTCAAAATTGCGACACGTTGTAATGATTGCTTAAATACATCATGGCTAATTAATACATGTTTATCGCCACCACGTGGAATCACGCGACGATAATCAGGGAATTTTCCATCAATCAATTTTGTAGTAAAACGAACAGTAATATTGCCCTGTTCCTTATCACGACTTGGCGTATTGATGGTTACATTTAACAATTCACGACCAATCAACAAAGTTAATTGTTCATCTTCAATACTCAGTAAACGCTGTAATTCACCAACAGCTTTACGAGGTACAATAGCCTGCACCAATTGAGCTGATGTAGAAGACGCTGTAATTTCACAAAGTGCTAAACGGTGACCATCTGTTGTTACTGCACGTAATTGATTTGCATCAATTTCCAATAAAGTACCCGTTAAATAGAAACGTACATCTTGTACAGCCATCGCAAAAGCAGTTTTTTCAAATAAACGCTTTAACTCGCGTTGGGTTACTTGTACTTGAGTACCCTGACTATTTTCAGTCGTCAATAATGGATAATCTTCTGCGGGTAAAGTCCCTAATACGAAACGGCTATTACCAGACTTTAAGATACATCTTTGATCTTCAGTAATTTGTAAATCAATTAATGCAGCTGTAGGTAATGATTTACAAATTTCCATTAACTTACGAGCAGGGACTGTTGTTTCCCCTGCTTCAAGGCATGCCCCTTCTGATAAAACAGTGCTCGCAACCAGCTCGACTTCTAGATCAGAACCAGTAATGGTGAGCGCCTGAGCATTAGTCTGAATTTTGACGTTTGAAAGAATATTCAATGTATGACGACGTTCTACCGCACCGACAACATGCGATAAAACATTGAGTAAACTTTCTTTAGCGATTTTCAAACGCACGATTCATTCCTCTAGCAACTTGGAGCAAATATTTCATTTTTTAGCTGTGTACTATGCTGCACTTACGTAGACTTTGCAACAAGGTCTTATCATTTCATCAACTCTGAAGTAGACGCAGTAGATTTTTATAATCTTCGTCAAAAATTGGATCTTCTTCTCGCAGGCTTGCTACTTTTTCACAAGCATGCATCACCGTACTGTGATCGCGTCCACCAAAAGCCATTCCAATTTCTGGAAAACTATCACCGGTCAACTCACGAGCAAGTCCCATTGCCAACTGACGTGGTCGAGCATAAATTCGTGTACGTTTCGGCCCTACTAATTCTTTTAATGGGATACGGAAATATTCACTAACTACACGCTGGATATTTTCTACACTAATTGTTCGTGCACGGATCGCCAATACATCTTTTAAAGACTCACGAACCACATCAAGATCGATTGGTGCACCTTTAAAACGGGAAATTGCAACGACTTTATTAAGTGCCCCTTCAAGTTCACGTACGTTCGCAACAACTTGTTGTGCAATAAATAATGCACAATTTCGAGGTAAATCAACGCCGCTATTTTCCGCTTTCTTTAATAAAATTTCGATACGAGTTTCAATATCTGGTGGTTCAACACCTACTGAAAGTCCCCAAGAAAAACGGGAAACCAAACGCGGATCTAACTCTGTTAACTCTTTTGGATAACGGTCTGAAGTTAAAATAATTTGTTTAGATTCATCAAGTAAAGCATTAAATGTATAGAAGAATTCAACCAGACTCGCCTCTTTACCTGCTAAGAGATGAATATCATCGACCAATAATAAATCTAAAGAACGGCAGTTTTTCTTAAACTCTTCTACTTTGCCTTTTTGTAAAGAACTCACAAAATCCTGAACAAAACTCTCAGAAGTCATATACATCACACGGGCGTTAGGTTTGGCTTGTAGTAAAGCATTGCCAACTGCCTGCATTAAGTGAGTCTTACCTAGCCCTGTGGGGCCATATAAAAACAAAGGGTTATGCTGTGAAGCACCTAATTGAGTTAACACTTTTCTACATGTTTCAGCAGCCATCTGGTTCGAACGACCTTCAACAAATAAAGAAAAAGTAAACTGAGGATTGAGTAGCTTCTTCTTCGCTGTTTTAGGGTTGACCACACTATTCGTATGAGGACTAGAAACAGACTCGGGCTCTTTTTTTACTTTAATACTTTGTGGTGGCGCAGATTGCAAAGCAGCAGTAGTGGTTGCTGGTTGTTCAGCAGATGACAAAATACTCCCAGGACGAGAATCAACTAAAATCTCAACCTGACGGACACGCCCTTCTGACAACTGCTCAGCCAATATAGAAATTAATTCTAAATGGTTCTCTTGAATGTAACGCGTCCAATAAGGGTTAGGAGCATAGAGACGTAGTATTCCTTCTACTTCTTCAGCAACTAATGGGCGAATCCACATCGCAAAGACGTTATCAGAGAGCTCTTGTCGCAAGCGAGTTAAGCAGTCTGTCCAAAGCATGTGTATCCCCTATTTCTGCATTTTTAAATTCAAATAATCTAAAGATTAACCCTTCCTGATAAGAAGGGGTCGCCATTCTAACCAAGTTATCCACATCTGTCATGACGAATTCGACTGATTTTGCCTAAAAAGAAATCTCTTGTGAATAAATTTAAATTCAAAACCACTTGTGTATAACTTTTTGCACAACCTGTGGATAAATTATCACATAAACTTATCCACAATCCATAAATATAATAGAAACAGAGTTATCAACAACCCAAATACATGTTTTTTAAATTTAAAAGTGCGAAATCCACAGAAAAAGTAGCTCCTAATAAGAATAAATATAAATTTTAAAATTTGAATTTATTTAATAGGGGTATGATTTTTTGTGGATAACTACAAAATATGAATTTAAATTCAAATGCAGCAAATCAAAGCCAAGATGATATCTTGTTTTGTTGATAAGTATGTATATAAGGTGTGTATATAATAAAAGCTCTAATAAAAATAGACAATTACTTTGTGTATAACTTTAAAAACTATATATTGCACTGAATTATGAAAATCATAAAAAAGAAGTAGAGAGATTAAAAATTTGGGTTAAATACAAAACTTTCTTGGTTTTTCATTGACAGCGTAAACATTGCACAATAAAATCGCGGACCTTTATAGAAAGATCATTTTTGGGAGTTTCGATATGAAACGTACTTTCCAGCCATCTGAATTAAAGCGCAAACGCGTTCATGGCTTCCGCGCTCGTATGGCAACTAAAGCTGGTCGTCAAGTATTAGCTCGTCGTCGTGCAAAAGGTCGTCATAGCTTAACTGTTTAATTACTGTTACGCTGACCAGACTTGGGTGTGATGACACTTTACAATTTCAGCACAGATGTGCGAATACGCTGTGCTGCAGATTATAAAAGTGTATTCGATGGTGCGCTTTTTAAAGTGCATCAACCCCATTTTTTATTTCTTGCAAAATTAACCGAACAGCCTAATAGCCGTTTGGGTATTGTTGTTGCTAAGAAAAAAGTGCGCCGTGCACATGAAAGAAATCGAATAAAACGTCTTGCTCGTGAGAGCTTTCGTCTACATCAGCCGAATTTTGGATCAGACATAGATATTGTGGTAATGCCGAAAGTTGGTATAGAAACGATTACGAATGCTGAGCTATATCAACAATTAGATTTTGCTTGGCAAAAATTACAGCGCTTAGCAAAAAAACATTCTAAAGTTGGCACAACCTCGCAGAATTAAGAGATAGCCAATGGTTCGTTTTCTACGTTGGTTGATTCGACTGTATCAAATTGCGATTAGTCCGCTTCTTGGACCCCGTTGTCGTTATATCCCGACTTGTTCCCAATATGCGATAGAAGCATTGCAAACTCATGGTGCGATAAAAGGCGTTTGGTTATCTTCTAAACGGATTTGTCGTTGTCATCCGTGGGGAGGCTCTGGATATGATCCGGTACCGCCAAAAGCAATTCGTTTTATTTCGTTTCATCAAATAGATTCTCAAACGCATCATGTTGCTGTACCCTTTCGTGATCGTTTACTGAAGCAAAATCTCTCTAACCATTTGGGGTAATAGATATGCAACAATGGGCCAGGTTTGCAATTCTCGGGGCCATGTTTGTCACCGCATATTTGCTCATTTTGGCTTGGCAAAAAGATTATGGAAATGCTGCAACTGCACCGCAAAAACAAGCGGCGGCTGTAAGTTCACATGAAGTATCTGCTGATTTGCCAAATGCTAAAAATGCAACAGTGGCTTCCGATGTTCCACAAGCAAATATTGCGCAGTCACAAACCACAGATGCAACTGCACCTGTGAATCAACAGCTTATTTCAGTACAAACTGACCTTTACCATATTTGGATCAATCCAAAAGGTGGTGATATTGTTCGTATTGAATTACTCTCACACGACAAAAGCAAAGACAGCGATCAGCCATTTGTTATGCTTGAAAATGATTCTAAGCGTACTTATGTTGCTCAATCTGGCTTAATTGGTTTGAATGGACCAGATAGTAGTCGTGGTGGTCGTCCATTATATGCTGTTGAAAAAACATCATATACTTTGGCTGATGCTAAGGGTGTACAGGATCAAAAGGGTCAATCTGAAAAAGTTTTAAACGTTCCGATGGTATTTAAAACACCAGAAGGCGTTGAAATTATTAAAACTTTTACTTTTACCCAAGGGCAATATCCAATTGTTGTAAGACATCAAGTTATTAACCGTAGCCAACAAAGCTGGCAAGGTCAGATGTTTGGACAATTAAAGCGTGATAACTCTGACGATCCTGGTAAATCTTCTCAAGGTATTTTCACTCTAGGAACTTTCTTAGGTGGAGCTTGGGGGACGCCTGAGTCACATTACAATAAGCTGAAGTTTGCTAATTTCTCAGAAGAAAAAGTAAGCACTGAAGCGAAAGGTGGATGGGTTGCGATTGTTCAGCATTATTTTGTAAGTGCTTGGATTCCTGGGAATCTTAAACTGACTCAAGCGAATGGTCAGCCTTATGTAGCTAAACTTGAATCTCGTCAATCTGCTGATCATATGAATATCATTGGTTTTACCTCACCAGTGATTAATGTTCCAGCAGGCACTTCAATGGAAGTGGACGCAAAACTTTATTCAGGTCCTAAAGTTCAAGCTGAATTAAAAGATTTAGCGGTTGGTTTGAATCAGACTGTTGATTATGGCTGGTTATGGCCGATTGCCAAGTTATTGTTCTTAGGTCTTCAATTCTTCCATAGCATTGTGGGCAACTGGGGATGGTCAATCATCTTACTTACCGTTATGGTGAAGATGATTTTGTGGCCTTTATCTTCAAAAAGTTATCGTTCTATGGCGAAAATGCGTGTGATTGCACCAGAAATGCAACGCATGAAAGAAGAGTTCGGTGAAGACCGTATGCGCTTCTCACAAGAAATGATGGCTTTATACAAACGTGAACAAGTGAATCCGCTTTCAGGTTGTTTACCATTGTTGCTACAAATGCCAATTTTCCTTGCCTTGTACTGGGTACTCATGGAAAGTGTGGAACTACGTCATGCTCCATGGTTAGGCTGGATTCAAGACTTGTCAGCAATGGATCCTTGGTTCATCTTGCCGTTGATCATGGGTGTAACCATGTTTGTTCAGCAAATGTTGAACCCACAACCTGCTGATCCAATGCAAGCGAAAGTATTCCGCATTATGCCGATTATGTTTACGGTATTTATGTTGTTCTTCCCTGCAGGTCTCGTGTTGTACTGGATTGTGAACAACAGTATTACTATTTTACAGCAATCGTTTATTAACAAGAGTGTTGAGAAAAGTCGTTTAAGTAAGACTGAATCTGCATCTTAATCGTTGAACTTTTGCTGAATAAATCCGCTTAAGATGGTAATCTTAGGCGGATTTTTCTTTGGCTGGATTTTAGGTTTTTAGGTGAATAATATGCAAAGTCAAACTACGATTGCCGCAATTGCAACGCCGCCAGGCCGTGGTGGTGTGGGCGTGATTCGCCTATCGGGACCTAAGGCTTATGAAATTGCTCAAAACCTGACAAAAAAAAACTTGCCTGAAGCACGTATGGCTGGTTTTCGTAAGTTTTATGATGCTGATGGAAGCATTATGGATGAAGGAATTGTCCTATGTTTTCCAAATCCTCACTCATTTACAGGTGAGGATGTTGTAGAGCTACAAGGGCATGGTGGTCCAGTCATTCAAAATGCCTTGCTTGGTCGTCTATTCGAGCTTGGTGCAATCGCTGCAAAAGCTGGTGAATTTTCCATGCGAGCTTTTGAAAATGGCAAGATGGACTTGGTTCAAGCAGAAGCTATTGCAGATTTGATTGATGCGACATCGCAAGCTGCTGCACGTTCTGCTGTTCGCTCTTTGCAAGGCGCTTTTTCGACCAAAATTAATACCGTTTTAGAAAAACTGATTCATTTACGGTTACATGTGGAAGCCGCAATTGATTTTCCTGAAGAAGAAATCGATTTCTTGGCAGATGGTAAAATTTTAGCTTTACTTGAAAATGTTCAACAATCTGTCCACGCGGTTCAAACATCTGCACGTCAAGGCCAATTACTACGTGAAGGTTTACAAGTCGTTATTGCGGGTAAACCAAATGCAGGTAAATCAAGCTTGTTGAATGCGCTTGCTGGCGTTGAGCGAGCTATTGTGACGGACATTGCTGGTACAACCCGCGATGTTTTGCATGAAAAAATTAGTTTAAATGGTCTACCAATTACCTTAACAGACACAGCGGGCCTTCGTGAAACGGGTGATATCGTTGAAAAAGAAGGGATTCGCAGAGCAATCAAAGAAATTGAACAAGCTGATTTGTTATTGCTGGTTTATGACTTAAATCAAGGTGATGATCCATTAAAACTCGCCCAAGAATATTTTGCTGAACATATTGAACCGCGTCGTTTAATGTTAATTGGTAATAAATGCGATTTAACTGGTCAGTTAGCTGAAATAAGTGATTTTCAAGGATTCCGTCATATTACCGTTTCTGCAAAACAAGAGATGGGTGTTCAAGGCCTCGTAGATGCGATTACAGCGCATGCAGGCTTTCATCCTGAGGAAGACACCTTTATTGCGAGAACGCGTCATTTAGACGCAATGAAGCGCACACAGCTCTATCTATCAGAGGCACATGAGCAACTTGTTGTATTTAATGCAGGTGAACTCGTTGCTGAATCATTACGTCTTGCTCAGAATGCTTTAGGTGAAATTACAGGTGACTTTAGCGCTGATGACCTGTTAGGCAAAATCTTTGGTTCGTTTTGTATTGGAAAATAATTAAAAAATTCTGAATGATGCAGATGGCTGTGTCATTCAGTAACCTCGTTAACCGTATCTTTTTAGAACCTTTAAAAACTCATCTAATTCATTCTGATCAACTTGTGCTTCTTTGAGCACATGGTGATGTAAATGCTGCTCCATCAATTCACTCATCAAACCGTTTATCGCACCTTTAATTGCGGCAACTTGTTGCAGTATTTCTATGCATGAAAGATCCGACTGTTCAACGGCATGCTCGATACTGTTAATTTGTCCTTTTAGTCGTTTTACACGATTAAGTATTTTTTTATCCTGACCAATGTGACTCATCTGTGTTCTCTTGTATAATTCAATATACTGGTAGGGAGTATATTGGGTTTAAATTTTATGCAGGATCATAGTGTATCACGTCATCATCAACATCAGTTTGATGAAGGAAATCCACTTGCACAAAAACGTATTTTGATTGCAACCATTTTAACGGCATCCATGATGGTGTTAGAAGTATTTGGTGGGTGGTTCTTTAACTCAATGGCATTATTAGCTGATGGTTGGCATATGAGTTCGCACATGTTGGCACTCGGTTTAGCCTACTTTGCCTATCGTGCGGCCCGTCATTATTCCAAAGATCACCGTTTTAGCTTTGGAACCTGGAAAATCGAGATTTTAGCGGGTTATAGCAGCGCAATTTTGCTTATGGTTGTAGCTATTTTTATGGCATTTCAGTCGGTTCAGCGTTTATTTAATCCAGTTGAGATTTTTTATAATGAAGCTATTCCGATTGCAATTTTAGGTTTGTTGGTTAACTTGATTTGTGCGTGGTTACTTCATGATGATGGTCACCATCACCATCACCATCACCATCACCATCATGAGCATGGGAATCACCACCACGATTTAAACCAAAAAGCTGCATTTTTACATGTGGTTGCAGATGCTGTGACCTCTGTTTTTGCAATTATTGCACTTTTTGCGGGTAAATATTTTGGCTGGGACTTTTTAGATGCACTTTTAGGAATTTTAGGTGCTATTTTGGTTGCAAAATGGTCTCTTGGGTTAATAAAAGAGACAGGAAAAACCCTTCTTGATGCAGAAATGGATCATCCTGTGGTTGAAGAAATTCGTGAAGTGATTGCTGAATTTCCTAAACACATCAAAATTACAGATATTCATGTCTGGAAAGTCGCAAAAGGCAAGTTTTCTTGTATTTTGGCACTCGAAACTGATGATATTTCCTTAACAGCAGACCAGATCCGTCATGCTTTATCGATTCATGATGAAATCGTCCATATTTCGGTAGAAATTAACGATTTAAAACCTGCTTATGTTCCACGTGAAACATTGGCATAGCTGAGTGGGAGTTTGGTTATAACTCGGTAATCAGTTCTGTTTTAATCATCTGAACTGATTAGAATAAACTTCTCTTACCTATGAGTTGGTTTTATGCTTAAAAAATTAGGAATATTGGCATTATTTAGCTTAACGGCGAGTTTGAGTTTCGCTAATGTGGACTCGGTCAGAGAAAATATTAAAAAACAATATCCTAATTTAAAAATTAGCAATATTCAGAAAACCGAAATGCCTGGGCTATATAGCGCTAATCTGGATCAACAAATCATCTATGTGGGCGAAGATGGTCAACATATGTTTGTTGGTTCTATGATTCGGTTAAAAGATCAGAAGAATTTGACCAAAGATCTAGTTCTAGGACAGAACTCAATTGACTGGAATCAACTTCCTTTAAAAGATGCGATTAAAACGGTTAAAGGTAGTGGGCAGCATGTTTTAGCAGTATTTTCTGATCCCAACTGCCCTTATTGCAAGCAGCTTGAGCCTGAGTTGGACAAGCTGAAAGATGCGACAATTTATACGTTTATTTATCCTTTGAAACCTCAATCTATTGTGGTTTCTAGGCAGGTTTGGTGTGCACCGAATCAATCCTATTCATGGAAAAAACTGATTCAGCAAGGCGTTAGACCAACAGTTGCGAGCTGTGCTAATCCAATTGACCGTAATTTAGAGCTTGGAAAGAGATTAGGTTTTAATGGCACCCCTACCCTGATTTTTGCAAATGGTTTTAAACTGGTAGGTGCTCGTTCTGCAGAAGAAATTCAAGCTGTTTGGAAAGAGTTAGGTTTATAAAACAAATTAAAAAAAGCACCATTCGGTGCTTTTTTATTGCCTGAAAGTAATTAACTTTTTCGTGCAATCAAGTTGTAAATAAAGAGAATAAGCACTGCGCCAATAACAGATGCGATAAAGCCCGCCACTGAATTTTCTCCGTAAAGCCCCAGTAATCGTCCGCCATAGGTAGCTAAAAGTGAACCTGCAATACCGATGAGGGTTGTTACGATAAAACCTGCTTTATCATCGCCAGGATGTAAGGCACGAGCGATTAAACCAGCAAAGAAACCAACCACAATAGCAACAATAAGTGACCACATATTTGTTCTCCAGTTGTTTTTTTGGTGAAGTTAATGATTTTGCTTCATATTCTATCGTGCGGTAGAGCTGTCTGTTTTGTCTGTAGCAGATTGCGACTTTTTGTGTCTTTTTTGTTCAAAACTAAAACGTTATATAAAAAAATAGCACCTCTCAGTGCTATTTTTTTGAAATTTATAAACCAATTTCACCAATAAATGGTAAGTGGCGATATTTTTGGTCGTAGTCTAAGCCGTAACCAACAATAAACTTATCTTCCACTTCAAAACCTAAAAATTTAACTTCAAGATCAATTTCACGGCGAGAGGGTTTACTCACCAATGTGCACAATTGAATTGAATTTGGATTTCGAGTTTGCAACATTTCCATAACTTTGCTTAAGGTATTACCTGAGTCGATAATATCTTCAACTACCAACACATCTTTACCGCGAATTTCACCATCAAGATCTTTTAAGATTTTAACATCTCGACTTGAAGTTGTACCGCCGCCGTAGCTAGACACTGTCATAAAGTCGAGTTCATGCGGTTTGGTAATCGTGCGGCATAAGTCTGCCATGAAAATAACAGAACCACGCAGTAGCCCAATCAGGACCAACTCTTTGTCACTATTTGCATAGTGAGCGTTAATTTGCTCGCCGAGCTCTTTGACTTTTGCTTGAATTTCTTCGGTTGAAATCATGATGCTCATTGCAACAGTCATGTCAGATTCCTACAAGATATAAAAGAAAAAATAAAAAAGGTGTTGACCTGCAACACCTCTAAAATCTGAGTTAACGGTAAAATTTTAAAGCAAAATGACTTTTCATGCACCCTTTGCTGAGCCAGAAATTTTATCATTTTGAGCAATATGTCGATCACGCTTTAATGCTAGTGCGCATATTCCAAATAATAACAAAAACTTAACAGCACGATTTTGTTTAGGCTGTTTCTTTTTGATAAGCACGTTTTCCATAAATATAAGTCGCCTCAATATTTCGGTCATCACCTAACGTGAATAATGCAAACAGTGAATCTTCAACAGATTTGGATTTAGACTGGCGCAGTTGCTGTAATGCTGTTGGCTTAAGATTCAAGACAACAAAATCTGCTTCTTTACCGATGTTGAAGTTTCCTAGTTGATCTTGCAGGTCAAGCGCTTTTGCTCCACCTAAAGTTGCATGATAGAGCGCTTCATAAGCTGAAAGTTTATCGCCTTGTAATTGCTGAACCTTATAGGCTTCGTTAACTGTTTGAAGCAAACTAAATGATGTACCAGCACCGATATCTGTACCTAAGCCCACTTTCACTTGTTTTTCCCACGTTTTTTTCAATGGAAATAAACCACTACCTAAGAACAGGTTTGACGTTGGACAAAATGCGATAGCGGATTGCGTATCATGCATGCATTGCCATTCTTCATCTTCTAGGTGAACACAATGAGCAAACACGGAGCGCTTACCAGTGAGGCCATAATGTTGATAAACATCTAAGTAACCAGTCTGTTCTGGAAATAAAGATTTCACCCAAGCAATTTCATCTTTGTTTTCACTTAAATGCGTATGTACATAAACATCAGGAAATTCTTGCTTTAACTGCCCTGCTCTTTCTAATTGCTCAGGTGTAGAAGTTGGCGCAAAACGTGGCGTAATGGCATACAGCGCACGGCCCTTGCCATGCCATTTTTCAATGAGTGCTTTTGTGTCGCTGTAAGCCGTTTCTGGTGTGTCACACAGTGCTTCAGGTGCATGACGGTCCATGAGAACCTTACCGGCAATTAAACGCATCTGAACGTGTTCTGCGGCTTCAAATAAAGCATCAACAGACTCAGGGTGAACTGTACAGAAAACGAGAGCGGTGGTTGTACCGTGTTTTAAGAGTTCTTGAACAAAGAACTGGGCAATTTCACTTGCATATGCTTTGTCCTGAAACTGGATTTCAGTTGGAAATGTATAGGTATTGAGCCAGCTTAAAAGTTGTTCGCCGTATGCTCCCACCATTTCGGTTTGCGGGAAGTGGATATGGGTATCAATAAAGCCGGGTACAATCAATTGTTCTGGGTAATGTTGAACTTCCACCCCAGCAGGAAGATGCTGTTGAGCTTCATCCCATGCACCAAACCATTTGATTTTTCCATGTTCACTAATCAATATACCATCTTCCAAATAACGTACTTGATTTGGAATATCAGTTGGCTCAGAGACAGTTTGCTGAATATCTAAAAAACGACCACGCACAATGGTGGTATTTGCGATCAATGACATGGAAAGCCTTTATATTTTCACTTTTTTCGGTTGATTGTACCCCAGTTAACCAAGATTTAAACGGTATAACGTTTACTTAGTCCCCATTCAGCCAAGATCCGACGATAAGTCGTTGATGAACGGTCAGCTTCAAAATGAGCTTCCATCATTAAATCTAGCGGTAGTTCTTCTGGCTTTTGTGATTCGACCATGTCTTGGTCTTCAGCAAAAATTTGGGCATTAAATGCATATACGTTTTCTAAATCACCTGTTTGATCAAAGTTACGTGTTAATGGAACAAACAAACGGGTTTTATTGCTTGAAATAGGACAGCAGGCATTCAAGATTTTTAAAACACCGCCTTCTGGAAAATCGACCGTAAGCACGGCTGAAAAGGGTGGATAGACATCAAAGGTACGCTTCCACAAAAAGCCTTCTGGTTCGAGATGTTTTAATTCATGCGGATAGTTACTAACATTACTGATATAGACCGTTTTTAAGCCATAATCAGTACGTTCAGTATGATATTTAGGGACGATGGGATTATCGCGATTTGCAAAGGCATTGTGATGTATCCATGCAAAATGAGCGACATCGATAAAACCTTCAAGTTGACGTCCGCTAGACCCGCCAATATCAACAAAAGGAGGCAAAATCGCTTGATGCTCTGTCTGATCCCAAGTATCTAATACCGGAATATTGGCTTGAGCAACATCATGACCATGAATACTGGTCCAAATGAGGCCATAACGTTGAATAACTGGAAATTTGGTCAGAGAAAAACGATCAGAAATTTTGGTTAGTTCCGGTTGAGCTGGTATTTGGGTACATTTCCCTTCGGTGTTATAGCGTAGGCCATGATAAGGACACACAATCTCCTCACCATCCACCCAACCTTTGGTTAAAGGCACACCACGATGGGGGCAAATGTCTCGGACCAGATGAATTTCACCACTTTCTGTTTTATAGAGTGCCATATTCACGTCTAATAGAGTCACTCGTTGAGGTGTGATAGAAACATCTTGAATACGGGCAACTGGATACCAGTGACTCGATAAAATTTCCCAATCTTTTGCTTCAAAACTGCTGTTACACGGCATGGCAAGTGGCGTTAACGTTGGGATAGCATTCATGGCATCACTCCTTAAAAAAATTAGGGCTCTCGCGAGCCCTTAAAATCTAGGCTTTTTTCTTTTTAGGAGATGCAAAGAGCTTGCCAATATGAGTTTTTAATATAAGAAAAGTGAATAAAATTTTTAAAATACATAAGGTTGAAAGACTATATTTTTGAATATTTGTTCTAATTTAGCTTTAGAGACTAAAGTTCATTATTCGCTATGCACTAGAATGCACTGATTGACTGCGTTATGGCCATAATAAAAAAGCACTTTAAAAGTGCTTTTTTATGCATATCTAGGCGTTTATTACTCAACAAAGTAGTGTGCTGCAAAGTGAGCATCATTACCGATAATGTCGTAGCAATCTTCACGAATGGACATACCTGCACATTGATGACCGACCATCCATAATCCGAGTGTAGGTAGTTGTCCTGAAAATAATGGGGTATCTACCCATTTTTGTATGACATAACCATATTTGTCATAGTCATCAAAATAGAAACTACCAGAAGCGGCACCTTGGTCATGGCCATCTTGTAAAACCCGAATATTAGCCCCTTCCCTTGCCAAAATCGGTTTTTTCACCCATTTGCCAGCCAATGTTTGCTGTGGGTCATAAGTATGGGTTTCGACCAATAAAGGATGGTTTGGATAACGCTTCCAAAGCTCAACTAGGATCGCTTTATTTGAAAGTAACATTTTCCAGCAGGGTTCAATCCACTGAGTTTGTGGGTGGATATATTGAGAAAATGCTTCTTCCCAGATCCATTCCCATGGATAGAGCTTGAACAGGTTTTGAATGGGGCGATTATTAAGATCAATAAAATCTTGTCCGTTCCAGCCAATATTTTCCATAGAGAGTTCAGAAACTTGTAGATGAGCTTGGTAAGCTGTATCCATCAAATACTCTAAATTGCCCCAGTCTTCTCGTCCAGCTTCCTGACAGGCAGCAAAATGCACATGACTACCGCGCGGTAAAATCGTCTTCCAGCGTTTAATCAGGTCTTCATGAATGCTATTGAACTGGTCTCGGTTCGCAATGCCTGAGACTTGTTCTATCCACAGCCACTGCGCTACAGATGCTTCTAGTAAGCCGGTAGGTGTATCGGCGTTGTATTCCAGCATTTTGATATTTCGCCCATCGTAGGCGAAATCAAAGCGACCATAGAGCATGGGTGCATTTTGTTTCCATGAGCTTTCAATATGGCTTAGGGCTGCTTCTGGAATTTGAAAATAAGCAGGATAGTCACCCCGTTGAATGAGTTCTCCTACAACAGATAAACACATTTGATGCAGTTCATTTGCTGCGTCTTCAAGTTGTTCAATCTGCTTAAGGGTAAACTCGTAAGCAATCCCTTCAGACCAGTAAATTGAGCCGTCGAGAGAAGGTAAATTAAAATAATCAAAACCAATATTTTGATGCTCCACTTGCCAGTCTGGGCGTGGAGTAAAGATTTTTCTTTTCATCTTATGTTAATGCCTGAATGACCTAGCCGCCGAAAGAAAAACCGCTACGGCCAAAACCACCTCGAATTGGCGATGAAAAAGACGAGCTTTTCGCCGTGGTTGAAATGATGGGGCGACCAGCACTTAAATTACTATAAGGATGTAATGTATTGCCGTGATAAGAAACTTCTCGGTTATTTCGATAATACGCAGGTCCTAAATAATGGCCTGAACCAGAACTATGTCCACTTGAGCTATTTTCTTCTTCACAAGTTTCAGTATTCCAGTCGCGAGCACAGTCATATTGGTTGTTATATACATCTTGTACTAAAGGACCATCATTATGGCTACATGCCGTGAGTAATAAAGGCACCACGACAAGATTAATTTTTTTAGAACGCATGAGCCCCCACACATTTTAATAAGTATGTTCGACATACAATGTCGAATAGATATTGTCTATTATGTTTCTGATTAGGAAAGATAAATTTTAAGTTGGCATATAATATTAATCTGTTTTTTTAAAGTACAGCTTATTTTTAAAATTTAAAGCACAAGGCATCTCGCTTGTAGATGCCTTGTTTTGATGAATTAAGACTGTAACTGCTTTTTGTTGTGTCGTAAGGATAGATAAGCAGTAATTGCTAACACCAAGACGATAAAGCTTAACGAGATCCAGATTGGCATGTGGAATACATCAAGCAACAACATTTTTGCACCAATGAACAATAAAATGATGCCTAAGCCGTATGGCAAGTAATGCAATTTGGTCGCAGCGCCAGCAAGCAAGAAGAACATTGCGCGTAAACCTAAAATTGCCATTAAGTTTGCTGTTAAAACAATAAACGGATCGCTAGTTACCGCGAAAATAGCAGGAATAGAATCTACTGCGAAAATAACGTCAGAAGCTTCAACCAAAATTAACACTAAAAATAACGGCGTTGCCCACAATAAACCATTTTGACGGACAAAGAATTTGTCACCTTCAAGCTGCGGCGTAATACGCATGTGCTTACGTAACCATTTTAGAGCTTTGATGTCTTCAATATTGGTTTCTTCTTCTTGGCCTTTTAAGAACTTAAAGCCTGTGTATACCAAGAACGCACCGAAAATATAAAGCACCCAAGAGAATTCTTGAACGAACCATGCACCAATAAAGATAAAGAGAGTACGCAGTACGATTGCGCCTAATACGCCGTAGAGAAGGATTTTACGTTGTAATGCAGCAGGAATAGCAAACGCTGCGAAAATCATTAACCAGACGAAGACGTTGTCAATTGCGAGCGACTTTTCAAGTAAGTAACCAGCAAAGTATTCCATGGTTTTTTGATTTGCTAAGGTCACCCCAACAGTTTGTTGTAGATACAGCCATAAACCACCACCAAATAACGCCGCGACACTCACCCATGCCACGCTCCAGTAAGCAGCTTGCTTAATTGAAACATCCTGACCTTGCTTTTGCTTAAAGCCTAAAAAGTCTATCAGGAGCATGACAATGACAATGCCAAAGAATGCTATGTATAGCCATAAATTGCCGATCGATTCCATAAAACCTCCACATCCGGCAATTGGGCATAAAAAAACCTTGACCCGTTGCCAGATGAATTAAACATCTGTGCCAACATGATCAAGGTCTTGCCTACATCATGAATTTCATGATGCTCAGATACCGACTTTTTAATAAAAGTGTATTGACGATATCTGACACATAACATTGCTGTTATGTTTGGAGGAGGCTACTCCCCTTGTCAAACTAAATTCTGTTTTGGATAAAACATATCCAAGTACACATAGAATGGCAGATTTTTTAGTATTACGCAACTGAACTTAATTTCGTGGTTTTTAACACTAAAAAGGATCTAAAGGTTATTTAATTAAACCTCGATCTAAAAGCGGTTTGCATATGATCTGGTAAAGGTGAATAAAGAATGCCGTTAAATGCATGCCATAAGCATTCCAGAAGTAATATCCGGCTGTATTTACCAATAGCGCTACAACAAAAGCGCCCAACATATCTAAAGGGAAATGCACACCAAGATAAATACGCGACCATGCCACGACAAATGACAAGGATAGAAGAATTATTCCAATCATTTTGCGCTGAGCAAATAAATAAGACAGAGCTATGGTGCTGAAAATCAGCATATGGTTACTTGGAAAAGAAGCCGTTGGCGCATGTTCGATGAAAGTGGTACCTACACCCATCACAAATGGCCGTGAATGATGGTAAAACAGAGAAATAACATAACCTACAAAAAGCGACACGCAGGTCAAAAAGACAGATTTAACAACCCTATTTTTTAAATCTTGGTCGCCATAGAACCATAAAAATGTAAGGATGAATAAAAGAATATATAGGAGATCATTAGCAAAAAAGATAGCAAGACGAATGATAAATTGACTCGCATCCTGAGCCCCATTAATAACATGGAATAAGCTAAGGTTGAGTGTTTCTAAAGACATTCATATTCCAAATGAGAACAAAAACGTGGGCTATGATAAAGAATTAAGCTTAATGTCTTGATAAAGAATTGTCACAAAAATGAAAGATAGTTTGTTTGTGATTAAAGATTAAACAGCAGACCTAGATAATTTTTAATGCGTGATCTGGGCATTAATATTAAAGTGCTAACGTGTTGGCATTTTATTCGAGAACGTTATTTTATGACTACTCAAGAAAAACAGAAAAAATTAAGTTTGAGGCCTTTATCTCCAAGAGATCCAGAACAGCCGCATAGAGCAGCGACTCCCCTCGAATTATTGTTCGATTTAATTTTTGTGGTCGCGATTGCAACAGCAGGTCAGCAGTTACACCACGCCATTATTGAAAATCATCTATGGCATGCGTTACCAAGTTACCTGATGGTATTTTTCGCGCTATGGTGGGCATGGATGAACTTTTCATGGTTTGCTTCGGCTTACGATAATGACGATGCGTTGTATCGATGCCTCACCTTTGTACAAATTGCAGGTTCATTGGTAATGGCAGCAGGTATTCCCGATGTATTTCATAGTCAGGATTTTGACGTAATGATCATCGGTTATGTCATTATGCGAATGGCGTTAGTGACCCAGTGGTTGCGTGCAGCAAAATACGATCCTGCTCGACGTATTACGGCTTATCGCTATGCAATAGGGATTGTACTGGTACAGATTGGTTGGTTAGTTGCCAATTTTACCCACGTACTTTCAGTCCCTTTATTTTTATTTCTGGCTGCGATGGAGCTATTTGTTCCCTACTATGCAGAAAAATATTCACCTACGCCGTGGCATCCACATCATATTGTAGAGCGTTATGCCCTGCTTACGATTATTGTGTTGGGTGAATCAATTATTGGTAGCTTTAATGCAATCCGCGATGCGCTGACTGCTCAATCTATTAATATTCCTGCCGTTTTCTTAATGATCGGTGGGTTAATGCTTATGTTCGCGATGTGGTGGGCTTATTTTGACCGTAGTGAACAGCATCACCATTTGAAAGGTGTGCGCCCGTTTGTATGGGGGTATGGTCATTACTTTGTTTTTGTGAGTATTGCTACGGTGGGTGCTGCGCTTGCAGCGGCAGTGGATGTCACTACTCATCATGCCCATATTTCCGATTTATATATGGGAATAGTCGTTGCGGTGAGTGTAGTGCTCTATACCACCTGTATTTGGGTGCTATATGAATTTGAATGTTTAGAGGGAATCAGCAAATGGTTTTACCCTATTACGGCCCTCATCATTTTATGTATTCCGTTTATTTGTAATAACGTGGGATATAGCGTTTTTGCGATGGGTATTGTCTATAGTTTACGTTTAATGGTTTCTAATAAATTTATAGCCAATATAGAACCAGAGAAGGTTTAAAACGGCTGAATAAAAAAACGGGTTTCAATTTGAAACCCGTTTTTTTATTGAATAATTAAAAGCAAAATTTAAGCAGCTTTTGCTTTTAATGCATTCATTAATTTTTGATGTAATCCACCAAAGCCACCATTAGACATAATCACGACGGCATCGCCCTCACCTGCTTCATTGACAATACGTTCAATAATTTCATCAAGTGAACGGCTAACTTGAGCATGGTTAGACGCAGCTTCAATCACGGGTTGTAAATCCCAATCTAAACCTTCTGGCTGATACCAGATGACTTCGTCTGCTAAGCGTACTGAATGCGCTAAGCCATCTTTATGGCTTCCCATACGCATGGTGTTTGAACGTGGTTCGATAATGGCCCATAAACGGCGTTCACCTAAGCGTTTACGTGCGCCATCTAAAGTCGTGTCAATTGCAGTTGGATGGTGAGCAAAGTCATCATAAACCTCAATGCCATTAACTGTACCGAGTAACTCCATACGACGTTTCACACCGCCAAAGTTAGACAAAGCTTCACAAGCTTGTTCAAGCGCCACACCCACATGCTGAGCGGCTGCAATCGTTGCCAAAGCATTAGCTACGCTATGTTGCCCTGTCATGCTCCATTTAACTTCACCAACGACATTACCATTTTCAAGTACTTTAAAATGGCTGCCATCAATTGAAATGAGTTCGGCAGATAAAGCCGCTTTTTCATTCGCTTCTAAACTTGTACGAATGACTGGCGTCCAGCAGCCCATTTCAAGTACTTCGTCGATATGTGTTTCAGTAATTGGCGCAATAATACGGCCTTCACTTGGAATGGTGCGAACAAGATGATGGAATTGCTTTTGAATAGCCGCTAAGTCATCAAAAATATCGGCATGGTCGAATTCTAGGTTGTTTAAAATCGCCGTTTTTGGGTGATAGTGAACAAACTTAGAGCGCTTATCAAAGAAAGCTGAGTCATATTCATCGGCTTCAACGCAGAAGTATTTGCCGCCACCTAAACGAGCGCTTTCACTAAAACCAAGTGGAACACCACCAATTAAAAAGCCTGGGTTTAAACCCGCCTGATCAAGTACCCAAGCCAGCATGGTTGTAGTCGTGGTTTTACCGTGAGTACCAGCTACACCAAGGACATGCTTACCTTGTAAAACGTGGTCAGCAAGGAACTGTGGACCAGAAATATATGGTAGACCTTCGTTAAGCATATATTCCACAGCATCAATACCACGTTTCATGGCATTTCCGACAATCACTAAATCAGGATGAGGTTGCAAATGACTACGATCATAGCCTTGCATGAGGGTAATACCTGCGTTTTCTAACTGGGTAGACATTGGTGGGTAAACGTTTAAATCGGAACCGGTTACCTTATGCCCTAAATCACGAGCTAAAAGTGCTAAAGAGCCCATAAAAGTGCCACAAATACCCAAGATATGCAGATGCATTGCTCGCCTTCTCCACTGCTTCTATACACAGCACGTCAAGTGTCTGCGCGTTCATTATTGATAAATTTGGCAGCAACGATAGCAAGGCTAAACGGGAAAAGATAGTCAAAAATCGTTGTTGTTCTATGTGTTTGAGGCCCTTATAAAAGTACAGCTTTATTTTTTGTATTTAAGCTGAATTACAGTTTTATCTTTTATAATGTTTTGTATCTTTAATAATACTTAAATCATCGTGATGATGAGGGATGTGCCTTTGAGCCCAACGGTTTTAGCTTTTACGCTATTAATTATTTCTAACTGTTTTATGACACTTGCATGGTATGGGCACCTTAAATTTTTGCACCATGCTCCACTCTGGCAAGCGATTTTATTCGGTTGGATTATTGCCTTGCTTGAATACAGTTTTATGATTCCTGCTACTCGTATGCTGAGTGCACAAGGTTGGTTACTCGGTGAAATGAAGATCACACAGGAAGTGGTTACGCTGATTGTGTTTGTACCGTTTATGATTTTCTTGTTTAAACAACCATTTAAACTAGATTACTTGTGGGCGATGTTATGTCTATTTGGCTGTGTTTATTTCGTATTTAGAAGCCAATAATTTGCAATAGCTTGTATTGAATAATTGATTCTATACAAGCGATTACTTTTCCAAATACCTGATTATCTTGCAGGGTGTTTACACGCTTTTTTTAGAATTTTAGAAAATTATTGATCTCTTGGCGTTGGATCTTCATAGTCAAAAGCATTGAGTTGATTAAGCGCGCTATATTAATAAAATTTGAGAATGTGTCACTGTTAAACCATGACATTTTTTGATGATATTAAAAATATTCGCAGAGCTGGTCAGTTAAATTTTCGTGAGATGAAAAATCAGTCTATAATAATGGGCTTCCGAACCATTTAAAACTTGGCTCTCGTCGAGATTTATCTTCTTTTACTTTTGTCTCTGGAACATTAGCAATGAATGCGGCCGCAGCACAAGACGCTCAACCTCTCGTTGGAATTATTATGGGTTCTCAATCTGATTGGGCAACTCTCGAAAACACAGCCAATATGCTTAAACAGCTTGGTGTCCCATTTGAAGCGGAAGTGGTATCTGCTCATCGTACTCCAGATCGTTTATTTGAATATGCGGAAACTGCGCGTGATCGTGGTATTCAAGTGATTATTGCTGGTGCAGGCGGTGCAGCGCATTTACCTGGAATGTGTGCCGCAAAAACTGATTTACCAGTTTTGGGTGTGCCAGTGAAATCATCAATTTTAAATGGCGTAGATTCTTTGCTTTCAATTGTACAAATGCCAGCTGGTATCGCAGTAGGTACTTTAGCGATTGGTCCAGCAGGTGCGACGAATGCTGCAATTATGGCGGCACAAATCTTAGGTTTAACTCGCCCTGAAATCGCAAAAAATGTTGCTGATTTCCGTGCCGCGCAAACTGATAAAGTTGCAAGCAAAAATATTCCGGGTCAGGTGTAAGAGGCTGAGATGGATAAAACTATCGGTATTTTTGGTGGTGGGCAACTGGGTCGAATGATGGCTCAAGCGGCGTTACCATTAAATATTCAGTGTACTTTTTTTGAAGCAAATACAGATTGTCCAGCAGGTGTTTTAGGCCAAGTCTTTTCTAGCCAAGATGAGCAAGGTTTAAAGCAGTTTATTGAAAGTGCTGATGTTTTCAGTCTTGAGTTTGAAAATACACCAGTTGAAGACGTTGATGTTTTAACACAAACCAAAGCATTGCACCCTCCCCGTGTTGCTTTAGCAACTGCGCAAAATCGCTTGTCAGAAAAAGCATTGTTTGATGAACTTACTATTCCTGTTGCGCCGTATCGTGCTGTAGATAGCTTAGAAAGTTTGAAAAAGGCTGTTGCTGAGCTTGGTTTACCGATTGTGCTTAAGACTGCAACTGGTGGATATGATGGTAAAGGTCAGTTTGTACTTCGTTCAGAAGACCAGATTGACACCGCGTGGGCTGAACTTGGTCCTGCAAAAAGTCTAGTTGCCGAAAGCTTTGTTAAATTCTCTCGCGAAGTTTCAATTATTGCGGTGCGCGGCCAAAATGGTGAAGTAAAAACTTGGCCATTGGCTGAAAATCACCACCATAATGGCATTTTATCACATTCAATTGTTCCAGCACCGAATAGTGAAGCTTTACAGCCCGTTGCTCAAGACTACATTACACGGTTGTTGAATCACCTCAACTATGTTGGTGTGTTGACTCTAGAGCTGTTTGTGACAGAACAAGGTTTGTGTGCAAATGAGATGGCACCACGTGTGCATAACTCAGGTCACTGGTCAATTGAAGGCGCTGTCTGTTCTCAGTTTGAAAACCATATTCGAGCTGTTGCAGGTCTTCCATTAGGTTCAACAGACGTTGTTCGCCCAACGGTCATGATCAATATTATTGGTCAGCATCCTAAAACTGAAGATGTACTTGCCTTAAATGGTGCTCATCTACATCTTTATAACAAGTCAGAACGTGCTGGCCGCAAATTAGGCCATATCACTTTAATGCCTGTGGATAGTAATGAATTGACGACGTTATGCCGTCAATTGGCGAAAATTTTGCCAGAACCACTCGCTCTAACAGCAGATATGACCCTCTAAATACTTTTGATTTTGCAAAAAAGCGATCTTCGGATCGCTTTTTTATCTTTTAAATTTAAAAAATAATAAATCATAAGTATTTTGGGTTTGTGGATAACTTTTTATAGGAATTTTTGAATTTAAAAATTGGTGGTGTTTTTAAATTTAAAAAATGAAAAACAAGTTTTCTACATTGTTTTGAATTTAAAGTTAGTTATCCACAAGAGAGTTTGATTTATAACAGGTGGTGGAGGCTATATTTTTTTGAATTCAAAACTAATGGTGATTGTTGAAGTGTTTTAAATTCAAAATAACGTGGCTGGTTTGAATTTAAAACATGGGTTAACTTTTGAATTTAAAAATACAGATTGTTCGGTTGATTGGATTTGTCGTGTCATAAAGAATGATTAAATATAGAATAGAATCAATAAAGAGTACTGTTTTTGCTCAATTGTGGATAAGTTTATCCACAGGAACACATGTTTTATAGTTTAAATTTAAAATAAGGTTTTTGAATTTAAACTATACGCTATTATTTTGAATTCAAAACTGGTGATGCACACTGGTCGAAGTTTTAAATTCAAAATAAAGTGGAAAATTTGAATTTAAAACAATGGAAATGAATTTAAAGAAGAGATTATGAATTCAAATTTACGTTTTCTCTCTGAAATTTTAGACTCATAATGGTATGGTACTTAAAAATTTAAATTCAAAAATTGAAACTGGGATAATATGCGACGTTTTTCTTGTATTGTTGGCTCTGTATTTTTAGCAATGACTCAGGCTCAAGCAGAGCTCGTAATTAATGGTTCTACAATATCTAGCAGTGCCACTGTTCCGGCAGTGACTAACGAAAATTATACGCCTAATAATAATTTCCAAAGTTGTTTGGCAAATTTACGCTCTCAAGCGATTGCTGCCGGAGTCTCTGGTACAACCTATGATCGTTATACTCAAAACTTAACTCCAGATTATTCGGTTATTGATAAATTAAATTATCAACCAGAATTTTCGACGCCTATTTGGGATTATCTTTCTGGATTGGTAGATGAAGAGCGTGTTGAGCTTGGAAAACAAAAGTTGGCGCAATATCGCGATGTTTTAAATCGTGCTTCTCAAACTTATGGCGTGCCACCAGAAACAATTGTGGCAGTGTGGGGTGTTGAAAGTAATTTTGGTGATATTTCTGGAAAATATCCTTTATTACAAGCACTCGGAACTTTAAGTTGTGAAGGTCGCCGACAAAGTTATTTCCGTACTGAATTTTTTGCCACCATGCGTATTTTACAGCGTGGTGACTTAACCGAAGATCAACTGAAAGGTTCATGGGCTGGTGCATTTGGTCATACCCAATTTATGCCATCGACCTATGAACGTTTAGCTGTTGATTTTGATGGAGATGGTCGTCGAGACTTGGTGTCTAGTACAGTTGATGCATTGGCTTCAACGGCTAATTTCTTAAATAAAGCGGGTTGGCAAGCAGGAATGCCATGGGGTTTTGAAATAAGAGTTCCCCAAGGTATGTCAATTGATGGAGAAGGGCGACGCTCAAAGAAAGCTTTAAGTAGCTGGAGTGCGCGAGGTGTTACTCGAATTGACGGCTCTCCACTTGTTCAAGGGGCTTTATCTAGCAGTACTTCGGCAGGTTTAATGGCACCAGCAGGCGTAAATGGTCCAGTATTCTTAGTATTTAAGAATTTTGATGCTATCTATAGTTATAACGCTGCGGAAAGTTATGGTCTTGCAATTGCTCATCTATCTGATCGTTTAAAAGGCGCTCGTCCTTTTGCGACATCTTGGCCAACTGATGACCCTGGAACTTCACGCGCAGAACGTCGTGAAATCCAACAGTTTTTGATTAATCGTGGCTACGATATTGGTGCGGTTGATGGTCTTATTGGGGATAAAACCCGTGTGGCTATTCGTCAGGAGCAAACTCGTTTAGGTTTAAATCCAACCGGACGAGCAGGGCAACAAATCTTACGCTCATTCCGCCAAGAACAAGCCAAAAAAATGATGCAATAAACTGAAAATAATAAAAAGGTCTGCACATGCAGACCTTTTTTATAAGTACTTGTATAAGATTGCTAATCTAATTTAACCGCTTCCAATATATCAAAAATAACTGAAGTGACATCTTGGCTTAAATCTCGATCATTAAAGATTTCATACGCAGTGATCGTAACATCTGTATCACTTGGTAATTGCTTTTGTTCTTCTTCAATTAAATGTTCAATCGGGAGCAGAGTCTGTTTCACTTCAAGATGCAAAATATCTTTATATTCAATATTTTCATCTTCAAGCTCGATTTCATGCTCATTGAAAAAGGGAATTAGAATAGAATGAAGATACGGTTTGATTTCAATAATATCAAACAGTTCAATATCGCGTGTTTGTTCAATTGTGCTGATATGATCATTTACTTCAATCAGGATATGATAGTAACTCATCTTGATCTCCATTCTATTTTCGTTAGCTCTTATGACCACAATAACATGACTTTGATATGAATTTCGATGTATCTATCTAGAAATAGATACATCATTTTATATCAAGTTCTTAATTATTGAGGTAAAGCACTCAATAGATCACGATCAGCATCGGTAAGGCCAGTGATTTTTTTGTCACCATCTTTACGAACTGAGTACATCAATGCATTTGGTTGATCACTGTGTTTTAAGCCAAGCGCATGTCCTAACTCATGAGCAATCGTTAAACGTAAATCATCAATAGACTTAAACTCATAAATTACAATTTGTTTGCCGTTGTAGATACCTTTTTTAAAGACATCTGCTTGAGCATTTTGCTTAAATTCGTTTAATGATTCATTAAACTTATTATTAATCTGATTAAAATGAGTAACTTTGACATTTAAATCTTTAGCTTGCTCATTATATGTAGCAATTTCTTTCTTTAAAGCAACGGTTTGCTTTTGCAAATCTTTCTGGGTTTTAGCCAAAGATTTAGCACTATATTCAGGTGCTAATTTGCCTTGGTTAAGTTGCATCATTTGCTGGTCAAGATTTTTCAATTTGCCATTCAAAATCTGCTTTTTATTTTCAAGGTCAGATTGAGTTTGACCAAGGGTTTGCTTCAATTGCTTAATTTGTTGCTGTTCATCAATTACACGTTGCTGTTCTTGCTGGAACTGAGCTGCAATTTTTTGACGTTGTTCAGAACGACTTTGACCATTATCGTAAACTAGGCGAATTTCTAACTTTGCATTTGGATCATAAGTAAAATAATCCTGCCCAGTACCTTGTTTCCAAATATCCGCAGCTTGTTGGCTAATCTGAATCAATTGATCTTGGCTCAAACCAAAACGTGGATCAATTTCAGCAATTTTATAAGTCAGATGCTGACCTGTTTTTTGCTGAATTTGAGTATGAGCTGGGGTGGCAAGATTAGCATTGGCTTGAAAATTAGAAAAAGCAAAGGCCACGCCTAGTAACAAAGATGTTAAACGCATAATAGAAGAGGGGGAGATTTAAAAAAAACGTATTATAAGAATATAAAGTGAAAAATCAATCAAAAAACGTACAATTCCGATAAATAAATGAGACTTTAGTCTCATTAATTTTTACCAAATGCAAAATTATTTTTTAGAAAAAATTCAATATGTTTGGTTTTGTTTAGTTTTTTTAATCATTTAACTTTAATGATTTTCCTTAATTGAACTATAAATTGAGCCTAATAACTCTAAATCGGAATCTGTTAATTTGAAATTATGAATATCTTGCTCTTTTAAACGGGGGGACATTAAAGATTTAGGATCGGTGGTATGTTTTAGTCCTAAAGCATGGCCAAACTCATGAGCAAGGGTCAAACGTAAATCATTTAAAGAAGCATAACCGTAAATTTGAATTTGGTTTTGACTGAATAAACCTTTATGAAAGGACTGAATACTGGCTTTTTGTTCTAGCTTAAATTGTGTCATTAACGTTGTTAAATCGCTTTGCTCTTGATTTAGTTCTTTGATTTTTATGTTAAGCAGTTGAATTTTAAAATTTAAATTATTTGATTCATTTTGCAAATTTCCAGATATTTGCTGTAGTTGGTTTTGCCGCTCTTTTAATTCATCGGCAAGAGAGTATCGATGTTCCCCTTGGTTAAAGTGTGTTACGTCTCGTTGATAGTGTTCAAATTCAGCTTTTAGACTGATCTTTTTTTTGTTCAAATCAGATGATAGCTGGTTAATTTCTTGTTTGTTTAAAATAATCTCTTCATTTTTAATGCGCCATTGTTCCTGCTTTTGCAAAAGAGCATTTAAATTTTCCTGTTGTTCACTTTTAATAATTTGATGATCATCATAAATTAAGTTAATTGATAACTGTGCTTCTGAATCATAAATAAAATAGGTTTTTCCAGTCTCTTTGTGCCAGATTTCAGCAGCTTGTTGGCTTACTTCAATAAGTTGTTCTTTAGTGAGTTGAAACCGTGGATCAATAAAAGCAATTCGATACTTTAAAGGTTGATTAGAGGAAACCATTGGTAGATTATTTTGGGCAAAGCTCGTCGTTTGTAAGCCTATGCATAAACACAAGCTAAGTCCCCACCATAGAAATTTTTTCATGGCAAAATAAAAAATATAAATAAATCTTATTGTTAGCTACTTAATTAATTTCGTCAAAATGATAAAAAATGCAGGAGAGTGGGAGAATTTGTGATCTGGCTATAAAAATTTAAAAAGATGTTTTTAGACTTGGCAATAATGGAATAATTAATGTAATAAGTAACAATGTCTTTTAGTTTATAAAATCTTTTTTATAATTAATAGATTAGTTTTTATCATTGATCTTTTTGACATTAAGATAATTAAAAATCTCCTTTAACAAGCTATTGTTATTTTTTGTAACCAACAAAAAACCGTGCCTAAGCGCGGTTTTTTATCAAAGAAACAAATTATTTTTTGTCATCTTTAACTTCAGTGAATTCAGCATCTTTTTTAAATAAAGGTTGGTAGAGGCTAGGTACAACTAAAATGCCCCAAATTAGTGTAGAGAGAATATTGCCTAGCTCATAAAAAATAGCACTTAGACCAGACATTAATGTCCAATAGTAACTCGGTAATAAATAAATGAGTAAAATTGGGAAAAAAGTATAAATATATAGTTTCCTCGCCCATTCTTTGAATAGAAGCAAACCAATGAATATGATCAAAAAAATAATTGAAAGAAGACAAGTAATGGCTAATTCCCAGTTTTGGGGATCTATTGATAACGTCTCATTGATTGAAATAAACGTTTCATCATAGGCATCAAATGTTGCACTAAAAATGGCGAAGAGTAGAGAAAAAATAAGCATTAATCTAAATTTGGTTTTTGTGATAATTGGTTCGATTTTCATTTTTTATAGCGTGATATTTTAATGTTTTAGATTATATATATAATATTGTATCTGTATCAAATTGATGTAGTCTGATTGGCTAAAGTTGAATGTACATAATCCTAGCAATTACTTGTCAACAATGTATACAGCTGCAGTAGTTAAGATACTGAAATAAAATGATTACCGATAAATAAAATGTGAAGGAAGTTACACGCCGAAAATACTTACTTGAAGCATCTCATTCAGCATGGAGTACAATTTCATCATCTGAGGCAAAATTTAAAAATCCAATACTTGAGAATAACAGGATTTATCTTAAAAAAAACCGCGCCTAAGCGCGGTTTTTTTATTAAAGAAACAAATTATTTTTTGTCATCTTTAACTTCAGTGAACTCAGCATCTACAACGCCATCATCTGCTTTTTGTTGACCTGCATCGCCACCTTGGAATGCATTTGGATCAAAGCCTTCTGCACCACCAGCTTGCTGTGCTTGTTCATAAGCACGTTGAGTGATAGGCATTAAGATGTTTTGTAAAGCTTCAGTTTTAGCTTTGATATCTTCAACATCATTTTCTTTTGTTGCTAATTCAAGTTCAGAAACCGCAGTACTTACAGCTGTTTTTTCATCTTCAGTAACTTTATCACCAAGATCTTTTACAGCTTTGTTCGAGCTTGAAATTAATGCATCAGCTTCATTACGAGCTTTTGCAAGTTCTTCAAACTTACGATCTTCTTCAGCATTCGCTTCAGCATCTTTAATCATTGCTTCGATTTCAGCATCAGACAAACCTGAGTTTGCTTTAATCTGGATTGATTGCTCTTTACCAGTGCTCTTATCTTTTGCAGATACTTTTAAGATACCGTCTGCGTTGATGTCGAACGATACTTCAATTTGTGGCACACCACGTGGAGCAGGTGGAATGTCGCCTAATTGGAAGTTACCCAATAATTTGTTTTGCTGTGCCATTTTACGTTCACCTTGGAACACAGAAATGTCTACAGCAGGTTGGTTGTCCGCAGCAGTTGAGAACACTTGAGATTTCTTCGCAGGAATCGTGGTGTTTTTCTCAATAATTGCTGTTAACACGCCGCCCATGGTTTCGATACCAAGTGTCAACGGAGTAACGTCAAGAAGAAGTACGTCAGTTTTGTCACCAGACAATACCGCACCTTGAATCGCAGCACCCATTGCTACCGCTTCGTCTGGGTTCACGTCTTTACGAGGTTCACGACCGAAGAACTCTTGTACTTTTTGTTGTACAAGTGGCATACGAGACTGGCCACCCACCAAGATCACATCAGAAATCTCAGAAGTTGAAAGACCTGCATCTTTAAGTGCAATACGGCAAGGCTCGATTGTACGTTCAACCAAATCAGCCACTAAACCTTCAAGTTTCGCACGCGTTACGTTGATCACTAAGTGTTTAGGACCAGTCGCATCCGCCGTGATGTACGGTAGGTTAATTTCAGTTGCATTTGATGAAGAAAGCTCAATTTTTGCTTTCTCAGCGGCTTCTTTCAAACGTTGTAACGCAAGTGGATCATTTTTCAAGTTCACACTTTGTTCTTTCTTGAATTCTTCAACCAAGAATTCAATTAACGCGTTATCAAAGTCTTCACCACCAAGGAAAGTATCACCATTGGTTGATAACACTTCGATTTGTTGGTCGCCATCAAGGTCTGCGATTTCAATGATTGATACGTCAAAAGTACCACCACCTAAGTCGTAAACAGCAATTTTACGATCGCCTTCTTTTTTGTCCATACCGAACGCAAGTGCAGCAGCAGTTGGTTCGTTAATGATACGTTTAACGTCTAAACCAGCGATTTTACCCGCATCTTTAGTTGCTTGACGTTGAGCATCGTTAAAGTAAGCAGGAACAGTAATAACTGCTTCTGTAACTGTTTCACCTAAATAGTCTTCTGCAGTTTTCTTCATCTTTTTCAAGATTTCAGCAGAGATTTGTTGAGGCGCTAATTTTTTATCGTTTACTTCTACCCAAGCATCACCATTGTCAGCTTTGATGATTTTATAAGGTACAAGACCGATGTCTTTTTGTACCGCTTGATCTTCATAACGACGACCAATTAAACGCTTAATAGCGAATAATGTATTTTTCGGGTTAGTTACTGCCTGACGCTTAGCACTTTGACCCACTAAGATCTCGCCATCTTTATAAGCAATGATCGATGGAGTTGTACGTGTGCCTTCAGCGTTTTCGATTACTTTTACTTTATCGCCTTCAAGTACAGCAACGCATGAGTTGGTAGTACCTAAGTCAATACCAATAATTTTTGCCATGTGACGTTTTCCTCAAAAATTCTTTTGCAATGTTTTTTGCTTGTTATCCGATATGAGAGTGAATCTATTTTTTTCAAGCGTTTTAGCGAAAAAAAATCTAAAAACTCTCAATTTTTTATTTATTGACCAACCATAACCATAGCAGGGCGCAATAAGCGACCATTTAAGGTATAGCCTTTTTGTAAAACGGTACCGATTTCATTCGCTTTAGCGTCTGGGGCAATGCCTACTGCTTGATGTAAATCTGCGTTGAAACCATTTTGAGTGTCAGCTTCTACAACACCAAATTTTTCCAGCGTGGTTAATAGTGACTTCAAGGTTAACTTAATGCCCTCAAGTACAGGAGTTTCTTCATCACCCGCTGCTTGAATTGCACGCTCTAGATTGTCTACAGAATCCAGCAATTCTTTTGCAAATTTTTCAAGCACAGTTTCCTTATGCTTCTCAGACTCACGTTGAATACGCTCTACACTTTTTTGTGCTTCGTAAACAGCATTCGCTGTACGTGCTTTTTCAAGTTTAAGGCTTTCTTCTAATTTAGTGATTTGTGCTTGTAAAGATTCAACGGTAACGTCGTTTGCTTGCTCTCCACCTTCAGCCTGAGTTTGCTCATTAGATTGCTCTGCTTGCTCGTGTTGAATGTCTTGAGCTTGCTCATTTTGCTCATTAGCCATTGATGATCTCCGTTTAAATGGGTTTTTAAACATGTACAGTCCTTTTTGGCATCAGTATTTACTGTGTAAAACCTGAACTGCCATGCATATGCTGTAATTCATTAATAGGTATGAAGTATGGGCACTGCCTAAAAATTCAAGCGTACACGACAATTTAAAGCTTTTAATTTTGCGGTTTTAAGTAAAAATCTAAATTTTCGATCATAAAAGCAATAAATTCCTGAGTTATTTTGGGTAAATGCTGCCTAGATGCATATACCACTGACAGACTTAGCTCTGGCGCTGAAAAGTTTTTAAATAAAGGAACTAGTCGTTTTTCTTTTAAATCTTTTTTAACTAATAGTGAAGGCAACATAGCTACACCCTGAGCATGTAGACACATATCATAAACAGCATTTACATCATTACTTTTAAAGGTAACGTTTAAAGGATAATTCTGTGGTTGTTGCTCTTCATCAAAAAGAGTCCAGTATTGATGCTGGCTATGGTGAGCTAAACATTCATATTGAATAAGTTGTCGTGGGTGAGAGAGGGGGCTGTGCTGTTTTAAATAGTCTGGATGAGCACAAAATACTGATTCGATCTGACAGACAGGTCTCGCAATTAATCCATCTGCAACTTTTTGCGTTATACGCAAAGCTAAATCGACTTGTGCATCAATCAAGTCAATTGTATTTTCAGTAAGATATACATCAAATTGAATATGTGGATGTTGCTTTTTAAATTGACGAATACATTCGCCAACACCTAATTGAAATAAAAATAAACCACAAGTGAAACGAATCGTACCGTTATGTTGTTCGGGTGCTGCTAGCTCTTGTAAAAGTTGTTGTTGTTGTAAAATATTTTCGCAGTAGAGAAGGGCTTTTTCACCGGCTGGAGTGAGAGATATTTTTCGAGTATTTCGCTGAAATAGGCGAGTTGAGAATGTATGCTCTAGGTGCTCAAGATAGCGAGAAACCATGGCACGGGAATAATTAAGATGTTCTGCGGCTTTGGTTAAATTGCCATGCTGAGCAATAGAAACAAAGACTTGTATGGCTTTTAATGTGTCCATATGCTTTATCATTATTACAATTTATGCAACAGTTTATCTTAGTTTAGTGCATTTACCTTACAGAAATTGCAATTTAAAGTATTCCTTATGAAATTGGAGAATACATAATGAAATTTTTTAAATTGACTGCTTCGGCTCTAGCAACTGCTACAGCTTTGACGATGGCTTCCACAGCTTTTGCACAAGATCTAAAAATCCAAAGTTTTCTGGCTAAACCAGAACATTTTGGTGTGACTTCTACTTTAATTGAAGGCGATAAAGAAGTTCTATTGGTTAATGCGCAATTCTCAAAATCTGAAGCATTACGTATTGCTGCCGATATTCTCGATAGCGGTAAAACGCTAAAGACAATTTTCGTAAGTTATGGTGACCCCGACTATTACTTTGGTTTAGATGTATTTAAACAGTACTTCCCAAATGTACAAATCATCGCAACTCCGGAAACTGTTAAACATATTCAAGATACTCAAGCCCTTAAAGTGAAGTATTGGGGTCCACAAATGGGTGCAAATGCGCCTAGCCAAATTATTGTGCCTCAAGCTTATACTGCTAAAACTTTAAAATTAGAGAATGAGTCAATCGAAATTAAAGGTAAGAAAGAACTCACTTATTTATGGATTCCTTCTTCTAAGGCAGTAGTAGGTGGTATTCCTGTATCTTCAGGCATTCATTTATGGATGGCAGATACACCAAAATTTAAAGACCGCAATGAAGTAATTCAAACTCTAGAAAACATTAAAGCGCTTCAACCTCAGACGGTTGTTCCTGCCCATATGGTTGAGGGAGCTCCACAAGGTTTGGATGCGGTTAACTTTTCGATCGACTATCTCAAGAGCTATGAGAAAGCCGTTAAAGTAAGTAAAAATGCGAGTGAGCTGAGTCAGCTCATGCAAAAACAATATCCAACATTAAAGAGTGTGGATAGCCTAGAGCTAGGTGCAAAAGTTGTAAAAGGCGAGATGCAGTGGCCGTAATTTAAATCGAAATATCGTAAATTTTTAGAGAAGCCGTGGTTGATACTCGGCTTTTTTAATGGGAACAGGAATTTTTAAGCAAAAAACCTCTGTAACATTCTACGTACCTTATATAGCGTTTCTATAAAGAGAATTTTTTGAGTAGAGCAAAAGGCTTAAGATCAAAATTAAAAATTGATAAAATTAAACAAAAGCTTAAGTTGCTACTTTTATATAAAAGGTAGAGATGAAGCTAAGGAAGAGAATTTAATAAAAAATTGCACAATTTGTACTTCTATTACTACAAAAGACAACCAATGATACGCACGCCAGAAAAAAAAATTGTGAATTATAGGCAGCGCAAAGATGATCTTTGCATTTAAGTGTTTGTCGTAATGAAAGGAAAGCGATTATGAAAAAATTAGGTCTTATCTCTGTAGTACTTGCTGGTGTTGCTTTTACAGCTGTTGGTTGTGCATCTGAAGCTGGTTTAAATGCATCAGGTTCTGCTCAAACAAGTGCTAGCCCATCTGGCGTAGAAGCTGGTGTAGGTGTTGATGCTGGCGTTTCTGGCCAAGCACAACCAGGTCAAGTTGATGCTGGTGCTTCAGGTTCAGTTTCAGGTTCTGCAACTGCTCAGTAATTCTTAGTAATAAGAACAGTTAAAAGGTTATAGAGTCATATATTTAAGATGCCGATTTATATATGGAATGAGCTGCTACTCATTACTCTATAATTAAGAGAGTTTAGAATTCTCAAAAAAGCCCCAAAAGACGTAGCTTATTGGGGCTTTTTATATAGTAAAGAATTTAGTCATCATGACGAGAATCTCGACGATTATGATCACGATCTTCTACTCGTTTTTTATCCCACTCGTGGCGTCTTTTATCGTCATCACGGTGTTTTTTATCCTCGTCATGGCGTCTTTTATCCCACTCATGACGGTTTCGGTCCTGTTCGCGAGCAACTCTTCGTTGTTGTTCATATATTCTTTGACGTTCTTCCCAGCGTTTTCGTTCCCAATCATTATATCGACGTCCATCATTGCGATCATAGCGATTAGTATCATGGTAACCATAGCCACCACGATAAGAAGGGTCATCCGTATAAGCCACACAGCCTACAGTTAAGAGACTGGTTGCTAATAAAGTAACAACTAGTTTTGTTGACATAATCGTACCTCTTTTTGTCTGTTAACAATAATTGGCAAAAAACTCCTGCTTGAAACGACAGATTTGTTAATGACATTTGCTTTAAATCAGATTAGCGTAATTTAGTTTTTACCTTTGTATCTTGATTACATGAGTTGTATGCGAATATAGTCAAACAGCAACAGAATTCTGTAGAAAATATGAAGGATAAGAGGAATTCATGGAGATAGGCATGACAGCATTTAATCAAAAAATTCAAACATTGCTAGATAAGGGCCAAGGGCCCGCTGCTCGAGCTCTTGATAAGTTACCTCGATTAGCTCAAGAATCACTTGCCAAAATTCTTGGGTATTCTTACCAATATCCTGACTTGGACTCATTTACTAAATGTCTGATGGCTGTACAAATTAAGCAGGGGCGTATCGGTTTTATTGGTCCAGATCCAATTGAATCCAGAAGGCAGTTTGATACGCAAATGTTGGCTATACGCCAGAAATCAACAGATATTGATTCTGTAGAAGATATTCGTTTACCTCTTCAAAGTGGAACCGTTTTCGCGAGACACTATCATCCAGCATCTAATAAAAAATTACCTCTTCTTGTTTTTTATCACGGAGGGGGATTTGTTGTGGGTGGATTAGATACTCATGATGAGGCGTGTCGTATATTGGCAAAATATGCAAAAGTACAAGTACTCAGTATCGATTATCCTCTTGCGCCTGAGGTTTCTCCTCAACATTTAATCCAATCCTGTGAAGATGCTTTGGCTTGGGTATATCAAAATCGTAGACAATTAAAAATATTAAAAGGTCGAATTGCGGTAGCGGGAGATAGTGCAGGTGGAAACATTAGTACAGTCGTGGCTCAACGATCAGTCAATAAACCTTATGCTCCACAGGCCCAACTTCTTATTTACCCTGCAGTCGATTTCAAGAGTCGACATCCTTCCTTCTATGCATATAACGAAGGATTGGTTTTGACTGATAACGATATCAATAATGTCACTCAATATTATGCAACTCAGCATAACGTAGAATTAGATGATCCTATTATTTCTCCAACCTATGGAAACTTGAAGAAGAATCCACCGGCTTTTGTGATTACTGCTGGGCATGACGTATTACATGATGAAGGAAAAATCTACAGTTATAAGCTACGCCAAAATGGCGTCAAAATGCATTATGAAGAATACGCAGATCAAACGCATGGATTTATAAATCTGACGCCTATTTCTAAAAAGGCCAAACGTAACACCATTGAGTTCAGTAAAAATTTTAGAAAATTTTGGGATAAAAATAGCTAAATAAAAGTTTGGTCCATGTTTCACGTGGAACGTGGACTCATACTCAAATCTAAAATATAAGGCTTTAAATAAAAGATAATAAATACTCACTAGAATTCTTTTATATAGACGATTAAATTTAACCTTTATTAAGTTTTGCATTTTACTGTAGGAAAATATGAAAAAATTATTAATGCTATGTTGCTTGGGTTTAAGTAGTCATTCAGTCTGGGCCGATACTTTAGTTGAAATGCAAACAAATTTAGGCAACATAGAAATACAACTTTATGATGAGAAAGCCCCAATCAGCGTGAAGAATTTTAAAAGCTATATAAAGTCGAACTTTTATAAAGATACGATATTCCACCGAGTAATTCCTGGTTTCATGGTACAGGGTGGTGGGCTTACTGCAAATATGCAGGAAAAGACCACTAGAGCACCAATCAAAAATGAAGCTGGAAATGGGATTGCTAACACACGCGGAACCTTAGCGATGGCTCGTACCGCAAATCCTGACTCTGCTACTAGCCAGTTCTTTATTAATGTCGCAGATAATAGTTTTCTAAATCGCTCTGCTGGTAATGCTGGTTATGCCGTTTTCGGAAAAGTGATTAAAGGAATGGATGTGGTTGACCGTATTGTAAAAGTACCGACAATCACTGATGGAATGCATCAGAACGTTCCTAAACAACCTATTAAGATAATAGAAGTGAAAATCAAAAAAGAATGAAAATAAAAGATTTTAATATTTATTGTTTATTATCAATAGCTTGATGTTATTTTCTTTCTTTTTTTGATTTTGGTTGGGTGAAAAAGAATCGATCAAACACATATATTTAGAAAAGTGCTTGCGTACCAATTTTTTTCCCCTATAATGCACTCATCCCGACGCGATACATGAGAATATCTTAGCTTACAGGGTTAAGATGAAAAGCTTGGTATTGCGTTGAATTCTGTCTCTGACGAAGAGCAGAAAGATCATTAAGAGATTATGAAGAACAACTTGTGTGGATTTTTACTGATTG
>RCUL01000183.1_pt1 | contig 51295 bp, 49 predicted proteins | sample 2167521 | NCBI WGS metagenome assembly RCUL01 (sample SAMN09932745, study PRJNA488358) | compost metagenome | feature: garden; material: soil; isolation source: compost soil in acetic acid-enriched culture | place: Germany: Experimental Botanical Garden Goettingen | collected 2016-01-27
CAGGAGCCGTAGGCCGCGCCCATCAGCGCGCTGACGGCGTTGTCGAGGTCGGCGTCGGGCATCAGCACGGCGTGGTTCTTGGCGCCGCCCAGGGCCTGCACGCGCTTACCGCGCTTGGCGCCTTCGGTGTAGATGTATTCGGCGATCGGGGTCGAGCCGACGAAGCTGATGGCTTTGACTTCCGGCGCCTCGATCAGCGCGTCCACGGCTTCCTTGTCGCCGTGCACCACGTTCAGCACGCCCTTGGGCAGGCCGGCCTGGTGCAGCAGCTCGGCGATCAGCAGGGTGGAGCTCGGGTCGCGCTCGGAGGGCTTGAGGATGAAGCAGTTGCCGCAGGCGATGGCCAGCGGGTACATCCACAGCGGCACCATGGCCGGGAAGTTGAACGGGGTGATGCCGGCGACCACGCCGATCGGCTGGAAGTCGCTCCAGGCGTCGATGTTCGGGCCGACGTTGCGGCTGTACTCGCCCTTGAGGATTTCCGGGGCGGCGCAGGCGTATTCGACGTTCTCGATGCCGCGCTTCAGCTCGCCGGCGGCGTCCTCGATGGTCTTGCCATGTTCTTCGCTGATCAGCTGGACGATGCGCTGCTCGTTGGCTTCCAGCAGCTGCTTGAAGCGGAACAGCACCTGCGCGCGCTTGGCCGGCGGGGTGTTGCGCCAGGCCGGGAAGGCGGCCTTGGCGGCGTCGATGGCCTGCTGCACGGTGGCGCGGCTGGCCAGGCCCAGCGTGTGGATGGCTTCGCCGGTGGACGGGTTGAACACGTCAGTGGTGCGGCCTTGCTCGACGATGCGTTCGCCGTTGATCAGGTGCGGGATGCTGCTCATGGGTAGGGTCTCTTGTAGGGCTTTTGTCTTTTGCGGCGCAGGACGCTCGGAGGGGCGGAGGCTTCCCTCACCCCAACCCTCTCCCAGAGGGAGAGGGGGCTTGTCCGTGCGCTATTTGAGTTCTGTTTCCACGAATACGACTTCGTGGTCGCTGGCGTTGATCACGTTGTGTTCCACGCCCGCCTTGCGGAAGTAGCTCTGCCCGGCCACCAGGGGGGCGTGCTTGTCGCCCTCCGGGGTTTCCAGCAGCAGGGTGCCGTTGGTCATGGGCACCACCACGTAGTCGTAGCCGTGGCGGTGACTGCCGGTTTCGGCACCGGGGGCGAAACGCCACTCGGTGACGATCACCTCGTCGTTGTCCACCTGCACGGTGGGCACCGCCTGGGGGCGCTGGCTCATCAGTTCACGCCCTGCAGGGCCTGGCCGACGGCGTCGAACAGGCGGTCGAGTTCTTCCGGCTTGGCGTTGAAGGTCGGGCCGAACTGCAGGGTGTCGCCACCGAAGCGCACGTAGAAGCCGGCCTTCCACAGGGCCATGCCGGCCTCGAACGGACGGACGATGGCATCGCCGTCACGCGGGGCGATCTGCAGGGCACCGGCCAGGCCGCAGTTGCGGATGTCGACGACGTGCTTGGCGCCCTTCAGGCCGTGGATGGCCTTCTCGAAGTGCGGCGCCAGTTCGGCGGATTGCTGTACCAGGCTTTCCTTCTCCAGCAGGTCCAGGGCGGCCAGGCCGGCGGCGCAGGCGACCGGGTGCGCGGAATAGGTGTAGCCGTGGGTGAACTCGACGGCGTATTCGGGCGTCGCCTGGTTCATGAAGGTCTGGTAGATCTCGCGGCTGGCGATCACCGCGCCCATGGGGATGGCGCCGTTGGTGATCTGCTTGGCCACGTTCATCAGGTCCGGGGTCACGCCGAAGTATTCGGCGCCGGTCATCGTGCCCATGCGGCCGAAGGCGGTGATCACTTCGTCGAAGATCAGCAGGATGTTGTTGGCATCGCAGATTTCGCGCAGGCGCTGCAGGTACCCCACCGGCGGTACCAGCACGCCGGCGGAACCGGACATGGGCTCGACGATGACGGCAGCGATGTTGGAGGCGTCATGCAGTTCGATCAGCTTGAGCAGTTCGTTGGCCAGCTCCACGCCACCGGTCTCGGCCGCACCCTTGGTGAAGGCCAGGCCCGGCTGCAGGGTGTGCGGCAGGTGGTCGACGTCCATCAGTTGGCCGAACATCTTGCGGTTGCCGCCGATGCCGCCCAGGGCGGTGCCGGCGACGTTCACGCCGTGGTAGCCACGGGCGCGGCCGATCAGCTTGGTCTTGGCCGGCTGACCTTTCAGGCGCCAGTAGGCGCGGGCCATCTTGATGGCGGTGTCGGCGCACTCGGAGCCCGAGCCGGTGAAGAACACGTGGTTCAGTTCGCCAGGGGTGAGGTTGGCGATCTTCTCGGCCAGCTGGAAGGACAGCGGGTGGCCGTACTGGAAGCCCGGGGAGTAGTCGAGGGTGCCGAGCTGCTTGGCCACGGCTTCCTGGATTTCCTTGCGCGAGTGGCCGGCGCCGCAGGTCCACAGGCCGGAGAGGCTGTCGTAGATGCGACGACCCTGGTCGTCGATCAGCCAGCTGCCTTCGGCGGCGACGATCAGGCGCGGGTCGCGCTGGAAGTTGCGGTTCGCGGAAAATGGCATCCAGTGGGCGTCCAGCTTGAGCTGGCTGGCGAGGGGAAGCTGGGCGGTCTGCGGCATGTTCATGAGTGGCCTCGAAAGTGTCTTGTTCTGAGGAACGACGCGCTACTTGCTGCCGACATTGCCACGGGCATAAAGTCACGAAAATCCAACTTTTATAATCTTTAGATCAGGGATCACTAAACCATGAGCAGCCGCCGCCCCGAACCCCTGGCGCAGGTCAGCGATTTCGATATCCGCCTGCTGCGCATCTTCCGCAGCGTGGTGGAGTGCGGCGGCTTCTCCGCTGCCGAGAGCGTGCTGGGCATCGGCCGCTCGGCCATCAGCCAGCAGATGAGCGACCTGGAACAGCGCCTCGGCCTGCGCCTGTGCCAACGCGGGCGAGCCGGCTTCGCCCTGACCGAGGAAGGCCGCGAGGTGTACCAGTCGTCCATGCAGCTGCTGGCGGCACTGGAGAGCTTCCGCACCGAGGTCAACGGCCTGCACCAGCACCTGCGCGGCGAGCTGAACATCGGCCTCACCGACAACCTGGTGACGCTGCCGCACATGCGCATCACCCACGCCCTGTCGCGCTTGAAGGAGCGCGGGCCGGACGTGGTGATCAACATCCGCATGACGCCGCCTAGCGAGGTGGAGCAAGGGGTGCTCGACGGCCGTGTGCACGTTGGTGTGGTGCCGCACACCGTGGCGCTTTCCGGGCTGGAGTACCAGCCGCTGTACAGCGAGCGCTCGCTGCTCTACTGCGCCGTGGGCCATCCGCTGTTCTACGCCGACGACGCCCAGCTCAGCGACGAGCGCCTGAACCAGCAGGACGCCATCGCCCCCACCTTCCGCCTGCCGGCGGACATCCAGGCGCAGTACCAGGTGCTCAACTGCAGCGCCAGCGCCTCGGACCGCGAGGGCATGGCCTTCCTGATCCTCACCGGGCGCTACATCGGCTACCTGCCGGACCACTACGCCAGCTTCTGGGTGCAGCAGGGGCGGCTGCGGGCGCTGAAGCCGGCGAGCCGCTTCTACGACCTGTCCCTGGCCTCTGTGACCCGCAAGGGGCGCCGGCCGCACCTGGTGCTGGAGAGTTTCCTGGAAGCACTGGCGGCAACGACCTGACCCTGCTCTTGTGTGAACGAATTCATTCGCGAATGAACTCGCACACAGCGGAGAGCGGTGCAATCTCGACAAAACGGCGAATATCCTGACCGGCGCAACAGTTTTGGCTTGTAGGACACGCCAACCTTGGGTTATCTGTGCAGTCGCCAACCAACCCCGGAATTCAGGAAACCTATGACCTCACTGGTGCCAGCCCACAGCCCGACCCCTTCCGCGAAACCCGCCGGCCGCATCCGTCAGAAGAACGAAGAGCTGATACTCGCCGCCGCCGAGGAAGAGTTCGCCCGCCATGGCTTCAAGGGCACCAGCATGAACACCATCGCCCTGCGCGCCGGGCTGCCCAAGGCCAACCTGCATTACTACTTCAGCAACAAGCTGGGGCTGTACATCGCCGTGCTGAGCAACCACCTGGAACTCTGGGACAGCACCTTCAACACCCTCACCGCCGAAGACGACCCGGCCGAGGCCCTGGCCCGCTACATCCGCGCCAAGATGGAGTTTTCCCGCCGCCACCCGATGGCCTCGAAGATCTTCGCCATGGAGATCATCAGCGGCGGCGGTTGCCTGGAAGCGCACTTCGATCAGGACTACCGCGCCTGGTTCAAGGGCCGCGCCGGGGTGTTCGAAGCCTGGATCGCCGCCGGCAAGATGGACCCGGTGGACCCGGTGAACCTGATCTTCCTGCTCTGGGGCAGCACCCAGCACTACGCCGACTTCAATACCCAGATCTGCCGCGTCACCGGCCGCAAGCGCCTGACCCGGGACGATTTCGAAGCGGCCACGCAGAACCTCATCCAGATCATCCTCAAGGGCTGCGGCCTCAACCCGCCGGTCGCCTGATGCCCTTCACGCTGTCCGCTCCCGCCGAGTACCGCGAGGAGATCAAGAAAAGCCGCTTCATTGCCCACGCCGCACCGGTGGCCAGCATCGAGGAAGCGCAGGCCTTCATCGCGCGGATGTCCGAGCCCGGCGCCTCGCACAATTGCTGGGCCTGGAAACTGGGCAACCAGTACCGGTTCAGCGACGACGGTGAACCCGGCGGCACCGCCGGCCGGCCGATACTCGCCGCCATAGAGGGTCAGGACTGCGACCAGGTGGCTGTTCTGGTCATTCGTTACTACGGCGGCATCCAGCTCGGCACCGGCGGCCTGGCCCGCGCCTATGGCGGCAGCGCCGCCAAGTGCCTGCAAGGCGGCGCGCGGGTGGAACTGGTGGCCCGCAGCCGCGTCAGCTGCCACCCCGGCTTCGCCGAACTGCCCCTGCTCAAGGCCCGCCTGGGCGAGTTCGAGGCGCTGCTGGAGAGCGAGCGCTTCGATGCCGAAGGCGCGGAGCTGGTGCTGGCCCTGCCGGAGGGCCACATTGCCGGGCTGGAACGGTTGCTGCGGGATATCAGCCGGGGACGGCTGGGGGTGAAGAGGTTGTAGGGGCAATTTCAATCGCCAAGCAGGCCGAAGGCCTGCCCTGTTGTCGGTACTCCCTGGAACTGCAACGTCGCTTGCACATTGCCAAACGTACCTAAATGGGTACACTCCTCTCCATGCTCCAAGGATGAATGCAGCATGGAAAACCTACCGGTGATTCTCACCGTGAAGTTCTTTCGCACGGATGCGGGAAATGAACCCGTTCGGGAGTGGCTGACCGAACTACCTCGCGACGCCAGGCGCTTGATTGGTACGGACATCAAGACCGTGCAATTGGGCTGGCCAATCGGAATGCCCGTGGTACGCAAGCTGGATAGCGGCCTTTGGGAGGTCAGGACCGAGTTGGCGGACACCATTGCCCGGGTGATATTCACCCTGGTCAGGTCCGGGATGGTCCTGCTCCATGGCTTCATCAAGAAGAGCCAGAAAACCCCGGCGGTCGACTTGAAGACTGCCAGACAGCGCAAGGCGCGACTCTGAGGCGATCCCATGAGCAAGCACATAGGTTCCGATTTCGACAACTTCCTCTCGGAGCAAGGCCTTGCCGAGGAGGTTTCCGCTGCCGCCCTCAAGCGCGTAATCGCCTGGCAGATCGAGTTGGCGATGAAAGAGCAGCACCTGAGCAAGAAGGCCCTGGCAGAGCGCATGCACACCAGTCGGTCGGCTCTGGACCGCGCCCTCGACCAGAACGATGGCAGCATGACCCTGGCCACCCTGGCCGCCGCCGCTCGAGCCCTGGGGCGGCGGGTGGAGATCAGACTGCTGCCTACCAGCGAAGGTCCCATCGCCTGATCTCAAGGCAATCACCCACAAGCAGGCGCTCCCCTATCGCCAACTCAACCCACAAAATCTGTGGAACCCGCTGTGGATAACTCGTGGGCTCCTGGCTGGAACGCGGCTGTGGCGCGGCTTAGCGAGAATTGTTCGCTTTTTGGACAGATTCGCGGTTTTCCCCTGCCCCAAAGATAAGCAACTGATTTAGCGCGGTATTCTCCTGCGCACCAAAGCTGAGCAGGGGCCTGTCCGGGCACAGTGCGCAGGGGCATTTTGTCCACCCGGAACGGGGAAAAGACTGTGGATAAGCTTGGGAATAGCCCGTGCAGCCCAGTACCGGCGCCGGCTGCAAGCCGCTGATCAAAAAACACCCAAGCCCCATCGATCGGGGCGGCTTTGCCGCCCTTGGCGAATGAATTCGCCCCTACAAGGGTTAAACTTTCCGGCGACCATGCCTGATAACGAGAAACCACCATGTACGACTGGCTGAACGCCTTGCCCAAGGCTGAACTGCACCTGCACCTGGAAGGTTCCCTGGAGCCCGAACTGCTGTTCGCCCTGGCCGAGCGCAACAAGGTGGCCCTGCCCTGGGCCGACGTGGAGACCCTGCGCAAGGCGTACGCCTTCAACAACCTGCAGGAGTTCCTCGACCTCTACTACGCCGGCGCCGACGTGTTGCGCACCGAGCAGGATTTCTACGACCTGACCTGGGCCTACCTGGAGCGCTGCAAGGCGCAGAACGTGATCCACACCGAGCCCTTCTTCGATCCCCAGACCCATACCGACCGGGGCATCCCCTTCGAGGTGGTGCTGACCGGCATCCGCCAGGCGCTGGAGGACGGCCGCGAGCAGTTGGGCATCAGCTCCGGGCTGATCCTGAGCTTCCTCCGCCACCTCTCCGAAGAAGAAGCGCAGAAGACCCTGGACCAGGCCCTGCCCTACCGCGACGCCTTCATTGCCGTGGGCCTGGACAGCTCGGAGAAGGGCCACCCGCCGAGCAAGTTCCAGCGGGTGTTCGACCGCGCCCGCAGCGAGGGCTTCCTCACCGTCGCCCACGCGGGCGAGGAAGGTCCGCCGGAGTACATCTGGGAAGCCCTGGACCTGCTCAAGATCGAACGCATCGACCACGGCGTACGCGCCATCGAGGACGAGCGCCTGATGCAGCGCATCATCGACGAGCAGATCCCGCTCACTGTCTGCCCGCTGTCCAACATCAAGCTCTGCGTGTTCGACCACATGCGCCAGCACAACATCCTCCAGATGCTGGAGCGCGGCGTGAAGGTGACGGTGAACTCCGATGACCCGGCCTACTTCGGCGGCTACGTCACGGAGAACTTCGCCGCCCTGCACGAGCACCTCGGCATGACCGAGGACCAGGCCAGGCGCCTGGCGCAGAACAGCCTGGATGCGAGGCTGGTGAAGTAATCGAAAGGTTGCCCTTCAACCGCGCAAATTGGTGCGCACAGCGCACCCTACCGAGCACAACTCCGCGTAGGGTGCGCCATGCGCACCGACTGCAGCCGTCTCAGACCGAAACCCCGGAGCATCGCCTCATGGGTGCTCAACCCACTTCGCGCAGCGGTACGGCAGGCGCCATCAAGCGCAGGATGCCGCCCAGCAGCACACCATAGAGCGGCACGAACAGCAGCAGGCTGACCGCCAGCTTCACGCCGTAATCCACCGTGGCGATTTCCACCCAGTGCTCGGCCATGAAGGGGTTGTCGCTGCGCCAGAAGGCCACGGAGAAGAAGGCGAAGGTGTCCAGCAGGTTGCCGGCGATGGTCGAGGCCACCGGCGCTATCCACCACTGGCGCAGTTGCCGCAGGCGGTCGAACACCTGGATATCCAGCACCTGGCCCAGCACATAGGCGAGGAAGCTGGCCAGCGAGATGCGCGCGACGAACAGGTTGAACTCGCCCAGGGCATTGATGCCTTGGAAAGCCGCATCCTGGAACAGCACCGAGACCACGTAGGAAGCCGCCAGTGCCGGCAGCATCACCTGCGCGATCACCTGCCGCGCGGCCTGTTTGCCGAGCAGGCGCACGGTCAGGTCGGTGGCCAGGAAGATGAACGGAAAGCTGAAGGCGCCCCAGGTGGTCTGCCAGCCGAACAGGGTCATGGGCAGCTGCACCAGGTAGTTGCTGGCGATGATGACGAGGATGTGGAAGACGATCAGGCCGGCCAGCGCCGGGCGCCAGACCGAGGGAATTGCAGCGGGCATGGTGGTTCGCATCCTTTTTGCCGATGGGGTGAGGGAACCCATGTCGCGGCCCCATGGCCGGCGACGGCGCGCATTCTAACTTGACCCGCACGTCAGGAATAGCCTCCCACGCCAACCCGCCGTTGATACAAGCGAATTCATGCGCGAAAGGGCCGCGACGCGGCCCGATGGAGGATTGGTCGAGCGCAATCCTCCGCGCTAATCCGTCACCACCCGCAGTTCCGGCTTGCCGCCCTCCTCTCCCGTCAGTTCCTCCAGCGTCCGCCCACGGGTCTCCATGCCGAAGGCCCAGACCACCAGCGCCGCTACGCCGAAGCAGGCCGCGCCCAGGGCGAAGACGCCGCCCTGGCCGGTGATGGGGAACAGCAGGCCAGTGACGGTGGGCCCCAGCAGCGAGCCGACGCGCCCCACCGCCGAAGCGAAACCGGAACCGGTGGCGCGGGCCGAGGTGGGATACAGCTCCGGGGTGTAGGTGTAGAGCACCGCCCACATGCCGAAGAGGAAGAACTGCATGGCCAGGCCGGTGCCGATCAGCAGTGCCTGGTTGCCGCCGAACACCGCGCTCTGTCCGTAGAAGAAGGCCATGATGCCGCCACCCAGCAGGGTCAGCACGCAGGTCGGCTTGCGTCCCCAGCGCTCCACCAGCCAGGCCGCGGCGAGGAAGCCGGGGATGCCGCCGAGGGAGATCAGCACCGTGTAGTAGACCGACTGGGTGACGGCAAAGCCGGACTGCTGCAACAGGGCACTGAGCCAGGAGGTCAGGCCGTAGAAGCCCAGCAGGGCGAAGAACCAGACGCTCCAGATCATCAGGGTGCGGCGCCGGTAACGGGCCGACCAGAGCTCGCCGAAGGCCGTGAACAACCCCGGCGCGCGGCTTGCGTGGCGCGGCATGCGCCGGGGTTCTGGCAGGCTGTTCGTGCCGAGGGAAGCCATCACCCGCCGCTCGATGCCGCGCAGCACCTTGTCCGCCGCCTTGAGCCGGCCCACCTGCTCCAGCCAGCGCGGCGACTCGGGAATGAGGAAGCGGATGGCCAGGACGAAGACCGCCGGGAAGGCCAGCACCAGGAAGATGTCGCGCCAGCCGATGCGCTCCAGGAGGAAATAGGAGAGCAGCCCGGCGGCAACGAATCCCAGGGGCCAGAAGCCGTCCATCAGCGCGATGTAACGGCCGCGACGCTTGGCCGGGATCATTTCCGAGAGCAGCGACTGGGCGATGGGGAACTCCATGCCCATGCCGATCCCGAGGAGGATGCGGTAGAGGGTCAGGGTCTCCACATCCTGCGCGGTGGAGCAGAGGTAGCTGGCGACGCCCCAGAGGATGATGCTGCCCTGGAACACCGGCTTGCGCCCGAAGCGGTCGGCCAGCAGCCCGGACAGCGAGGCACCGAGCACCATGCCGAAGAAGCTGGAGCTGGCGAGCAGGCCGGCCTGGGCGCTGCTCAGGCCGAACTCGGCCTTAATCGAGCCGAGCAGGAAGGTCATCATCGCCAGGTCCATCGAGTCGAAGAAGAACGCCAGGGCGATGATGATGAAGATCAGCCGGTGGTAACCGCTGATGGGCAGGCGTTCGAGGCGTTCGGCGGCACTGTAGCCAGGGGCGTGCATGGGAGTCCCTTCCTTCGCTGCGGGGTGTGCCGCCGAGTATGGGCGGGGCGAGGGCGCGGGTTGCACGCTGGATGCGACCTGGGGGCAGCTCTGGCCGACCTGAACCGCTGGGATAGACCTGTGGGGGCGACTTCAATGGCGATGTCTGCGTTAAGTGTTGGGATGCGGCGCAAAGGCCCGTAGGGTGGGCTTCAGCCCACCATCGGGTCAGCGTGGGCTAAAGCCCACCCTACGAGGCTGGGATAGACCTGTGGGGGCGATTTCAATCGCGAAGCAGGACGCAGTCCTGCCCACGCTCCATCGATCCACCGTGTGCAGCGCCAGGGTGGATAGGAAAAGCGCTATCCACCCTACAGGGCTGGCAGGGGACGCCGGATATAACCTGCCCCATTCACTCCGCCCGGGCCTTGCGCCGGCCGGTGACCATGGACCAGGGCAGGTTCTCGCGCAGGCGCACGCTTTCCACCAGCGCGGCCAGCACGTGCAGGCAGGCCAGCCAGAACAGGCTGTCGGCCATGAAGACGTGGATGTCGCGGGGCAGGTCCTCGCCCCAGAAGTAGTCGATCTCTTCCATCAGGAAGCCGGTGACGCCCAGGCCGAACATCAGCAGCAGCATGAGGATCATCACCAGCCCGCCCAGGGGCGAATGCCCCATGCGGTGCAGGTGGCCGCCCGTGAGCAGGACCCTGGCGTGGGCGACCAGCCGCGCCGGCCGCGGCCAGAAGTCGGCCCAGCGCGCCGGCCCGGGGCCGACGAAGCCCCAGACCACGCGCACCAGCACCACCGCCACGGCGTAGTAGCCGAGCCAGCGGTGCCAGCCGTCGCCCGCCTCGTTGAGGAAATAGTCACCGATGAAGGCGGCCACCAGCGACCAGTGGCCGATCCGCACCACCGGGTCCCAGAGGCGAACGGTCGCGGTGCTCACGTCTTAGTCCTCGATCTCCTGCTTGACCACCTTGCCGTCGACCGGGTTGAAGTAGATCTCGACCTTGCGCTTGTCCTTGTCCCAACCATAGATCTCGTAGCAGTTGCCTTCGGTGACCTTGAATTTCTTGATGTCGTAGCCTTGGGCCTTGAGGTCGTCCTGGAATTTGGTCTGGTCTTGCCACGTGGACTTGTCGGCGGTGGTGCATTCGGTCTTGGCGAAAGTCAGCGGGCTGACGAGGGCCAGGGAGATAAGCAGCAGTTTGCGCATGGTGTTGACCTCGAATCGTGCGTGGTATGGCTAAAGGCAATGCAAGGGTTTCTCGTTCACTGCCATGTCGGAGGAGCTTAGGCCAGGCCCTGCAAGCTGTCATTTGCCGACCTGCCGCTTCCTCAGCGATGTTCGACAGCGAATTGCCCACGACCAGCGTGCTTGGCGCGGTAACAAGCTGTATCAGCCTGTTTCAGCAGCTCGGTGGGCTGGGCATTGCCGCTATGGATGCAGGCCATGCCGACGCTGGCGCCGACCCGGAATTCCTGACCCTCCCAGTGCAATGCCAGCGCCTGGATCTGCTCGATCAGCCGGGCCGCCAGCAACTCCGCCTGGGCCATGGGACAGCTGCGCAGGATCAGGGCGAATTCGTCGCCACCCAGGCGCGCCAACTGGTCGCCGGCCCGGACCTGGGCCTGCATCAGCCTCGCGAGCTGGCGCAGCAACTCGTCGCCGGCGGCATGGCCGGCACTGTCGTTGACCCCCTTGAAGTGATCCAGGTCGATGAAGCAGAGCACACTGTTGCCGCCGTTCTGCAGGACCTCGCGGCAGCTTTCGGCGAGGGCGTCTTCGAAGGCCGGGCGGTTCAGCAGGCCGGTGAGCGCATCGTGGGTGGCGGCATAGCGCAGATGTTTCTGCATGGCCCGCGCCTCACTGACGTCGGTAAGCACCAGCACGCTGCCGAGCAGGGTGCCATCGCCACCGCGCATGGGCGCCGCCTGGCCACGCAGGGCGATGGTGCCGCCGGCCGGATGGCGCAGCGACGCCAGGCCCTGCAGGCTGGCGGCACTGCCCTGGGCCAGGCAGTCGCGCACCGGGTTGGCCACCAGGCGGCCGTCCTCGCCTTCCAGCAGCAGGACCTGTTCGATGGGCAGGCCGCGTGCGTCCTCGCTCCGCCAGCCGCTGAGGCGCTCGGCCACCGGGTTGAGGAAGCTGACCCGGCCTTCCAGGTCGGTGGTGATCACACCGTCGCCGATGGCGTCGAGGGTCACCTGCAGGCGCTCACGCTCGTCGTGCAGGCGCTCGGCCAACTGGCGCAGTTCGCTGACGTCCCAGTTGGTGCCCACCATGCGCAGCGGTTTGCCGGCGGCATCGCAGACCAGCCGCGCGTGGCCCTTGATCACGCGCTGGGCGCCGTCGGCACGGCGGATGCGGAACTCGATGTCCAGCCGGCCCTTGCCATCCCGCGCGGCCATGACTTCGCGTTCGGCCCGTTCGGCGTCCTCGGGATGCAGGTGGGCGTGCCACTCGGCGTAGGACAGTTCGCCCGATCCACCCGCGCGGCCGTAGAGGCGGTACATGCCCTCGTCCCAGAGCAGCCGGTCGCTGGCCAGGTCCCACTCCCAGACCCCGACGCCGCTGGCTTCGGTGGCCACCGAATAGCGCCGCGCCAGCTCCGCCTCGCGTTCCTCGGCACGCTTGCGGCGGTCGATGTCCTCGATCTGCGAGATGAAGTAGTGCGGCTCACCGTCGTGGTCGCGGACCAGGGACACCGCCAACAGGCCCCAGATCGCCCGTCCGCTCTTGTGCAGGTAGCGCTTCTCCAGGCGGTAGCTGTGGCGCCGCCCGGCGAGGATCTCGTCCACCAGCGCCTGGTCGCCGGCCAGGTCGTCGGGGTGGGTGACGTCCTGGAAGCTCAGGGCGGACAGCTCGTCTTCGCCGTAGCCGAGCATCTCGCAAAGGGCACGGTTGACCCGCTGCCAGCGCCCATCCAGCCCCACCAGGGCCATGCCGATGGCGGAGTGGTCCATGGCGTCGCGAAAGCGCGTCTCGCTGGCGGTCAGCTCATGGCGGCGCTTGCGCAGCTGCTCCACGGCGGAGGCCAGCAGCAGCGCCGGCAATAGCGCCAGGAGCAGCGGCAGGTAGATCAGCAGGTCACGCCAGCCCTGGTCCAGGGCGTGGGCATCGAGCAGGCCGAGGGCGATGATCAGGCCACCGCAGACCGAGGCCAGGGCCACCAGCAGCGCGGTGCTGACGAAGGTCAGGCGCACGGCGGCGATCATCAGCGGCAAGGACAGATAGACGAAGGGGAACGGCAGGAACAACAGGCCGAGCGGTGTGCCCAGGAGCACCACCGCGCCATAGATCAGCAGCTCGCGACGGCGCCGTTCGCCGAGCAATTCCCACCAGCCGTGCTGGCGCAGCCAGACCGCCAGCGGCAGCACCGAGACGGCGCCGAGCATGGAGCCCTCGACCCAGAACAGCCAGCCGCGCTCGAAGGAGTCCAGCCCCTGCCAGGCGAGGATGCTGGCGCCAAGGCTTGCGCCCACCAGCGGCGGCAGCAGGGCGCCGAAGAAGATGAACTGGAGGAAGGCGCCAGGGCTTTCATTCATTCGCCATGCCGCACCGCTGACCCGCAGCAGTGCCGCGGCCATGCCAATTTCCAGCAGGTTGGGCGGGATGAAGCTGGCCGCCAGGGGCAAGGCGTCGCCGAATGCCAGGTTGGCCAGCAGATTGGCCAGCATCGCGCCCCCCAGCAGCGGGACCCAGCGGCGCAACGGCTGGTCCCAGAGCAGGGCGACGGTGAAGGCATTGGCGTACCAGAGCGTGGCGATGCTGCCGGGCTGGCGCGATAGCCAGACGGCAGCGAGGGCCAGCACCAGGTAGCCGGAAAAAACCAATAGCAGTGCCGGCGGAAGGCCACCGGGCTCGCGGATGCGGGGCATCAGCCAAGCCTCCCACGGCGCGCGACGGGAAGCGGCCCGGCAGGGTTCGGACAGGTCGGACGGAAGTCAGCCACGAGGGTCTCCACGCAGGCCACGGCTTATCCAGACGATAGCGGAACCTCGGGCCCGAGCAATTCGACGATTCAGACGCCCGCTTTTCCGCTACCGACACTCAGCCCCATGGCGCACCGACGAGCAGCATTGCGCAGCGCGCCTGGACGAACTCGCGGAGCAGGCGCACCGGCTTGCTCAATTGGGCCCGGTGGGCGCAGATCAGGTTCAGCGGGGTGGCCTCGCCGCGGTACTGCGGCAGGGCCAGCTCCAGGCGCCTGGCCTGGATATCGTCCGCCACGTCCAGCCAGGATTTGTAAGTCAGCCCCTGCCCGGCCAGCGCCCAGCGCCGGACCACGTCGGCATCGTCGCAGGCGCGATTGCCGGTGACCGTCACCCGTTGCTCGCGGCGCCCGTCGCTGAAGCTCCAGCGGTCGTGGACGCGCCCGCCGAGCTGGTAGAGCAGGCAGTTGTGCGCGGCGAGATCTTCCGGCTGACGAGGCCGGCCGTGGCGGGCGAAATAGTCGGGCGAGGCGCAGAGGACGCGGCGGTTCGCGGCGGCCAGAGGCAGCGCCACCAGGCTGGAATCCTCGGGTTCGCCGTAGCGGATGGCGATGTCCACGGATTGGCGGAACAGGTCGGCGACGCGGTCGCTCAGGTGCAGGCGCAGGCTGAGCCGCGGATGCTCGCGCTGGAACTCGTCGAGCCAGGGCAGCAGCACATTGCGGCCGAAGTCCGAAGGTGCCGACAGCTGCAACACGCCGCCTATGTCTTCGCGGCCACCGGCCAGTTGCCGCTGGCCTTGCGCAAGGCTCTCCAGGGCATTGCGCGCATGGGCGAGGAACTGTTCTCCCTCGGGGGTCAAGCGCAGGCTGCGGGTCGACCGCACGAAGAGGCGTGTGTCCAGCTGCTGCTCCAGCCGCTTGAGAGCGGCGCTGGCCACGGCCGGCGAGACGTCCAGCTTGCGGGCAGCCGCCGAAAGGCTACCGTGGTCGGCGGTATTGACGAACAGGGCGAGGTCGTCGAGGCGCAGCATTTTCAATATTCCTTTGAAGGACTGTCGCTTTCTAGCCGATTTTTCTTGCCTGCGAAATAACCGACCATGCGGTCCCATCAGCCCCCGAGCGGAGAACCCCGTATGAAAGCCGTCGCGTACTTCCAGAACCTGCCCATCGACAACCCCGAAGCGCTGCAGGACATCGTCCTGCCGGAACCGCAGCCGGGCCCGCGCGACCTGCTGGTGGAGGTCCGCGCCATCTCGGTCAACCCGGTGGACACCAAGGTCCGCCGCAATGCCGCGCCGGAAACCGGGCAGCCCCGGGTCCTGGGCTGGGACGTGGCAGGCGTGGTGAAGGCGGTGGGGAGCGAGGTGAGCCTGTTCCAGCCCGGCGACCGGGTGTTCTACGCCGGCGACCTCACCCGCCAGGGTGGCAACGCCGAGTTCCACCGGGTGGACGAGCGCATCGTCGGGCATATGCCCAAAAGCCTGGACTTCGCCGCGGCGGCCGCCCTGCCGCTGACTTCCATAACCGCCTGGGAACTGCTCTTCGACCGCCTGCAGGTCGCCGAGGGCAAGGCCGACCTGGGCCAGAGCCTGCTGGTGGTGGGCGCCGCCGGCGGCGTCGGTTCGATCCTGGTGCAACTGGCCCGCCAGCTCACCGGCCTGACCGTGATCGGCACCGCCTCGCGGCCGGAAACCCAGGCCTGGGTGCGCGAACTGGGCGCCCACCATGTGCTGGACCACAGCAAGCCCCTGGCCGAGGAGTTGCGCCGCGCCGGGCTGCCGAGCGTGACCCACGTCGCCAGCCTGACCCAGACCGACCAGCACCTCGACCAACTGGTGGAAGCCCTGGCCCCCCAGGGCCGCCTCGGCCTGATCGACGACCCGGCGGCGCTGGACGTGACCAAGCTCAAGCGCAAGAGCCTGTCGTTGCACTGGGAGTTCATGTACACCCGCTCGATGTTCCAGACCGCCGATATCCTCGAACAGCACCGCCTGCTGGAACGGGTCGGCCAACTGATCGACACCGGTGTACTGAAGACCACGGTGGGCGAGCACTTCGGCAGCATCAATGCCGCCAACCTGCGCCGCGCCCATGCCCTGCTGGAGAGTGGCAAGGCCAAAGGCAAGATCGTGCTGGAGGGGTTTGCCTGAGCCCCCCGCAGGGCAGGCCCTCTCGGCCTGCATTCGCGATTGAAATCGCTCCCACAGGGAAAGCCAGCGCTGTCATGTGTGGGAGCGAATTCATTCGCGAAAAGCCGCGCCGTGGCCCCACCGATGGGCCGCCCTGACCAGCGAGCGGATGCGCGGGCGAACGGTCCGGTACGGGCGTACGAAGAGGCTAGACTTCTCTCTCGTCTCGCCTGCGGCCGGCTGCGCCGCGAAGCTCCGCTCCTGATTCGCCGGGGTCCAGGATGCATCCCACCCTCGCCCGGCCCGCTTTGCTGGCGGGCCTCTACCTGCTCTGCGCTGGTGCCTGGCTGCTGGTCTGGGGCATGGGGGCGGCAGGCGTATGCGGCCTGGTCCTGTTCAGCGGCCTGCTGATCTTCTATCTCGAACGCCGCCACCGCCTGGGCCGTGAACACCTGCGCCAGGGGCTGCGGCGTACCAGCCTGCAACTGGACCAGGCACAGCGAGACGCCACCCTGGGCAACTGGGAGTACGACCGGGGCTTCGCCTGGAGCCCGGGCGCGCAGCGCATCCTCGAATGCGGCGCGCAGGACAGCCTGGAAGGTCTGCTGAACCGTCTTTACCCGGCGGACCGCATGGGCGTGCAGCGCGGCCTGGAGGCGTTGCTCGCACAAGGCGGCTCGCTGGCCGTGAACGCGAGACTGAACCGGCCCAACGACCAGCAACCGGTCTGGCTGGCCCTGCGCGGCGAAACCCAGCCCGACGGCCGCGCCTTCGGCACCGTGCAGAACATCAGTGGACAGAAGCGCGACGAAGAGGCGTTGCGCGCAAGCGAGCAGCGTTTCCGCCAGTTGTTCGAGCAGACGCCGCGCATCGCCGTGCAGGGTTACGACCGCCAGCGCCGGGTGATCTACTGGAACCACGCCAGCGAGCAGCTCTACGGCTATAGCGTCGACCAGGCCATGGGCCGCCACCTGGAGGACCTGATCATCCCCCCGGCCATGCGCGAGCAGGTGGTGGCCGACATCAGCAACTGGATGATCGGCGGGCCGGCCATTCCCGCCAGCGAGCTGACCCTGCAGCGCCGCGACGGCAGCCCGGTGACGGTGTTCTCCAGCCACCTGATCCTGCGCAACCTGCACAACCAGTTGGAGCTCTACTGCGTGGACATCGACTTCAGTGCCCTGAAGTCCGCCCGGGATGCCCTGCGACAGAGCGAAAATCGTTACCAGCAGTTGCTCGATCGCCTCGGCCGGACCACGCCGGAAGGCCAATCATCAGACAGTGACCCGGCCTGACACGAGGCCGCTGCCGACCATCAGTCGGCTCATTGATCGAGGTCATTTTCTGTCATTTGGGCAGGTCTACACTCAAGCTCCCGCCACGAACTATTGGGAGATGACTGAGGTGAAAATTCTCGTTCGTCCTACTACCACCCAACAGGGTGCTTGCTGGCAAGTCTGCCTGGACCAGCACGCGGTGAGCTTCCGCAGCGAAGCCGAAGCACGTCGCTTCGTCAGCGTCCTCGAGGAGCGCCTGAGGGCGCCCCATGCATTGCCCGAACAGTTACGACGAATCGCGAGTTAGCCCAGGGGCGCCTGGCCGTTGCGGTCCAGGCGCCAGGTCAGCAGCGCACAGGCGACTGCCGCGCAGCCGCACAGGCTGATGACCAGGGCCAGGGGCATGGCGCTGCCGTCGTGCAGCGCCCCCACCAGGCCGGCGGCGCCCGCCGCCACGGCAAATTGCAGACTCCCCATCAGTGCCGAGGCACTCCCGGCGTTGCGACCCTGGCCAGCCATGGCGCAGGCCGAGGCGTTGGGCAGGATGCAGCCCAGGCTGGCGATGCAGCCGAACAGCGGCAACAGCAGCGGCCAGAGCGCTTCGGTGCGCAGGCTGGAGACCAGCAGCAGCGCCAGCGCGCAGGCCAGGTAGACCCAGACGACCCGCCGCATCCAGAAGGCGGGGCCGCGATGGCGCAGCAGCCAGGCATTGATCTGCGCCACCAGGATGAAGCCCGCCGCATTGCTGCCGAACAGCCAGCCGTAATGCTCCGGCGGCACACCATAGAGCTGGATGAAAACGAAGGGCGAGCCGGCGATGTAGGCGAACATCCCGGCGATGGCCAGGCCGCCGGTCATGCCGTAGGCGAGGAACTGCCAGTCGCCGAACAGCCGCCGGTACTGCCCCAATGCGCCACGCAGTGGCGCGCGCGGGGTCACGTCGGACAGGGTTTCCGGCAGCCAGGCGGCGACACCCAGCAACACCAGCGCGCTGAACAGCGTCAGGCCCCAGAAGATCGATTGCCAGCCGAACAGTTCCAGTAGCAGGCCCCCGCCGAGCGGCGCCAGGATCGGCGCCAGTCCCATCACCAGCATCAATTGCGAGAAGGCCTTGGCCGAGGCGATGGGGTCGCACAGGTCGCGCACCACGGCCCGCGACACCACCATCCCGGCACAGCCGCCCAGGGCCTGGACGAAGCGCGCGCCGATCAGCCATTCCAGGCTGGGCGCCAGGGCGCAGGCCACCGAGGCCAGGATGAAAATGCTCACCCCGAGCAACAGAGGCGGCCGGCGGCCGAAGCGATCCGCCAGCGGTCCGTAGGCCAGTTGCCCGAGTGCCAGGCCGACGAAGTAGGACGCCAGGGTGAGCTGCACATGCTTCACATCGGTGGCGAACGACTGGGCGATGGCCGGGAAGCTGGGCAGGTAGAAATCGACGGCCATGGGGCCGAAGGCGCTGAGGGCGCCGAGGAGCAGGAGGATACGGAACGTCATGATCGGGGCTGGCGCCATCCCTTGCGGATAAGCGCCAGATACTAACAGGGGATTTCACGGGCCTGTGGGAGCGAATTCATTCGCGAATGAATTCGCTCCCACAATCATTCCCACTCGGCTCTTATCCCTCGTGCGCCTGCTCGGCCTTGGGTGACTTCTTGCTGTCCAGCCAGTCCGAGGACTTCTCCACCAGCATGAAGAACATGGGGATGAGGAAGGTCGCCAGCAGGGTCGCGGCGAGCATCCCGCCGATCACCCCGGTGCCGATCGAGTGACGGCTCGCCGAGCCCGCGCCGGAGCTGATGGCCAGCGGCACGCAACCGAGGATGAAGGCCAGCGAGGTCATGACGATCGGGCGGAAGCGCAGCTTGGCCGCCTCCAGCGCCGCCTCCACCGGGCCCATGCCCTGTTCGCGGCAGAGCACCGCGAACTCGACGATCAGGATGGCGTTCTTCGCCCCCAGGCCGATCAGGGTCACCAGGCCGACCTGGAAGTACACGTCGTTCTGGATGCCACGCAGCCACACGGCGAGGATGGCGCCGAACACCGCGAAGGGCACCGCCGTGACCACCGCCAGCGGCAGGGTCCAGCGCTCGTACTGGGCGGCGAGGATGAGGAACACCATGATCAGGCCGAAGACGAACGCGATACTGCCCGAGCCGTGGGAGGCCAGCTCCTGGTAGGCCGAACCGATCCAGCCGAGGCTGTAGTCCTCGCCCAGCACCTCGTCCGCCACTTCCTGCATGGCCTCCAGCGCCTGGCCGGAGCTGTATCCCGGGGCCGGGCCGCCGAGGATCTTGGCCGCCGGATAGACGTTGAAGCGGGCATAGGAGTCAGGGCCGAGGATGCGCTCCACCCGTACCAGGGACGACAGCGGTACCAGGTCGTCGCTGGCCGAGCGCACGTAGACCTGGCTGAGGTCATCCGGCTTGCGGCGGAACTCCGGCTCCGACTGCAGGCTCACCTGCCAGGTACGTCCGTAGAGGGTGAAGTCGTTGACGTAGTAGCTGCCGAAGGTGGACTGCATGGCCGTGAACACATCGTTGATCGCCACACCCAGGGCGCGTGCCTTGGTGCGGTCGAGGTCGATGTAGTACTGCGGCACGTTGGCGTTGAAGGTGGTATTGACCCCCGCCAGCTCGGGCCGCTTGGAGGCCGCGGCGACGAACTTCTGCACCACTTCCTCCAGCTGCTGCACGGTGCCACCGCTGCGGTCCTGGATATAGGACTCGAAGCCGCCGGTGGTACTCATGCCGGTGATCGGCGGCGGGTTGAACGACAGCACGATGCCGTCCTTCTGCGAGGCCCCCATGCCCATGAAGGTGCGGGTCAGGTTGCGCGCATCCAGCTCGGGGGTGGTGCGCTCGCTCCAGTCCTTCAACGGTACGAAGGACACCCCGGCGTTGCTGCGGGTGCCGAAGGTGAGGATGTCGAAGCCGGCGAAGGTCACCACGTCCTGCACCGCCGGGTGCTTCATCAACTGTTCGCTGACCGCGCCGGTGACTTCCTCGGTGCGGGTCAGCGAGGCGGCTGGCGGCAGGAAGTAGGCATTGAGCACATAGCCCTGGTCCTCGTCCGGCACCAGGGCGCCGGGCACTCGGCCGAACAGCACGACCATCAGGGCGATCATCCCGCCGAACAGCACGACGCCGATCAACGCGCGCTTGAGGAAGAACTGCACGCCGGCGCCGTAACCCGCGGTCATGCGCTCGAAGAAGGTGTTGAACCAGCGGAACGGCGCCGCCGGCGTGCCATGGGTCGGCTTGAGCATCAGGGCGCAGAGCGCCGGCGACAGGGTCAGCGCGACTATCCCGGAGATCACCACGGACACCGCGATGGTGATCGCGAACTGCTGGTACATCTGCCCCGCCAGGCCGCCGAGGAAGCCCACCGGGATGAACACCGCGCAGAGCACCAGGACGATGGCGATGATCGGGCCGGTGACCTCCTCCATGGCTTCGATCGCCGCCTCGCGCGGACCGATCTTCTTGGTCGCCATCACGCGCTCGACGTTCTCGATCACCACGATGGCGTCGTCGACCACGATGCCGATGGCCAGCACCATGCCGAACAGCGTCAGCAGGTTGATGGAGAAGCCGAGCATGTACATGCCGGCGAAGGTGCCGATCAGCGATACCGGGATCGCCAGCACCGGGATCAGCGTGGCGCGCCAGTTCTGCAGGAAGATGAAGACCACCAGCACCACCAGCACCAGGGCCTCGAAGAAGGTGTGGATAACCTCCTCGATGGAGACCTCGACGAATTTGGTGGTGTCGTAGGGGATCTTGTAGGTGATGCCTTCAGGGAAGCGCTTGGACAACCGCTCCATCGTCGACTTCACCGCCTCGGCGGTATCCAGGGCGTTGGCCCCCGGCTGCAGGTAGATGCCGAAGGCGGCGTTCTGCTGGCCGTTGAGGGAGGTCATCAGGGAGTAGTCCTGGGCCCCCAGTTCGACCCGCGCCACGTCTTTGAGCAACAGGCTGGCGCCGGTGGCGTCGGAGCGCAGGATCACGCCCTCGAACTCCTTGGGATCGGTGAAACGGCCCTGGGTGGTCACCGTATAGGTGAAGTCCTGGGGCTGGTTCAGCGGCTGCTGGCCGAAGCTGCCGGCGGCGAACTGGGAGTTCTGCTCGCGGATGGCGTTGACCACATCGGTAGGGGTGAGGTCGTACTGCGCCAGCTTGTCCGGGCGCAGCCAGATGCGCATGGAGTAGTCCTTGGAACCGAACTGGCTGGCATCGCCCACGCCGGGAATCCGCTTGAGCTCGTCGATCACGTTGATCAGCGCATAGTTGCTGATGAAGATCGGGTCGCGGGAGTTGTCCGGCGAATAGAGGGTGACCACCTGGAGGATGTCGGAGGATTTCTTCTCCACCTTCACGCCCTGCCGGCGTACCTCTTCCGGCAGCTTGGCCAGGGCGGCCTGGACCTTGTTGTTGACGTCGATGGTGGCCTGGTCCGGGTCGCGGCCGACCTCGAAGTACACGGTCAGGCTCATGGCGCCGCTGCTGTCGGAGTTGGACAGCTGGTAGATCATGCCCTCGACGCCGTTGATTTCCTGCTCCAGGGGCGCGGCGACGGTTTCCGCGATCACCTGCGAGCTGGCGCCGGGGTAGACGGCGGTGACCGATACCTGCGGCGGGAGGATTTCCGGGTACTGGGCGATCGGCAGCGCGCGCATGGCGGCGAGGCCGGCGAGTACGATGACGATGGAGATGACCGCGGCGAAGACGGGTCTGTCGATGAAGAAGCGCGAGATCACGGCGAGCGCTCCTTCAGGACTGTTTGGCAGCTTGTTCGGCAGGGGCCTTGCCGGCCTCCACCGCTTTCACCGGCGAGTCGGGCCGCACCTTGGGCAGGCCTTCGACTATCACCCGGTCGCCGACGCTGACACCGGACTCGATCACCCAGCGCCCGTCGCGGGTATCGCCGGTCTTGACCTGGCGCACCCGCGCCATGCCGTCCTTGTCCACCACGTAGACGAAGGTGCCGCGCGGCCCCTGGGCCAGGGCGCGCTCGGGCAGGGTGATGGCCTGGGGACGGGTGAAGCCCTTCACCAGCACCCGCACGAACATGCCGGGGAGCAGTTTCTGCTCCGGATTGGGCACCACGGCCCGCGCGCTGACGGTGCCGGTGCCGGTGTTGACGAAGCTGTCGGTGAAGTCCACGCGGCCCGAGAGCGGATAGGTGCTGCCATCGCCGAACCGCAGGTCGGCGCTGAGCAGGCCATCGGGCGGCAGTTCGATCTTGCCGTTCTTGACGCCGTCGCGCAGGCGCTCGGCCTCGGTGTCCGGGTAGGCGAAGTTCACGTAGATGGGGTCGAGCTGGGTGAGCTGGGTCAGCAGGCTGCCGTTGGGGTCCCCAGCCACCACCAGGCTGCCCTCGGAGCGGGTTTCCTTGCTGGTCATGCCCGAGATGGGCGCTTCCACCGTGGTGTAGTCGAGGTCGATCTGCCGGGCCTTCACCTCGGCCTGGGCGGCCTCGACGTTGGCCTTGCTCTGTTCGAAGTTGGAGATCGCATTATCCAGTTCGCTTTCGCTGGCAAAGCCCTTCTTCTGCAGCTCGCGGGTACGCTTGAGGTCACGCTCGGTCTGGCGGTAACGCGCCTGCTCCTGGGCCAGGGCACCCTTGGCCCGTGCCAGGGCCGCTTCGTAGGTGCGCGGGTCGATGCGGAACAGCACCTGCCCCTGCTTGACCTTGCTGCCCTCCAGGTAAGTGCGCTGCTGGAGGATGCCGCTCACCTGGGCCCGTACTTCCACCTCGCGAAAGCCTGCCGTGCGCCCGGCGTATTCCAGGACCAGTGGCAACGGGGCGGACTTGGCGGTCTCCACCATCACCTCCGGCGCCGGCGGCGCGCCGCTCGGGGTATCGGCGGCGCCGGCCATGCCTGCGAAGCTGGCGCATGCGGCGAAAAGTGCAAGGCTGAAGGGAAAATAACGAGCAAACGGCATAGGGTGTCTCCATACGGGCGCCGAACGGGCAAGTGAAGCAGGCTGCATCATACATTCATATATGTCTGTAAACGGTTGTTCGCCGAGCAAAATCGGTACACTCCGTTCCCCAAACAAGAAGCCTAGACAGTATTAGCCCACCTGCTATGCGCAGAACAAAAGAAGAAGCCGAGAAAACCCGAGGCGCGATACTTTCCGCCGCCGAACACCTGTTCCTCGAGAATGGCGTGGCCCACACCTCCCTCGAACAGATCGCCCGCGCCGCCGGCGTGACCCGTGGCGCGGTCTACTGGCATTTCGAGAACAAGGCCCACCTGTTCCACGAGATGCTGTCCCAGGTGCGCCTGCCCCAGGAGCAGATGATCGAGCGCCTGGGCGGCTGCAGTAACCAGAACCCGATGCTGGCGCTGCGCGACCTCTGCCTGGAGGCCATCATCAACCTGGCACGGGACGAGCAGCGCAGGCGGATCTTCAACATCCTGCTGCACCGCTGCGAATTCACCGAGGAGCTGCGCGAGGCCGAGGAGCGCCACTATGCCTTCGTCGATCAGTTCATCCAGCTCTGCGAGGCCCTGTTCGCCCGCCCCGCCTGCCGCGAGCGGCTGCGCCCCGGATTGACGCCGCTGCAGGCCTCCCGGGCAGTGCACGGGCTGGTGATCGGCCTGTTCAGCGACTGGACCCGCGATCCGAAACTTTTCGACCCGCTGACGGATGCCGAGCCCATGGTGGATGCATTGTTCAGGGGGCTGGTGAAGGATTGGGATTGAATGGCTTGAAGGTAGGGTGCGCCATGCGCACCGTCCCGGGGTTGCGGTTGGCGCCGGATCGTAGCCCGGCCGCAGACTTTGGTGCGCACGGCGCACCCTACGGCCAGGCCAGGTAGCCGCCTGTAGGGACGAATTTATTCGCCAGGCATGCCGCAGGCCTGCCGTTCAGGCCGCCTCGGCCCGATACCCCTCCTCCCGGATCGCCTCCAGCACCTGCTCCTCCGCCAGCCGGCTGGCGACCCGCACCTCGCCTGCCGCCAGGTCCACCTGCACCTCGGCGGCCTGGTCGCGGGCCTGGACAGCCCGGGTGATGGCGCGGACGCAGTGTCCGCAGGACATGCCTTGAACCTTGTATACCTGCATGGTCGATCTCCTTTGGGTGAAACCTGGGGCGAGTGTCGTCCTTGCCACCGTGGCAAGGTCAATAGGGGCTCCTACACTGGAATCTGCCCACCCTAGCGGGAGATATCCGCCATGTATGGCCTGCGCCCTGCCCTCCTCGCCCTGCTCGCCGCACCGCTGCTGGCCCCGGCCGCCCAGCCCTCCATCGACTACGGCGTGCTGATCATCTCCCGCGAGCGCCTCGAACTCGCCACGGCCTGCGACGTCGGCCTCTACCTGGAAGACCAGTTGGCCGCACGCCTGGTGCAGGGCCAGGTGGTGTCCTTCAACCTGCCGCCAGGGCCGCTGTCGATCCGCCTCAGCCTGCTCGGCCCCGGCCGATGCAAGCCGGGCATCGAGCAATTCCGCCAGCAGTCCATCACGCTGATGGCCGGCGAGGTGCGCAAGTACCGGCTGGCGCAGAGCACCGAAGGCCTCTACCTGGTACCGACCACCGCCGTGCAGTGAGGTGCTTGACCTTACCCTCGTGTCAAGGTTGATCCTAGGCGCAGACCAAGGAGGATCAGCCATGACCAACCCAACCGCTTTCGACCTGCCCATCGCCGGGATGACCTGCGCCAGTTGCGCCGGCCGCGTCGAGCGTGCCCTGGCCAGGGTGCCAGGGGTACAAGCCGCCAGCGTCAACCTCGCGACCGAACAGGCCCGCGTCCAGGCGCCCGGCGACAGCCTGCCGGCCCTGGTGGCGGCCGTCGAAGCCGCCGGCTACCAGGTGCCGGCCCAGCGCCTTGAACTGGCCATCGGCGGCATGACCTGCGCCAGTTGCGCTGGGCGTGTCGAGCGCGCCCTGCGCAAGGTGCCGGGGGTCGCCGAGGTGACGGTGAACCTGGCCAGCGAACGCGCCCACCTGAATCTCTTCGGCCAGCCCGACAGCGCGAGCCTGATCCAGGCCGTGGAAGCCGCCGGCTACTCGGCCAGGCTGATCGACGAAGACCAGCCGCCGCATGACGACGCCGCCGCCCGCCTGCAGCGTGAGCGCTGGGCGGTGCTGTTGGCCCTCGCCCTGGCCCTGCCACTGGTGGTGCCCATGCTGCTGGAGTGGTTCGGCCTGCACTGGATGCTGCCGGCCTGGGTGCAGTTCGCCCTGGCCACTCCCGTGCAGTTCATCCTCGGCGCACGCTTCTACAGCGCCGCGTGGAAAGCGGTGAAGGCCGGCGCCGGCAACATGGACCTGCTGGTGGCCATCGGCACCAGCGCCGGCTACGGCCTCAGCCTTTACCAGTGGTGGGCAGCACAACCCGGGCAGATGCCGCATCTCTACTTCGAAGCCTCGGCCGTGGTGATCGCCCTGGTGCTGCTGGGCAAATACCTGGAAAGCCGCGCCAAGCGCCAGACCAGCGCCGCCATCCGCGCCCTGGAGGCCCTGCGCCCGGAACGCGCCACCCGCCTGCGCGATGGCCGCGAGGAAGAGGTGGCCATCGCCGCCCTGCAACTGGGCGACCTGCTGGTGGTCAAGCCCGGCGAACGCTTCCCCGCCGACGGCGAGGTGAGCGAAGGCCAGAGCCACGCCGACGAAGCCCTGATCAGCGGTGAAAGCCTGCCGGTGCCCAAGCAGCCCGGCGACCGCGTCACCGCGGGCGCCATCAACGGCGAAGGCCGGCTGATCGTGCGCACCACCGCACTCGGCGGCGAAACCGTGCTGGCGCGGATCATCCGCCTGGTGGAAGACGCCCAGGCGGCCAAGGCGCCGATCCAGAAGCTGGTGGACCGGGTCAGCCAGGTGTTCGTCCCCGCGGTGCTGCTGATCGCCCTCGCCACCCTGGTCGGCTGGCTGCTGGCCGGCGCCGGCATCGAGACGGCGCTGATCAATGCCGTGGCCGTGCTGGTAATCGCCTGCCCCTGCGCCCTGGGTCTCGCCACCCCCACCGCCATCATGGCCGGCACCGGCGTCGCGGCCCGCCACGGCATCCTGATCAAGGACGCCGAAGCCCTGGAAGTGGCCCACGCCGTGCAGGCCGTGGCCTTCGACAAGACCGGCACCCTGACCTCCGGCAGCCCGCGCATCGCCCACCTGGCAGCCGTCGATGGCGATGAGGCCGAACTGCTGCAACTGGCCGGTGCCCTGCAACGCGGCAGCGAACATCCGCTGGCCAAGGCCGTGCTCGACGCCTGCGCCGAACGCGACCTGCAGGCCCCCGCGGTGGACGCCAGCCAGGCCCTGGCCGGGCGCGGCATCCAGGGCCGGGTGAACGGGCGCCTGCTGGCCCTGGGCAACCGCCGCCTGCTGGACGAGCAGGGCCTGCCGGCCGGCGACCTGGCCGAGCGCGCCAAGGCGTGGGAGGCGGAAGGCCGCACCCTGTCCTGGCTGCTGGAGCTGGAACCGCAGCGCCGCGTGCTCGGCCTCTTCGCCTTCGGCGATACCTTGAAGCCGGGCGCTGCCGAAGCCGTGCAGAACCTGCGCGAACGGGATATCCACAGCCACCTGATCACCGGCGACAACCGCGGCAGCGCGAGAGTGGTGGCCGAAGCCCTGGGCATCGAATCGGTCCACGCCGAAGTGCTGCCAGCCGACAAGGCCGCCACCGTGGCCGAGCTCAAGGCAGGAGGCGCGGTGGTGGCCATGGTCGGCGACGGCATCAACGACGCCCCGGCCCTGGCCGCCGCCGATGTCGGCATCGCCATGGGCGGCGGCACCGACGTGGCCATGCACGCCGCCGGCATCACCCTGATGCGCGGCGACCCACGCCTGGTCCCGGCGGCGCTGGACATCTCGCGGCGCACCTACGCGAAGATCCGCCAGAACCTGTTCTGGGCCTTCATCTACAACCTGATCGGCATCCCCCTGGCCGCCGCCGGCCTGCTCAGCCCGGTGGTGGCGGGCGCGGCCATGGCGCTGTCCAGCGTCAGCGTGGTGAGCAATGCGCTGCTGCTGAAGACCTGGAAGCCGGACGAATAGCGCGCCCCATCCTGTAGGAGCCAGCTTGCTGGCGAAGCTTCGCGAGCAAGCTCGCTCCTACGGTCGAGGCCCCGCACGAGAGGACACACATATGAACATCGGCCAAGCCGCGAAGAAAAGCGGGCTGACCGCGAAGATGATCCGCTACTACGAAGGCATCGGCCTGCTGCCGGCGGCCGGGCGCAGCGACAGCGGCTATCGCCAGTACAGCGCCCAGGACCTGCACACCCTGGCCTTCATCAAGCGTTCGCGGGACCTGGGCTTCTCGCTGGAAGAAGTCGGCAAGCTGTTGCAACTCTGGCAGGACCGCCAGCGCGCCAGCGCCGATGTGAAGGCCCTGGCCCGCGACCATATCGACGCGCTGAACCGCAAGATCGCCGAGCTGGCCGGCCTGCGCGATACCCTGCAGGAACTGGTGGAGCACTGCCACGGCGACCAGCGGCCCGACTGCCCGATCCTCAGGGATCTGGAGTCAGGCGGTTGCTGCCACTGAGGGCGCGGCCGAGCAGTCCCTTGGGCAGCACCGTGACGGCCAGGCCGACGAACACCAGCACACAGGCCATCCAGCCGGCGGCGCCGAGCTGCTCGCCCAGCAGCAGCCAGCCCGACAGCAGGCCCGACACCGGCACCGCCAGGGCGAAGGGCGTCACCAGGCTGGCCGGGTAGCGTTGCAGCAGGAAGCTCCACAAGCCGAAGCCCACGGTGGTGGCGAGGAAGGCGATATACACCAGGGCTCCGATGCCGCCCCAGCTTGGATGGCTGAGGGCCGCCGCGATGGCCTGCGGCCCCTCGAAGGCCCAGGACAGCCCCAGCAGGGGCAGCGGCGGGATCAGGCTGACCCAGCAGATCAGCCGCAGCATGTCCTTGGCGCCGCTGCGCTTGGTGGCGATGTTGGCGAAAGCCCAGGCCAGCGCCGCCGCGATCACCAGCATGAACGCCAACAAGCTGTCCCCCAGCGGCCGCCCGAGGCCGATCAGCACCAATCCGGACGCAGCCAGCAGCAGCCCCAGCAGGCCCCGGCGGCTGGGCCGCTCACCGAGGAACAGCGCGGCGATCAGGATGGTGAAGAACACCTGGCTCTGCAGCACCAGCGACGACAACCCGGCCGGCATGCCCAGGTGCATGCCGACGAACAGCAGGCCGAACTTGATCACGCCCAGCAACAGGCCGATCTGCACGATCCGCCAGAACGGCGCCGGCATGGGGCCACGCAGGAACAGCAGCGGCAAGGCCGCCAGGGCGAAGCGCAGGGCGCAGAACAGGAGCGGCGGGAAGTCCTCCAGGCCGACCTTGATCACCACGAAATTGACGCCCCAGATCAGGGTGACCAGCAGGGCCAGGAGAATGTGCGGGAGGGACATGGCGTGTGCTCCGGGAACTCAGGCACACGCTAGCAGCCGGGCGCGGGATTGTATGGATACAGATGGATGGGAAACGGCGGGGGCGCTGTATGGGTAGCCTGGCGGACCCACCCTGTAGGGTCGCACCGTGCCGTGCGTAGGGTGGATAGCGCTCTTCTATCCACCATCGGCGCTCGGCCCGGCTCCGATGGTGGAAATGAAAAGCGATTTCCACCCTACGGGATGCACGCCCTTGCCTGCGTGCATTCGCGAAAAGGGCCGCAATCGCGGCCCTTGCGTTCAACCTGAAACCGTCACGCCTGCGACTGCAGGTAGTTCTCCAGGCCGATGCGGTCGATCAGGCCGAGCTGCTGTTCCAGCCAGTAGGCGTGGTCTTCCTCGGTGTCCTTCAGTTGGGCGGCGAGGATGTCGCGGCTCATGTAGTCCTTGTGCTTCTCGCACAGGGTGATGCCCTTGCTCAGCGCGGCGCGCACTTCGTATTCCAGCTTGAGGTCGGCACGCAGCATGTCGGGCACCGTGTTCCCGGGATGGATGGCTCGGGGGCGCATGTCCGGGGTGCTTTCCAGGAAGAGGATGCGCTGCAGCAGGGCGTCGGCGTGCTGGGTCTCCTCTTCCATCTCGTGGTTGATACGCTCGAACAGCTTGTTGAAGCCCCAGTCCTGGTACATCCGCGAATGCAGGAAGTACTGGTCCCGGGCAGCCAGTTCGCCGCGCAACAGGTCCTTGAGGTATTCCACCACTTCGGCTTGGCCTTGCATCTGTACATCTCCTGTAAATCCAGCGGACAAGGATCGTGCGCCGCCCCGCGCCGGTCAAGTCGGCCTCAGCCGAGCATCCAGGGCGGAGTCGGCTCTGCCCGCTCGGCTGGCGCATCGCGTTCGGCCAGTGCGGCCTGACGCCTGGCCTCGTCAGCCAGGGCGGCCTTGATCTCGCGCATTACGGCGTCCAGGTCGGCGGTATCCTCGGGTTCGGCGAATTGGCCGGTGAGCTGGGTTTCGGGCGTCAGCTTGCCGTCCTCGAACAGGGCCCACATTTCCTTGGCGTAACGGGTGAACTTCAATTCCGGGGCGTAGCGGCCGAAATACTCGGCCATGTTGCCGACATCACGCTCGAGCATGCGGAAAGCGTGATTGTTGCCGGCGGCATCCACCGCCTGGGGCAAGTCGATGATCACCGGGCCGTAAGGGTCGAGGAGCACGTTGAACTCGGAAAGGTCGCCGTGAACCAGGCCCGCGCAGAGCATCTTCACGATCTCGCCGATCATGAAGGCATGGAATTCGCGGGCGTCCTCGGGCGTCAGGTCGACGTCGTTCAGGCGCGGCGCGGCATCGCCTTCGCCGTCGCTGACCAGTTCCATCAGCAACACGCCGTCGAGGAAGTCATACGGCTTGGGCACCCGCACCCCGGCATTGGCCAGGTGGAACAGCGCGGCCACCTCGGCGTTCTGCCAGGCGTCTTCGCGCTCGCGGCGGCCGTACTTGGAACCCTTGGCCATGGCCCGGGCGTCGCGGCTGTTGCGGACCTTGCGGCCCTCCTGATACTCGGCGGCCTGGCGGAAGCCACGCTTGTTGGCCTCCTTGTAGACCTTGGCGCAGCGCAGCTCGGTGCCGCAGCGCACCACGTAGACGGAGGCTTCCTTGCCGCTCATCAGCGGGCGCAGGACTTCATCGATCAGGCCATCTTCCAGCAGTGGCTCAAGGCGTTTCGGGGTCTTCATGCGGGTGCAGCGGGCAGCCTCGGAAAATGGGGAACCGTGGGCCGACGTTATACGGCATGCAGCCCCTCACGGCTATCCACGACGCGACAGGCTGCGGCGCAGCGTCTCGATGGCGTAGCGCACCTTGGCCGGTTGGGCGTCGCGGCGCGGAGTGACGATGTAGAGCCCGACTGGCGCCAGCTGCCACTCCGGCAGCAGCGCCAGCAGCCTGCCGCTGGTCAGCTCCTCGCGAATTTCCGGCTCCGGCTGCAGGGACAGGCCCATGCCCGCCAGGGTGAAACTGCGCACCGAAAGGATGTTGTTGCAACCCACGCGGGCCTCCAGGCGCAGCCGCTGCTGCTCGCCACCGGGCCCGCTGAAGGTCACCTGGTGCTGCTGGCGTTCGCCGTTGAGGCTGATCCAGTCCAGCTCCAGCAGTTGCTCGGGGCGCCGGATCGGCCCCGTGCGCGCCAGGTAGGCCGGCGCGCAGCAGAGCACTGCGGGCCAGTCGGCGAGGTGCCTGGCCACCAGGCTGGAGTCCTCCTGGCGGCCGACGCGGATGGCCAGGTCGATACGCTGCTCCACCAGGTCGATCGGCTCGTCATGGAAGAACAGCTGCAGGCCGAGCCCCGGATGGGCCTCCAGCAGCGGCGTCAGCGCCTCGGTGAGCATGCCTGTGGAAAACCCCACGGGCGCGGCGATGCGCAACTCGCCCACCGGCGCGTCGCGCAATTCGGCCAGGCGCTGCTCGGCCTGCTGCGCCAGCTCCAGCACCTGGGCGCAGCTCTTGTAGAACACCGCGCCGGCTTCGGTCAGGGTCAGCTTGCGGGTGGTGCGATGCAGCAGGCTGACCTGGGTGGCCTCTTCCAGCTTGCGGATCTGCTGGCTGACCGCCGACGCCGTCATGCCCAGCACTTCGGCGGCAGCCACCATGCTGCCCCGCTCCACCACCGTGGCGAACAGCGCCATGCGCTTGAGCTGCTCCATTCGTAAGCCCCGCTTAATTGTGAAAGCGTCTTGCGGCGCTTTTTCTACCGATTATCCAGCAGCGATTATGCGCCACCTCGCTACCCAACCTGGAGATGTCCCATGAAAATCGCCCTGATCGGCGCCACCGGCTTCGTCGGCTCCGCCGTACTCACCGAGGCGCTGCAACGCGGCCACCAGGTGACCGCCGTCGTCCGTCACCCGGAAAAACTCCCCCACCACACCCACCTCACCGCGCAGAAGGCCGACGCCTATGACGCCGCCGCCATCGCCCAGGCTGTGGAAGGCCATGACGCCGTGGTCCACGCCTTCAACCCCGGCTGGGGCGAGGCGAAGATTCGCGAGTTGTTCATCCAGGGCACCCGGGCCATCTTCGCTGGCGTCAGGCAAGCCGGCGTGAAGCGCCTGCTGGTGGTCGGCGGTGCCGGCAGCCTCTACGTCGCACCCAATCTGCAGTTGATCGACACCCCGGACTTCCCCGCCGAGTACAAGGAAGGCGCGGAAGGCGCACGCCAGGCGCTCAACCTGATCCGCGAAGAACCCAGCCTGGACTGGAGCTTCATCTCCCCGCCCGCCCTGCTGCAGCCCGGCGAGCGCAGCGGCCGCTTCCGCGTCGGCGGCGACCAGCTGCTGATGGACGGGGACCACCCGGCGCACATTTCCGTGGCCGACCTGGCCGTGGCCATCATCGACGAGCTGGAACAACCCCAGCACATTCGCCAACGCTTCACTGTCGGCTACTGAGGACCCGCCATGACCCTGACCGCCTCCGCCCACGTCACCACCGCCACCCCGGCGCGCTACATCAGCCGCCTGTGCAAGCACTTCGCCCACCGGGTGCCCGTCAGCTACGACGAGCAGCAGGGCCGCATCGAATTCGACCTGGGCCTCGGCCTGCTGCGTGCCGAAGGCGACGGCCTGACCCTGGCCGTGGAAAGCCAGTCGCCCGAAGGCCTGGAACGCCTGAAAGAAATCGTCGGCAGCCATTTCGTGCGAGTGGCCTGGCAGGAAGAGCTGCAGTTGGAGTGGCGGGACTGAACCTCACCGGTCGCTGGAAACCCTGTGGGGGCGAATTCATTCGCTAAGCAGACCGAAGGGCTGCCCTGGGAGGTTCAGGGGGGCAGCTGCGCTGCCCTTGGCGAATGAATTCGCCCCCACAAGAACGCAGCCCCTACCCCACTCGGAACAACTCCCCTGGCGTCACCTCGAACAGCCCCTTGAACGCAGCGATGAAGGCCGAGGGCGATTCGTAGCCACTGGCCAGGGCCACCTCCGTGACGCTGGCGCCGCGCTCCAGCGGTTGCAGCGCCGCCAAAAGGCGCAGGCGCTGGCGCCACTGGCGGAAGCTCAACCCCGTCTCGCGCTGGAAAGCGCGGGTCAGGGTCTTCTCCGATGTGTTCAGCAGAGCCGCCCAGTCCCCCAGGGTGTGGCCCAGGTCGGGTTGGGCTACCAGCTCGCTGCACAGCCGCAGTAGTCGCGGTTCGGCGGGCATGGGCAGGGAGAAGCCGGCCTCGGGCAGCGCCTGCAGCTGGTCCAGCAGGACCGTCACCAGCCGCGCCTCGGCACTGTCGCCTTCGGGGTATTCCACCGGCAGTTCGCAGAAGGCCTTGATCAGCTCCCGCGCCAGCGGCGTCACCTCCAGCACCCGGCAACGCTCCGGGGCCCAGGCGCTGGCGTCGCGGCGCACGTAGAGACTGCGCATCTCCGCGTGCATGGAAGTCACCACTTCGTGCTCCAGCCCAGCCGGCACCCAGATCGCCCAGTGCGGCGGCGCGTAGTAGCTGCCGGCGGCGGTGTGCACGCCGAGCACGCCGCTGATGGCGTAGGAGAGCTGCACCCAGTCATGGCTGTGACGGGCCGTCCAGGAACCGGCACGCAGGCTTTCGGCGCGGGCGTAGAGGGGCCGCGGCAACTGTTCGAGGCTGGGAATGCTGCGCTGGAGGTCGTTCTGTCCGTTTGGCGACATAGGTTGATCTCATGTCGTTAGACGGCCGAATTCTGCGCCCGCTAGGCTGCCGACTCAAGTTCGCAGGAAAAACCGGAGGCCCCATGTCGGCGCTCAAACCCCTGAAACGCCTTTTCACCGACTGGTTCCTCGGCGGCATGCTGCTGGCGGTGGCGCTGGCCTGCCTGTTCCCCGACGTCGGCAAGCACGGCGGCACCCTGCATGCCGGCAGCCTGATCAACGCCGGGGTGTTCCTGGTGTTCTTCCTCCACGGCGTCAACCTGTCCACCGAGCAGATCAGGAAGGGCATGGGCAACTGGCGCCTGCACCTGATGGTGCAGCTCTTCACCTTCGCCATCTTCCCGCTGCTCTGGCTGGCGGTGGACAAGCTGCTGGGCCGCCAGATCCCGCCCATGCTGATGCTGGGTTTCTTCTACCTCTGCGCCCTGCCCTCGACCATCTCGTCCTCCGTGGCCCTGACCGGCAGCGCCGGCGGCAACGTGCCGGCGGCCATCCTCAACGCCAGCCTGTCGAGCCTGCTGGGGGTGTTCCTGACGCCCTGGCTGATCAGCCTGGTGGCCGATGCCAACGGCGCCATCGACCTCGGCCAGACCCTGCTCGACCTCAGCCTGCTGCTGCTCCTGCCGCTGGTGCTCGGGCAAGCGCTGCGGCCGCTCTGGGGCAGGTTCTTCGCCCGCTACAAACGCTATACGGCGGTCTTCGACAAGCTGGTGATCCTGCTGCTGGCGTTCGCCTCCTTCAGCGATTCGGTGGCCGGTGGCGTCTGGCAGCAACAGGGCCCGGAAACCCTGCTGCTGGCCTTCGTCGGCTGCGCCCTGCTGCTGGCCCTGATGCTCTGGCTCACTACCCGCTCGGCACGGACCCTGGGCTTCAGCCATGAAGACGAGATCGCGGCGGTGTTCTGCGCCACCAAGAAATCCCTGGCCGCCGGCGCGCCCATGGCGGCGATCATCTTCGGCGCCAGCCCGGCCCTGGGCCTGGTGCTGTTGCCGATCATGCTCTACCACCAGATGCAGCTGATCGTCTGCGCGGTCATGGCCGAGCGCTATTCCCTGCGCGGCCAGGCACTGCTCCAGGCCGCCTGACCACTCGCCACATCCCCAGAGGTGGGGGAAGGGACTGTCCCGCCCCCAACTCCTGCGCCTTCGCCCCCCATCGCTCGCCTGTCGCGCCAGCCGCGAGGCCTGGCCCAGAGCCTCTCTCGTGGCCTGGCACAGCCATTGCTCGGCACCTGTTGCAACGGTGAAACACCCAGGTGCAGGCCGGGACGGCTGCAAGCGTCCGAACGCAATGGTGCGATAGGGAGGTTCCTTCGAATGGCTGACTCCAGGCTGCAGTACGAACCCGAGCTGAGCGTTTCCGAATGGCTGTTACCCGAAGGAGGCCCGGAGGCTGCCTTCAAGAGCAAGGTGCCGCCCAGGGCCGACGAGGGAGAGCCTGCGCAGGCGCCCTGGATCGAATACCTGGCCGGCCAGTGGGTGGTGGTCCAGCGGCGCCGCGATGTGCCGCGGGAAAGGCGCGGTTACCACGCCATGCGCAAGCACATCGACAAGCTGCTGGACGAGGGTTGGAGCATCACCGGACGCGACCCGGTGCGCCTGGAGCTCCACCAGCGGGTGAAGATCGTCAAGGGTGGGGTGTTGATCGATGGCTGAGTGTGGCCCTTACGAATGGACGCGACCACGGCTGGTGCGCACGGCGCACCCTACAAAGTCCATGCCCGTAGGGTGCGCCGTGCGCACCGGACTCCGGCGACAAGGCAAAAAAAGGGCGGCCCCTGCATTGCGGGCCGCCCTAAATCACGGAGTTGCTTACATCGTGTGGCCGCGATGACTTGCAGCCACCGGTATTGGATTACCTTTCCAGGATCGCGGTCACACCTTGTCCGCCCGCGGCGCAAATCGAGATCAATCCACGGCCCTCGCCGGCCACTGAAAGCAGCTTGGCCAGGTTGGCGACGATGCGTCCGCCGGTGGCGGCGAAGGGGTGGCCGGCAGCCAGGGAGCTGCCCTTGACGTTCATCCGGTTGCGGTCGATGGCGCCCAGCGGCTTGTCCAGGCCGAGGCGGGTCTGGCAGTAGTCGGCGTCCTCCCAGGCCTTGAGGGTGCAGAGCACCTGGGCGGCGAAGGCTTCGTGGATCTCGTAGTAGTCGAAGTCCTGCAGGCACAGGTTGTTGCGCGCCAGCAGGCGCGGCACGGCGTAGACCGGCGCCATCAGCAGGCCTTCCTCGCCGCTGACGAAGTCCACCGCCGCCGCCTCGCCGTCCTTGAAGTAGGCGAGGATCGGCAGCCCACGCGCCTTGGCCCAGTCCTCGCTGGCCAGCAGCACCACCGAGGCGCCGTCGGTCAGCGGTGTGGAGTTGGCGGCCGTGAGGGTGCCGCGCGGGCCGCGTTCGAACACCGGTTTCAGGCTCGCCAGCTTCTCGGCGTTGATGTCCGGGCGCAGGTTCTGGTCGCGGGTCAGGCCGCGGAAGGGGCTCAGCAGGTCGTTCTGCCAGCCTTCGGCATAGGCCGCCGCGAGTTTCTGGTGGCTGGCGATGGCCAGTTGGTCCTGCTCGTCGCGGGGGATGGCCCAGGTCTGCGCCATCAGCTCGCAGTGCTCGCCCATGGATAGCCCGGTGCGCGGCTCGCCATTGCGCGGGATGTGCGGCGCCAGGTGGCGCGGGCGCACCTTGAGCAGGCTCCTGATCTTGTCGCCGGTGGTCTTGCCGCGATTGGCCTCCAGGAGGATCTTGCGCAACTCCTCGTGCACGCCGATGGGCGCGTCCGAGGTGGTGTCCACCCCGCCGGCGATGCCGCTGTCGATCTGCCCCAGGGCGATCTTGTTGGCGACCAGGATGGCCGCCTCCAGACCGGTGCCGCAGGCCTGCTGGATGTCGTAGGCCGGGGTTTCCGGGGCCAGGCGCGAGCCCAGCACGCATTCGCGGGCCAGGTTGAAGTCCCGCGAGTGCTTGAGCACGGCGCCTGCGGCGAACTCGCCGATGCGCTGGCCGTGCAGGTTGAAGCGTTCCACCAGGCCTTCGAGGGCGCTGGTCAGCATGTCCTGGTTGCTCGCCGTGGCGTAGACGGTGTTGGAGCGGGCGAAGGGGATGCGGTTGCCGCCGACGATGGCGACCCGGCGCAGCTGGGCCATGGTGACTCCTTGCGGGTGAGGGTTGGCAGGTTGCAGTGTCGGATACAAGACTAGACGGCTGGATTGGCCGCCTGGCCGGCCGGCAGGTCAGCACGGTCAATTGCGTGCAATCCGTGTCTGCGTAGAGTGGGCCCACTTTCGTTTGCCAGCAGGAGCTATCCCATGAACGACCGTTACCTCGCCTTCGCCAACTCCAACGCCGGCCGGCGCCTGGTCGGCGCCCTCGGCCTGCCGGCGCCGGTACGCCTGGAGCGCTGGATGGCGGGCCGCGCACGGCCGGTGGACGGCGCCCTGCTGATCGGCGGCCAGGGCGCCCTGGCCGAAGCCGCCAGCGGCGTGCTGAACAAGCTCACCGACCAGAACTTCGCCGACGAGGACGGCCGCTTCGGCCTCACGCGCTGGACCGCCGAGCACGGCCCGCGCCTGAAGGCGCTGATCTTCGACGCAAGCGGCCTGACCCGCTTCGAACAGCTGATCGAGCTGCGCGACTTCTTCCAACCGGCCATGAAGGGGCTGGGCAAGTGCCCGAAAGTGGTGGTCCTGGCCCGCGCCCCGGAATCGTTCGAGGACCTGGAGGCCGCCAGCGTGCAGCGCTCCCTGGAAGGCTTCACCCGCTCCCTCGGCAAGGAAATCCGTCGTGGCGGCAGCGTGCAGCTGGTCTATGTCGGCAAGGGCGCCGAGGACCAGCTGGAAGGCGCCCTGCGCTTCTTCCTGTCGCCCAAGAGCGTCTACGTCTCGGCCCAGGTGCTGCGCCTGGCGCCCTGCGCCGAGCGGGTGCAGGACTGGACCCGGCCATTGGCCGGCAAGCGCGCGCTGGTTACCGGCGCCTCCCGTGGTATCGGTGCCGCGATCGCGGAAACCCTGGCCCGCGACGGCGCCGACGTGATCCTGCTCGACGTGCCCCAGGCCAAGGACAGCCTCGATGGCCTGGCCGCGCGCCTGGGCGGCAGGGGCGTGACCCTCGACATCACCGCCGAAGACGCCGGCGCCCAGCTGGTGGAAGCCCTGTCCGAAGGCATCGACATCCTGGTGCACAACGCCGGCATCACCCGCGACAAGACCCTCGCCAGGATGAGCGACGACTTCTGGAACGCGGTGATCAACGTCAACCTGCGCGCCCCGCAGGTGCTCACCCAGGCCCTGCTGGACGCCGGCAAGCTGCACGACAACGGCCGCGTGGTGCTGATCGCCTCCATCAGCGGCATCGCCGGCAACATGGGCCAGACCAACTACGCGGTGAGCAAGGCCGGGGTGATCGGGCTGGCGCAGAACTGGGCCCCAGCCCTGGCCAAGCGCGGCATCAGCATCAACGCCGTGGCGCCGGGCTTCATCGAAACCCAGATGACCGCCGCCATCCCCTTCACCATCCGCGAAGCCGGGCGGCGCATGAACTCCATGAACCAGGGCGGCCTGCCCCAGGATGTGGCCGAAGCCGTGGCCTGGTTCGCCCAGCCGGGCTCCGGTGCCCTGACCGGGCAGGTGATGCGGGTGTGTGGGCAGAGTTTGTTGGGGGCCTAACTCCCCAGTGGGGCACCCCTTGTAGGAGCGAATTCATTCGCGAACGCAGACCGAAGGTCTGCCCTGCGGAGCCTGCTGGGGCCGCTGCGCAGCCCTTTCGCGAATGAATTCGCTCCTACAGGAGAAACCATTCACCCGCCGTTCAGGCGCCCTCGCCCTTCCCCTTGCGCCGGAACTCCACCGGCGTCTCCCCCACCCAGCGCTTGAACGCGCGGTAGAAGGTGCTCGGCTCGGAGAAGCCGGTGCGCTCGACGATCACCTCGATGCGCTCGTCGGTCTTCAGCAGCAGGTCCTTGGCCAGTCGGCAACGATAGTCGGTGACCAGGTCGTTGAAGCGCACCCCGGCCATGGCCAGGCGCTCGCGCAGGCGGCGGGCCGGCATGTTCAGGCGGGCGGCCACCTGCTCCAGCGTGGCGCCGCCGTCCACCAGCAACTCGCCGATCAGCTCGCGGACCTGGCGCACCAGGTCCAGCCGCTCCACCTCGGCCAACTGGCGGCGTGCCAGGGACTCGTGCATGCGCAGCAGTTCCGGTGCGGCGTGGCGCGAAGGTTTGTCCAGCACCTCGGCATCGAAGATCAGCGCATAGCGCTCGGCCCCGAGCCGGGCCGGGCAGCCGTACACCGACTGGTAGCGCTCGGCGGGGGCGCCGTCGGTGTGCATGAGTTGCACTTCATGGGGTTTGAACTGGCCCTCGGTCAGGGCGTGGAACAGGCGGATCACCGCGCCAGCGAGCATTTCCGGGAAGTGCCGGTTGCTTGCGTGCTGGCCGAGGGAAAGCACGGCGCGCTCGGCTTCCACGTCCAGCTGCGCATTCAGGGTGTCGGAGAGCAGGCGCACATAGCGCAGGGCGTGACGCAGCCCTTCGCCGAAGGTGCCGCTGGAGAGAAAGAGGTATTCCAGGAGCAGGCCATGGAAGGCCGGCAGGTGCCCGGCCAGGTAGAGGCCGACATGCTCTTCGCCGCATTCGTCGGCGGCGGCTTTCCAGAACTGGGCCTGGGCAGCATGGGGGAAACGACCTGCGGGCAGGCCGCCAGGTGGCAGGCCCACGCGTTCCAGAACCTTGTCCGGGTCGGTGCCGCTGGCACGCAGGGCGTCGATCACCGGGCGCATCAGCGCCACATCGTCGGTCAGATCACGCATCATTTTCTGAGGATTCTTATTGTCTGCGGGGCGCGGCCATCTTATGCGGCTTCTTCCCCACCACTCAAGGCCGCGATTGACTGCCCTGCCGCACGCCTGGGACCGCCGGCCAATGTACCGCCCTGACGACTGGCTATGCTGAGCCCCATTCGCTCCGAGGAGATCGCCCCATGGCCACCGAATGGCTCGACCTGCCCGCTCCCCCCGCCCTACCCGGCCTGTTCGCCCGCGCCGCCGTGCGCCGCGGCACGGGCGGCAAGGCCCTGCCCGAGCTGGGCGTGCGCTGCCCGGTAAGCGTCGACCCCGGCCACCTGGGACGCTACCGGGCGGTCTGCGGCTTCACCGACAAGGGCCTGCTGCCGGCGACTTATCCACATATCCTCGCCTTCCCGCTGCAGATGCGCCTGCTCACCGATCCGCGCTTTCCCTTCCCTCTGCTGGGCCTGGTGCACCTGGAAAACCGCATCCGCGTACTGCGCCCGCTGGGTGGCCTCGGCCCCTTCAGCACCAGCGTGCAGGTGGAGAACCTGCAGCCCCACGAGAAAGGCGCCACCTTCAGCCTGATCACCCGCCTGGAAGACCAGCTCGGGCTGGTCTGGGAAGGCGACAGCCGCATCCTTTTCCGTGGCCTGCGCCTGCCCGGCCAGCCCGCGCCCCGCACCAGCGAGGACAGCCTGCCGCTGGAACAGCTGGACCAGTGGCAGGCCCCCGCCGATATCGGCCGGCGTTACGCCCGCGTGGCCGGCGACTACAACCCCATCCACCTCTCGGCCGTCAGCGCCAGGCTGTTCGGCTTCCCCCGCGCCATCGCCCATGGCCTGTGGAACAAGGCCCGCTGCCTGGCGGCCCTGGAAAGTCGCCTGCCCGCCGCCGGCTTCGAAGTGGACGTGCGCTTCCAGAAACCGGTGCTGCTGCCCGGCGAAGTGACCCTGCTGGCCAGCGCCCCCGCCCCGGAGGGCCAGCTCGCCCTGCGCGGCAGCAAGGACGTGCCGCACATGGCCGGCAGCTGGCGTCCCTTGCACTGACCCTTGCGCAGGCTCGCGGCCGGCGGGACCATAGGCGGCCAAGGAGAGCCCCATGAACCTCGACGAACTCACCACCCGCCTGCACGCCATCCGCGACCAGAACGACTGGCGGCAATTCCACAGCCCGAAGAACCTGGCCATGGCCGCCAGCGTGGAAATGGCCGAGCTGGTGGAAATCTTCCAGTGGCTGAGCGAAGACCAGTCACGCCAACTGCCGCCCGAGAAGCTGGAACACGCCGGCCAGGAAGTGGGCGACATCATCCTCTACCTGCTGCTGCTCTGCGCCGAGCTGGGCCTGGACATGGAAGATGTGGTGCGCGCCAAACTGGCCGACAGCGAAAGGCGCTTCACATGACCGACCGCCACTTCGATGAAATGGCGACCCGCTTCGCCGAGAAGATCTATGGCGGCGCCAAGGGCGCCATCCGCCTCGCCGTACTCCAGGCCGACCTGGCCGAAGTGCTGCCCGACCGCCCCTTGCGGGTGCTCGACATCGGCGCCGGACTCGGCCACATGGCGCTCTGGCTGGCCCAGCGCGGCTGCCAGGTGACCCTCGCCGAACCCGCCGAACCCATGCTCGAAGGCGCCCGCCAGCGCTTCGCCGAAGCCGGCCAGGCGGCCACCTTCATCCAGGCGCCCTGGCAGGAACTGCTCGGCCAGCTCACCGAACCCTACGACCTGGTGCTGTGCCACGCCGTGCTGGAATGGCTGGCCGACCCGCACGCCATTCTGCCGGTGCTGCACCAGCTCACCGCCAAGGACGGGCTGCTGTCGCTGGCCTTCTACAACAAGGACGCGCTGATCTACCGCAACCTGCTCAAGGGCCATTTCCGCAAGCTGCGCAAGCACAAGTTCGCCGGCGAGGGCCAGAGCCTGACCCCACAGCAGCCGCTGGACCCACGCGACCTGGCGGCGCAACTCGATGGCCACTGGCAGGTCGAACGACAGAGCGGCGTGCGGGTGTTCCACGACTACATGCCGCAGGAGTTCCAGGCCAAGGCCGAACTGGTGGACCTGCTGGAAATGGAGCTGGCCTACCGCCGCCACCCCAGCTATCAGGGACTCGGCCGTTACCTGCACTGGATCTGCCGGCCGCTCTGAACGGAGGCCCCATGAAACTGCCCGGCTTGCTCACCCTCGCCCTGCTCCTGACAGCCTGCCAGAGCCCCAACCCCTATCTGTATCAATCCCGCCCGCTGCCGCCCGCCCCGCCGGGCGCGGCGACCACCTTCGACAGCAGCGCCTACCCCGCCGCCCCGCGCGACTTCGGCCGCTACCGCAGCTGGACCTGGCTCGACGGCCACCTGCCCGAGGGCAACAACTGGGCGACGCCCGAGCAGATGGCCGACATGGTCAACTCCGGCCTCGACCAGCACGGCCTGCGCCAGGCCCGCGACGCCACCAGCGCCGACCTCAAGGTCAGCGCCAGCCTGCGCTACGAGAAACGCCTGCGGCAGTACGACGATTACGGCGGCGCCTATTACGGCAGCGGCCCGTGGCGCGACCAGTACGGCGCCTGGGCCAGCGTGCCGATCGTGCGCACCTACGAGGAACAGGTGGCGGTGGTCTACCTGCAGTTCTATGACGCCCGCGACAATCAGCAAGTATGGAGCGGTAGCGGCGAGGCCTATGCCAATGGCGATCGTTCGAGCGGTGTGGCCGCATTGAGGCAGGCGGTGAAGGACGCGCTGGACGGCTATCCGCCGCATTGAAGTCCGAGCGGAACCCAGCTCGGAATCACTCTCAATATCCCCTTGCCGACCGCCCCGCCTTGCGATTGGATAGAGGTTCCGGCAGAGGAGATCCGATCATGATCCGCCGCACGCTACTCCTATCCACAGTCCTGCTTCTGGCGGCCTGCCAGAACTACAACGTCAACCGCGACTACGACAGCACCCGCGATTTCGGCGCCTACCGCAGCTGGAGCTGGAAGGAGCCCGCGCTGCAATACAGCCCCGACGATCCGCGTATCAAGAGCGACCTCACCGAGCAACGCATCCGCGCGGCCGTCGGCCAGCAACTCGACCAGCGCGGCCTGCGCCCGGCCGCCAGCGGCAAGGCCGACCTCAACGTGCAGTCCTGGCTGATAGTCGATGATCGCCAGCAGCAGACCAGCTACAACTACGGCGGCTACTGGGGTGGTTATTGGGGAGGATACTGGGGCGGCCCGGCCTATACCGAGACCCGCACCTACAGCTACAAGGTGGCCACCATCCAGGTGGACATGTACGACAGCAAGGACGGCAAGCTGGTCTGGCGCGGCAGCGCCGAGCAGATCATGAAAAGCGCGCCGCCGAGCCCCGCCGAGCGAGAAGCCGCCATCCGCGAGACGGTCGAGAAAGTGATCGCCCAATACCCGCCGCACTGAGGACTCCATGCCCGCTGCCAATCCACAACTGCAACACCGCCCCGCCAGCGCCGAAGACCTCCACGAAGTCGTCCGCTTCCCCCAGGACGCCGACGAACTATTCTTCGCCTACCCCAAGGCCAGTTGGCCGCTCACCATAGGCCAGCTCGCGGCCGCCATGGCCGAGCGCCGGGGCAGCACGGTCGCCCTGCTGGACGGCAAGGTCGCCGGCTTCGCCAACTTCTACCAATGGCAGCACGGCGAGTTCTGTGCCCTCGGCAACATGATGGTGGCGCCCTGGGCACGCGGCCAGGGCGTGGCCCAGTACCTGATCGAAACCATGGAACGCCTGGCCCGCGAACAGTACAAGGCCAGGCTGATGAAGGTCTCCTGCTTCAACGCCAACGCCGGCGGCCTGCTGCTCTACAGCCGCCTGGGCTACCAGCCCCGCGGGATAGTCGAAAGGCGCTCCCAGGAGGGCCACCGTGTGGCCCTGGTGCAGCTGGACAAGGCCCTCGCGGACTGAACCGGTCGGCCGAGATTGATCCTGTCCTGCCGCCCTCCACTAAACTCCTAACAGGGCACCTGCCTCGGCGGGTGCCAGGTGGGGAGCGGGAGGCTCCTCCTTGCGTGCCGGCAACGCCGACTTACCGGGAATGACAAGCCGACGCCCAGGCAGGAGGTGCCTCATGACCATGATCACTCAGCTGCAAACCAGCCTGATGCAACACAAGTCGCGCTACGACGTGCTCACCCACGCCACGTCCATGACCACCCGCGATGCCGCCCGCCGCGCCGGCGTGCCGCCGCAGCAGATGGCCAAACCCGTCATCCTCGACGACTTCCAGGGCCATTGGCTGATGGCCGTGGTGCCCGCCACCCGCCAGCTGGACCTGCAGAAGGTGCACAAGATCACCAAGCGCAACTGGCGCCTGGCCCACGAGGGTGACTTCAGCAAGCGCTTCGGCGGCTGCGCCGTCGGCGCCATCCCCGCCGTCGGCAACCTCTTCGGCCTGGAAACCCTGATCGACCAGTCCCTCACCGAACAGTCGGACATCTACTTCGAAGCGGGTGACCACAACGACCTGGTGCACATGAGCGGCAAGCAGTACCTGGAACTGATGCCCGATGCGAAGCTGGGGCGTCTTTGCGAGTAGGCGTCCTCCCGCAGGGAAAACGAGACTCTCCCGGGTGCGCTGTATGCGCACCCGGGGATCGATCGCCAACTTTTCCTATGCCGCCGTATGCATCGCCCGGCTGTCCACGTGATTGATGGTGGACAGGATCTGTTCCGGCTCCGCCAGCGCGGGCGCCATGGTCCAGCGCTCAAAGACGTCATTGCCGATGCGCACCATGCCCGAGTGGTTCGCCAGGTTGGCGTCGACCTCCGGGTTCACGTCGTAGAAGCCCAGGCTCAAGCGCAGCTGCTCGATGTCGTCGGGCGCGCCGGTCAGGAACAGCCAGCCCGGTCCGACCTGGTGGCGCTCGACGAATGCCTTCAGGTGCTGGGGCGTATCCAGCTCGGGCTGCAAGGTGATCGAGTACATGAACACGTCGCGGCCCGCGCGCTCGCCGAGCATCTTCTGCACGCGCAGCAGATTCGCCGTGGCGGTCGGGCAGCGCGCGGCGCAGGTCACGTACATCATGTTGATCGCCACCACCTTTCCACGGATCAGGTCGTCGTAGAACCTGACCTCCTTGCCTTCATGGGTCAGTAGCCGCGGGTTGGGGAAGTAGCTGCCGTCGTCGGCATCCCGGCGCGGGCGCGGCTGCTCGACCGTGATACCGGGCAGGGCGATCAAGCCGAGCGCGGCGACGCCCATGCCGGTCACCAGATATCTGCGAGTGTTCATGTGCATCCCTCCACCTCATAAGCGTTGTTGCCGCGCCACTCAGACGATGTCGAATCGCAGCATCATCGAATGGTCTTCATGGATCAGGTTGTGGCAATGCATCACGTACTTCCCTTTGAAGTCGCGGAAGCGCAGGAACACCCTCAGGGTGGTGAATGCATCGATCACGTAGACATCCTTGCGGCCACGGTGCTGCGGCGGCACCGGCACGCTCACCCCTTTGACGATCTTGCCGATGATCTGGCCCTCTTCGAAGTGGATGTGGATCGGGTGGGTCCAGCCGTCCTCGGGATTCACCAGCTCCCAGATCTCGGCGCGGCCCTGGGTGATCGAAGCCCGCGGGATATTCACGTTGAACAGCTTGGCGTTGATCGACCACATCCCGCTGGAGCGCTCGAATACCCAGCGCCGTACCGGCGCGGCGGCGATCTGCGCAGCCGTGATGGGGGGCAACGGGCGCAGCACGGCCGGTACCTGGCTCAGGTCCTGCGCCGGCGGGACGCGATCGACGAAGATCTTCAGCACCCGGGTGCCCGGGTCCTTGATGTCCTTGCCTTCGCGGGTGTCTTCCTGGCGCATCTTGTTGACCAGGTAGAGCGTGGTGCCGATGGGGTACTTGGAGAAGTCGACCACTATGTCGGCGCGCTCAGCCATGCCCAGTTGGAAATTGGTCTGGTTCAGCAGTGGCGCCGGCAGCAGGTTGCCGTCACTGGCAATGAAGGTGAAGGGCTGATTCTTGCCCGCCGCCGACTGCAGATAGAAGGCGTAGAAACGACTGGGCCCGCCATTGAGGAAGCGCAAGCGGTACCTGCGGGCTGCTACCCGCAACACCGGTTCGATATAACCGTTCACCAGTACCTTGTCACCCAGGGTCCCTTCGGGGTTGACCTGGTCGTAGACCATGACGCCTCTCGCGTCGAAGCGTCTGTCGGAGAAAACCAGCGGGTAGTCGTATGGATGGCTCGGCAGCCTCAGGGCATTCGGGCTCGGATCGCGCTCGTTGCCCGAGTCGACGTTGTCGAACAGCAGGTAATAGCCGGCCAGGCCGCGCACCATGTTCGCCGCGGTGAAGTCCAGGGTGTGGTCGTGGTAGAACAGCGTGCCCAGCGCCTCGCGCGGGTCGCCGATGTGGTTCTGCAGCTGGTCGTAGCCCGCATAGATATTGGGGTAGAAGTGGTCCTTGAAGGCGCCGGGCGCGGTCAGGGTCGGGCCTGCCTTCTTCGCGCTGTAGTAGTCGCCCGGAAAACCGTCGCTCTCCGATCCCGTGTGTGCGTTGTGCAGGTGTGTGGATATCTCCGGCGTGCCAAAGCCCACGTGGTTTTGCGGCAGCTGATTGCGGAAGCGCACGATGACCGGCTTGCCATAGCGCGCGAAGATGACCGGGCCCGGCGAAACCGCGCCCGGCGTGTTGCCTTCGTAACCCCAGATGCGTTGCGGCGGATAGGCCGGGTGGAACACCCAGTCGAGCCGCTCCTTGGCCTTCAGCTCATAAAGCAGCGGCTTGCCGAGCACGCCCGTCAGCTCCGCGTAACGCTGGTGCGGCGCCCGCCCGGCTTCGCCCCCGGCGATGTTCGCGGCAATCGTGGGGCTCGGGGTCAGGGTCGCGACTGCCTGCAGCGGGGTGATCGCGTTGGGCAGGGTGACCAGCCAAGGCGTGGTTGGGGGACTGGGCGGCAGTACTGGAGTGGCGGCACGACCCTCGCTCGATCTCAGCAGGACCGGAGCCAGCATGGCGGCAGCGCCCAGCTTGAGGAAGGTGCGTCGATCGTCTACGGAGTCGTCGGCAGTCGGCAGGCGACCGTTCCTGCGTCCCAGTTCGGTGGTTTTCATTGCGGTCCCTCCCTTGAGTAGGCGGATTGCTCTTAGCTGCCTGCAACGCCGCCTCTGGCATCGCGGCGAAGCGCCAGCTTTGTTATCGAACCAGGGACTTGGCTACCCGCAAGCGGGATGCGCCTAAAGCCAAACTCCCCTCAGTCGCTTTCGCTTGTCAGCGCTCAGTCGCATCGGGGGCTGTGCGTAGACGACACTGGGTAGCCGGGCGGATTGGAGTGGCGGGGAGAAGAAGCGCAAGAGGAGTGCGAGCGCATCGCATGGACGCCCCACTACCTGAATGAGTAGTCCAGCGTTCATGAACTGCTCCCTCGTTGTTCAGGTCCTGGCTTGGCGCCCTTCCTTCGTGCCCGCCGCATAGAACCCATCTCGGGAACCGGGTTTATTACAAAAAATGTCAAAATACAGTCTAGATCAAGATTCATTCGTCTGTAGCTTGCAACCCACTGATGCAGCATCGTTTTCATAGACCAATGCGGCGCATTGGCATCAACTTTTAAACCCCGGGGATATGGCGGGAAATTCGCACTTGACCCACAACCTGGCTGGGCGTCAGCGAATATCGCCGCAGAAGATATCGACGTTGCCGTCCGCGGGGGTCGTTCGCAGAACGATGGAGTGGCTGCTAGAGCGAAGGGCCGCGAGTGCGACGGGTGCGGTCTTGGATAACCGCCATCCATCGCCCCGCGAATACTGATGAGTCGTCACGGTCCGGTTCAGCTCATAGGACGGAGACGCCCCTGGATTCGCGCAGGTTCCAGGGTAGATGTAGGTGTAGAGATGGACGGGACGCGCCACGCTGGGTGGCACGCCGCCGACGAACAGCGTCATGCCCGTCTCGTTTCCCAGCGGCACCAGGGTCGCCTGGGCGATTTTTCCGGCATTCATTCCGCTGGCCGTCATCCTGATGTCGAGCCTTTGCTCATCCACCTCACCCGCTGGGCTCACGCAGGCCGACAGGCCGCCAGCGACCATGATCAGTGCCAGACATTCTTTCGCGTTCATCGATGACCACCTGGCGTGGGAAGCGCCGATGCAACAGTCACCTTTCCACTATAAGAGCCTGCTGGGCAGCCATCATTCGGAACAGCGCTTCCTCTGCCCGGCGGTCCTGGGCGTGTTCGTTTCGAGATCCGCCGTGCTTGCCGGGGCCGTGAAAAATGCCCGGCCCCATCTCCATTCCCGGAACCGGGCTGTCGACCATGGACGCCGCGATGGCGAGGGATCACCAGGCGGCGGGTTACGAGGTACAGAGCGAAACGGTGCAGACGCGGAACTGGAAAAGACGATAGCGGCCGAGAAACAACGGGCAGATCGGGCCGAAGCCGAACTTCTCGCCTTGAGACAAAGTCGATCCAGGCAGGCGCTGCAGCGGTTCAGAAGCCCGTTCTCTCGCCGCTGAAACCCAGGATTCAGCTCCTCCTCACGGCCGGCTCAGGGCTTGTAGCGGCTCTGGGCAACGCACCACTTGCTGGCTGGGTCTTTCGATCGGGCGCAGGAGTTACGGAACACCACCTGGGCATGTTTCTGGCAGTCGCGGAACTGCGAAGAACCCTTCTCGTTCTTGCTGCACACACTGTCCAGGGCGATTTCGCCATTACGCTCCTGCCAGTTCAGGTAGTAATTGTCGCTGCCCCCCTGCTTGGCCTTGGCCACCGGCGTTGCGGCAAACGCCACGCTTGCCATGAAAACCAGGACGCTGCCCAGTGCGAAACGGATGACCATGTGAACTCCTGACTAATGGCTTGTGCGAAGGTGCGTCTTCTTGGAGGCGCTTTTCCTACTGGGCTCAGCCGATCTGCTGCCCCACGCGAATAGTGCTGAGCACCCATGGACGCCGCAAGGGCTCAAGCCCTACTTGAGTGGACCGTCCGTCGTACGAGCGTACGCGCTGATAGACCCCATCTAATCCTGAATCGCATCGCCGATGGTGGCCTGGGATGGCGGCTGCTGCTCCTTGATGCAGAACAGCACCATATGAAGATCGCTCCTCCATTCGGACTCGCAGCGACTTCGCGTTGCGCCGCTGTAGCTGGCAATCGCCTCCGCCGCCTCGCGCTGTTCCTCCAGGCAATAGGCGCGCATGGCATCGCCACTCCACTTCTCCTGACAATGCGCCCGGATGGCTGAATCGCTGGCATGGGCACTGAACACGAAGCCGGCCGCACCTGCTGCGGCAGCAACGATCAGACGCTTTCTGTATGGCACGAGTACGCTCTCCTCATGGAACGCCGGCCCTCCGTGGTCCACGATGCAGCGATCAGACCCGCGACCGCGCGGCCGTCGTGCAGTCTAGTACAGCGCGGCCTTTTGCCCAGATCACCCGGCAGTGTCCCGACATCCGGCCTTCGAATGGCTCCTCGCTCGGGGGGTGTTTTGGGATGCAGGGAAGGAGGCAGGCGCGTGAACCAAGCCCGCGCCGCGCGCTCCAGAAGCGTGGGATGGACAGCACTTTTCCTGTCCACCGGACAGCGTTCCGCTTGGCGACGATGGTGGATAGAAGAGCGCTACCCCTACGGAAAGGGGTGGGCGAAGAGCCCATGCGAGACGTCGCTCAACTGTCCCATATGAGCGAAGAAATGGCGGAAGGCAGTGGGAGTCGAACCCACCCAGGAACGGCTGCCGTCCCCCACCGGGTTTGAAGCCCGGCCACGCCACCGGGCGTGCTTGCCTTCCAGATCGGTGATCAGGGGATTGGCCCTTGAGCGAGGGCGGAGTCTTCCCTGATCTTGCGTTGGTCGCCGCTGCGGCGGGTGAAGCCGATGCGGTCGAAGTATTCCAGCAGCTGGATGCTGCGTTTGCGGCCGATGCCGAGGCGGTCGCGCCAGGCGGCGGCCTTGATGCTGCCACAGTCATCCTGCAGTTGCCGGGCGTGTATCGCCAATTGGCGGATGGTCGCATCCGGGTAGAAGAGGTCTTTCACTATCTGGTGCAGCAGGCCGAGGCGGGCCAGTTTTCGTTCCAGCAGGCGCATGGCGCCCTCTTCCACTTTCAGTTCCTTGGCGAGGTCGCGGACCCAGGGTGGGTCGAAGGCGCCGGCTTCCAGCAGCGGCCAGATGCGTTCGCGCAGAGCTTCGTCTTCGGCGCTGAGTTGAACGCGGTGGTCGGGCAGGTGCAGCCAGGGGCCGCTCGCCTGGACAGTGCCGCTGGCCAAGTTCTGTTCCAGCAGGGCGATGAAGATCGGGCGCTCTAGTTCGGGTAGTGCGTAGCGGCGCAGGCGGTCGCGGTCGGGGCCGAGTTCGTCGGGCATCTCGGCGTGGAATCGCGCCAGGCCTTCGAGAAGCTGTTGCTCCAGGGTTTGCCAGCGGGCCTTGGCGAAGAGTCGTGAGCCTAGGCGTGTGCCGATTTCCAGGGCGTCGGCGGGCAACGTCCAGCTGGCGCGCGGGCGGTTGAACTGGCGCTCCAGCAGGTGCGGGTCGAGGCCATTGGCAGCGGTGGGCAGCAAAGCCGGTAGCGCGTCCTCCAGGCCTTCGCCGCGCAGGGCGTCGAGCTGGGCCAGGCGTTCCGGGGTGCGACGATTGCGCACCGGGGCGAAGGGGTCGAGCACGCGGCCGCCGCCGAGGGTGCGTTGGGCGGACTGGTCGCGCAGCACCAGGTGGTCGCCATGCACCGCGTGGCTGGGGGCATTCAGCAGCAATTGGGCGAAGGCGCGCTGGCCGGGGGCCAGGCTGTTGCCCTCCAGCAGCGCCACGCGGCCGGTGACGTCCTGGGCGCCGAGGTGGACGTGCACCGGGGTCCAGTGGGCCAGTTCATGGGCCTCACCCGGCAGCAGGTGGAGATCGATATCGAGCCGGGTGGTGGGTGCCAGCAGTGTCGGCGCCAGCAGCCAGTCGCCGCGATGCAGGTGCTCCAGGGCCAGGCGTTCGCCTGCGAGGTTGAGGGCTACCCGCTGGCCGGCCTGGGCCTGTTCGGCCTGCTGGTTGCGGGCATGCAGGCCGCGCACCCGCACCTTGCGGCCAGACGGGCTGAGGACCAGTTCATCCCCCACCTTCACCTGCCCGGCAAAGGCGGTGCCGGTGACCACTACGCCTGCTCCGGAAACGCTGAAGGCTCGGTCGATGGGCAGGCGGAAGTAGCCCTCGGCACTGCGCCCGGAGACTCGGGCGGACTCATCGAGCAGGGCCTGGCGCAGGGATTCGATACCTTCTCCGCTGGGGCTGGCCACGGGGTAAATGGGCGAGCCGGCCAACGGCCCTTGGGCCAGCAGGGCGGTCACTTCGGCGCGGGCCTGCTCGGTGCGCTTGGACGTCACGCGGTCGACCTTGGTCAGGGCCACCAGGGCGCGGCGGATGCCGAGCAGTTCGGCGATGGCCAGGTGTTCGCGGGTCTGCGGCATCACGCCGTCGTCGGCGGCCACCACCAGTAACAAGAGGTCGATGCCGCAGGCGCCGGCAAGCATGTTGTGGACGAAGCGCTCGTGGCCGGGCACGTCGATGAAGGCGGTGGGCTGGCCGTCGCCCAGGTCGGCGTGGAGGTAGCCGAGGTCGATGGTGATGCCGCGCTCGCGTTCGGCCGGGCGGCGGTCGCCTTCGAGGCCGGTGAGAGCTTTCAGGAGGGCGGTCTTGCCGTGGTCGATGTGCCCGGCGGTGCCGACTATCACTCAGCCTCCCCGTGCAGGTACGGCAGTTGATTGATGAAGGCTGGTTCGTCGTCGAGCTGGCGCAGGTCAAGCCAGAGGGCATCGTCGTCGAGGCGGCCGATCACCGGGATCGGCAGGGTGCGCAAGGCTTCTTCGAGGTGGCGCAGGGCGCGGCCGCGCAGGCGCTTGGGCTGTTGCGGGCGCACGCAGAGGGCGGCGCTGGGCAGGCGCGCCACGGGCTGGGCGCCACTACCGATCATGCCCAGGGCCGGCGCTGCGCTCACTTGCCAGGCGGCGCCCAGCTGCGCGGCCAGCAGTGGCGCCAGGCGCTCGGCCTGGGCCTGGATATCTACCTGTGGGCGGCTGAGCAGGCGCAGGGTGGTGAGGCGTTCGGCCAGGCGCTCCGGGTCGCGGTAGAGGCCGAGCACGGCTTCGAGGGCGGCGAGGGTCAGTTTGTCGACCCGCAGGGCGCGCTTGAGGGGGTTTTTCTTGATCCGTGCGATGAGTTCGCGATTGCCGAGGACCAGCCCGGCCTGGGGGCCGCCGAGCAGCTTGTCGCCGCTGAAGGTGACGATGTCGGCGCCATCGCGTAGGGCTTCCTGCACGGTCGGCTCCTTGGGCAGGCCCCAGCGGGTCAGGTCCACCAGTGTGCCGCTGCCGAGGTCTTCCAGCAGGGGCAGGCCGTGGGCGTGGGCGATGGCCGCCAGCTCCGCCGTGGGCACGCTGGCGGTGAAGCCCTGCACGCTGTAGTTGCTGGTGTGCACGCGCATCACGAGACCGGAGCGCGGGCCGATGGCAGCCTCGTAGTCGCGGGGGTGGGTGCGGTTGGTGGTGCCCACTTCCACCAGCTTCACGCCGGCGCGGGCCATGATGTCGGGGATGCGGAAGGCGCCGCC
>RCUL01000184.1_pt1 | contig 51289 bp, 40 predicted proteins | sample 2167521 | NCBI WGS metagenome assembly RCUL01 (sample SAMN09932745, study PRJNA488358) | compost metagenome | feature: garden; material: soil; isolation source: compost soil in acetic acid-enriched culture | place: Germany: Experimental Botanical Garden Goettingen | collected 2016-01-27
TCGAGGATGATCGGCTCCAGCTTGTCGTCGGCCTTGAACACGGTCTCGGTGCCGGCGCCGGTCAGCAGGTTCTTCAGCTTCATCTTGACGACTGCGCTGTTACGGCCGGACTTGTTGAACTCGGCCTTTTGGATGACCCAGGGAGCGCCATTGATGTTGGCGACTTGGCCGGCGCGGAACTCTTGAGCGGTTTTCATACGAATATCCGATGTGGATGAGTGACAAAAAACAGGCCGCATATCATAGCGAATTTGTACAAATCTGCACCAGACCCGTCGCGAGGTCGGTGCGGGCAGCCTGCAACTGGCACCAGCGCTCGGCGTGGTGCTGTATCTCCGGCCACTGCGCCAGCAGCGCGGCCCAGGCCTCGGGCATGCCCTCGCCGCGGTTCCAGGCTCGCCAGTTTTCGCCAAGGGCGGCCGCCGCGGCAGGCGACAGCTGGCGGCAGTAGAGAGCGAGGAACGCCTCCAGCTTGTCCCAGTGGGCGCCCTCCTCCTGCTGGTAGATGTGCCAGAGCAGCGGCCGCCCGGCCCACTGGGCGCGGACGAAGGAATCCTCCCCGCGCACCGCGTTGAAATCGCAGCTCCAGAGAATTCGATCGTAGTCCTCCTGGCTGACGAAGGGCAGCACCTGGATGGCCAGGCTGCCGCGACGGAAGCCGGAGCCGGCCGTCAGTTTCTCTTCACCCAGCCAACGGGCCAGGTCCACCAGCACGCGGCCGACCGGCACCAGCAACTGCACTGGCCGGGTGCCAACCGCCAAGGCATCCAGCCACGCGGCCAGGGCGGCATTCTCATAGGCGAAGAGCGATATCAGCAGTGCGCCCTCCTCCAGTTCCACGCCCAGCTCTTCGAGGAAGGCCCGGCGCGCCTCTGGATCGGCCTGGAAGGCCCGGCGTCGTTCCAGCAGCGCGGTTTCACGCAACAGACCGCCGGTGCCTTCGGCAAAGCCGGGGAAATAGAAGACTTTCTGCAGGCCGTTGGGCTGGAAGGACGGCAGCCCATGGCAGCCGGCCACCCAGTCCTCGGCGCTGAGGTATTCCAGGTTCAGCCAGCGCGGCGTGTCCGCCCTTGCAGCCATGGCTTCCAGGTACTGGGCCGGCAGTTGGCAGGCGAACGCCTCGATCACCACATCCGCCACGTCCACGGGCTGCCAGTCCTGGCGCCAGTGGCGGATTTCCACGCCCAGTTGCCACTGGGATTCAGCCTCCGGATCGGCCTGCGGACAGAGTGGCGCGAATACCGCAGGTTCATCTACCCACAGGCGCACCGCCTGCCCGTGCTCGGCCACCAGCTGGCGAGCCAGGCGCCAGGTGACGCCGATGTCGCCAAAGTTATCGATGACGTTGCAGAAGATGTCCCACTTCACGATCAGGCTTCCCGGGAAAAAACGCAGTTTACCGAAGACGCCCGGCGCAGAAACAAAATCGAAGTTTTCCACTGAGATCTGGAATTTTTTCACTAATAACTGGAACGGATGCATCGAGACAGCTTAATGCCGCTGCCTGGGAGGCAGAGGCGCCAGCCAGGAGGGGTCCGAGGGGAAGTCCGGGGCGCTCAGCGCCCGGTCCAGGTCCAGTCCGGCGAAGAGCAGCGTATCGGAACGCTGCGGCGAGGCCAGGGCGGGAACAAGCCCATCAGTCCCTCACCAGATAGACCGGCGATTCCAGTTCACCGATCTTCTCCAGCCGCGCGCGGACAATGTTGCGACTGATGTTCAACAGCCGGCCAGTCTGCAGCTGATTGCCATGGCAGTACCGATAAGCGCTGCGGAACAACGTCTCCTCGATATGCTCGAACAGGTTCGGCAGGTTCTGTTCGTAGAGCGCGTGCAGGGCCGCCTCCAGGCTGACTTCGACGGGCGCAGGGTGAGCGGCCGGCAGCTCGGGACGGCTGGAAATGGAACGCATATCAGCGAGGTTGAGGTCGCTGGGCTGCACCTGCTGGTTGCGGCACACCAGGAGGGCGTGGTGGATGGCGTTCTCGAGCTCGCGGATATTCCCCGGCCAGCAATGGCTCAGCAGCTTGCGCTCGGCCTCGACGGAAAGCGATGCACGCTCGTAGCCCAGGCGCTGGCAGTGCTCCTCGAGGAAGAACTCCGCCAGCGGCAGGATATCTCCCGGTCGCTCACGCAGCGGCGGCAGACGGATAGTCGCCACGTGCAGGCGGTAGAACAGGTCCTCGCGAAAATGCCCGGCCACCACGGCATCGGCCAGGTTGACGTTGGTCGCCGCCACCAGACGAACGTCGATCGGAATCGGCGTGCGCGAGCCCAGGCGCACCACTTCGCGCTCCTGCAGCACCCGCAGCAGCTTGACCTGCATCGCGAGCGGCAGGTCGCCGATCTCGTCGAGGAACAGGGTGCCGCCGTTGGCTGACTCGAACCAGCCGGCCTTCGTGCTGGTGGCGCCGGTGAAGGCGCCCTTTTCATGGCCGAACAGTTCGCTCTCCACCAGGCTTTCCGGGAACGCGCCGCAGTTCACTGCCACGAACGGCGCCTTGTTGCGCCTGCTCAGGTGATGGACATGCCGCGCCACCAGCTCCTTGCCGGTGCCGGTTTCGCCGATGATCAGCGCATTGGCCTCACTGGGCGCCAGGCGCTCGATACGGTTGAGCAGCTCCTGCGAGCGCGGGTCCTTGAACACCAGCACGGTGGCCCGGACCGACTTGGTCAATTCACGAGCTTGCGGATGGGTGATCAGCGACATGATGGCGAGTCCTTTGCGTTCGATCGGCGGATAGTGCATGAAAAGCCATATTCTATAAAATCATTAATATTTATTTATATATTCCATTAATAGCTAAGCATGAGCGCCCTCGACTTCTGCTTCCCAGGCAGCAATTCATCAGCAGCGATTGCTGGCTGAGCAGTTGCGAGAAAACCCGAAAATCGTCTGATCAATAGAAATAAAACCTCTTAAATTCAATGAGATAGAGAATAAAAACATCCCGATAGCGAGTCGGTACGGTTGTTGCGATCTCTGCTGGCTCAGGGGCCCGAAGAGGCCGCTGCACGAGCAACACCGAATCGAAAGTGCCGCCTCATCATCGACGGCGCTTAATCCGCAACTGGGGGCAACATGTTCAAACGCAACAGCCTTTCCGCAGCTATCGCCTGGGGCCTGGGGGGCCTCGTCGGGCTGTACATCGCCAATGGTCATGCTGCACAGGAGCAGGACTCGGCAGTCCAGGCTCAGACACGAAGCGAGCAGAGCGATGAGACGCCGGCCAGCAACGCGCCGACGCTGGCCAAAGTCACGGTCACCGCGCAGAAACGCGAGGAAACCGTGCAGGAAGTTCCCGCATCGATCTCGGTACTGAGCGGTGACAAGGTACGAGACACTTCCCTGCAATCGGCCAACGAGGTGACCCGCTTCATTCCCAACGCCTCGGCCGGTACCACCGAAGGTCACGGCCGGCCGCGCTGGTGGATTCGCGGCCTGGGCACCGGCGATCAGGGCGCCAACACCGTAAGCCCGGTGGGCATCTACGTCGACGACGTCTATATCGCCAACATCAGCGCCACCGGATTCCCGCTGTTCGACCAGGAACGGGTCGAGGTGCTGCGTGGCCCTCAGGGAACGCTGTGGGGCAAGAACACCACCGCCGGGGCGATCAACTTCATCTCGCGCCGGCCGACCTTCGACCGCTCGGGATACTTCAAGACGGCCGTCGGCGACTACGCCGACCGCGTACTGGAGGGCGCCGTGAGCGACGCGCTGGTGGATGACCGCCTGGCCGCACGCCTGTCATTCCGCCACCAGGGCCGCGACGGCTACAACGAGAACCTCGCCGACAACGACGACCGGGGCAGACTTGAAGACGATGCGGCACGCCTGCAGTTCCTCGCCCGCATCAACGACGATCTGGAGGCCAACCTCAACCTGCACGCCCGCCACTACCACGACACCGCCGGCTACAGCACCGTGAGCTACGGCCTGCGCCCGGACGGCAGCAACCAGTTCGGCTACTCCATCGATCCGGAAAAGGGCAAGGTCAACTACAACGCCAAGTACGAGGTGGATATCGACCAGGTCGGCACCAACCTCAACCTCACCTGGCAACTCGACGAGCTGGAGCTGACCTCCATCACCGCCTTCGAGCACTTCACCCGGGACGGGCTCAGCGACAGCGACAACACCCCGCTGGAACTCCAGCGCGGATTCAGCTACGCCGACAGCAAGCAGTGGTCGCAGGAATTCCGACTGGCCTCGCCCCGCGAGGACCGCCTGAACTGGGTGCTGGGCTTCCACTACTTCAATGAGGACCTGCAGTCGGAAAGCGCCAACGCCGCGCTGGCCAATCCCTTCATCCCGCGCTCCTACAACAATGTCACCTTCGACCAGGGCACCGAGAGCTACGCCCTCTTCGGCAGCGCCACCTACGACTTTACCGAAGCCTTCAGCGTCACCGCCGGCCTGCGCTGGACCCGCGAGACCAAGGACATCGACCTGATCCGTCTGCGCAACCAGGGCCCGGCCAACTTCGGCCCGGGCGACTGGTGGCAGCTGGGCAACGTCGCCTCGCCCCTGGTGGTCGACGCGACCCAGGACGAAAGCAACACCTGGAGCGACTGGACCTATGACCTGACGCCCGAGTACCAGCTCAGCGACAACGCGCGGGTGTATTTTCGCTACGCCTATGGCTTCCGCTCCGGCGGCTACAACACCGGCGTGAGCAGCCAGGCCACGGTGGCGACGGTGGACCCGGAGTACCTGACCGCCTATGAGCTCGGGCTCAAGTCGGAATGGTTCGAGGGTCGCCTGAACGCCAACGCCAGCCTGTTCTACTACGACTACGAGGACATCCAGCTCAACATCGTCACCGCAGTGAACAACCAGACCGTCTCGCGACTGGCCAACGGCGCACAGGGCGAGGCCTACGGCGCCGAATTCGAGCTGGAAGCCATTCCGCTGGAAAACCTGCACCTGAACTTCGCCCTCGGCCTGCTGCATACCGAGTTCACCGACTACACCTCCGGCCCCAACGACTTCTCCGGCAACAAGTTCGTCCGCGCGCCGAACGTCTCGGCGGTGCTCGGTGCCGACTACCGCATCCCGCTCGATGTCGGTGGTGCGCTGATCCTCGGCACCGACTGGAACACCCGCAGCCGCCAGTACTTCTTCTCCAACGACCAGAGCCGGAACATGCGCAGCGGTGGCTACACCCTGGGCAATGCCCGGCTGACCTACGAGCTGCCCGGCGAGACCACCCGCGTCACCGCCTACGTCAACAACCTGACCGACAAGGAATACCGCAACCACACCCTGCCCGGCGGCTTCCAGACCGCCGCGGTGATGTTCGGCGACCCGCGCACGTTCGGCGTTTCCCTCACCACCGACTTCTGACCCAGGACGCCCGCGACCACCGGGTCGCGGGCCAGCGAACGAGGTAATCGCCATGCATGCATCCCCCTTCACCCGCCTGCTGCGCCGCCTGGCCCTGTTGCCGGCCGCGCTGCTGGCCGCCCAGGCCATTGCCGCCGACGCGCCGCAAAGCGTGCGGATCGCCACGGTGGCCTACGCCAACGCCGGCAAGATCACCTTCAACGGCCCCGCCTACGTGATGGACCGCGACAAGTGGCTCGAGCAGGAACTGGCCAAGCGCAACATCAAACTGGAATGGGTGCCGGCGGCCACCGCGTCGGTCGGCACCTTCGTCAACGAGGAGTTCGCCAACAAGCGTATCGACTTCGCCTTCTATGGCGACCTGCCGTCTATCATCGCCAACGCCTCCGGCGTGTCGACCCGGCTGATCGCTCCCGGCGGCAGCGGCAACCATGTCTACCTGGTGGTCCCGAGCGACTCCGGCGCCCAGTCGCTCGCCGACCTCAAGGGCAAGCGCATCGCCCTGCATCGCGGCCGTCCCTGGGAGCTGTCGTTCGCCAAGCTGCTGGAGGCCAACGGCCTGGACTTCAACGACTTCCGCATCTTCAACCTCAACCCGCAGGCCGGCGGAGCGGCGCTCAGCGCCGGACGGGTCGACGCCTTCTTCACCTTGAGCGATGCCTTCCTGCTGGAGGACAAGCAGGTCGGCAAGATCATCTGGTCGAGCAAGCAGGCGCCGCGCGACTGGAAGATGCGCGCCGAGCTGTGGGGCGCCAGCGACTTCGTCGCCCAGCAGCCGGAGCTGACCCAACTGGTGGTCACCGCCTACCTGAAGGCGGCCTACTGGACCGCGCAGGACGCCAACAAGGACACCTACCAGGGCTACCTGGCGCAATCCGGCCAGCCGCTCAGCGTGCTGCAGCGCGAAGCCGACGGCGAACCCTGGTCCAGCCACTTCACCCCGCTCTACGACCAGGCGCTCAAGCAGCACTATGCCGCGGCCATCGACTACAGCCAGAAAGCCAGGCTGATCCGTGGCGAGGTGAAGGTCGACGAGCTGCTCGAGCCGAAGTTCATCGAACAGGGACTCGAGGACCTGCAGCTGCAGGACTACTGGAAGGACACGCCGCGCGACCCGGCCCGGCAGTGAGCGCCAACAGCGGGCCGTTCGCGAACACGCCGCAACGGCCCGCCACCTCATCCAACCCCACTGGACAAACCCGGGGTATCGCACTGCGGAGCCTGTGACTCTGGGTTGCCGCGGTCACTTGTTCTTGCCCCCTACCTCCGCATCCGGGAGGCAACTCCCGCACGTGCCCCACCGTAAGGTGCGCCATGCGCACCGATCGCGGGATCACCCCCTGCGCCGTGCTCAACCATTGGTGCGCACGGCGCACCCTACCTGCCGTAGGAGCGGGCGCCCGACAGATGTCCGGATGCAATCCGGGAACCAATGAAAAGGCCCTCTTGCGAGGGCCCTTTCGTTTCGTTGCGAGGTGTCAGAAGTTGTAGGTGAGCTGCACCCCGTAAGTCCGCGGCGCCACATAGCCGGTGGGAAAGACACCGCGCTGGTTGACGATCTGCGACAGCACCTTGTTCGACTGATCGGTGACGTTCTTCACGAAGCCCGTGACCTGGAGCTTGCTGTCCGGCGTGAGGTAGCTGACTCGTGCGTTGCCGTTCCAGTACGACGACGTTTCCTGCACCGGGTCGTCCTGTACCGTGGCGTTGTGATAGATGTGGCTGCGGTACGACCAGTCGGTGCCGAACACCAGTTGACCGACGTCGCCGAGACGGACGCGGTAGTCGGTATCCAGGCGGAACGAGGTCTCGGGGGTACGGTAGAACTCGTTGCCGCTGGCATCCAGGGTGGTCGGGCCGACCGTGAAGACGAAGTCGGTGTATTCGGTCTTGAGCAGGCCCAGGCTGGCGGCCAGGCGCCAGTTCTCCAACGGCAGCGCCTCGACCTCGATCTCGACGCCCTTGACGTTGCCGTCCGAAGCGCCGGCGGTGCTGGTGATGGTAGTGCCGGGCACCTGCTGCTGGATGTTCAGCTGCAGGTCCTTGATGTCGTAGTAGAAGGCCGAGAGGTTGGCATTCAAGCGCCCGCCCAGCCAGGACGTCTTCAGGCCGACCTCGTAATCGGTCAGCGTTTCCGGTTCGGTCTCGATGATTTCTTCACGCACGATGGACTGGTTGAAGCCGCCGGAGCGGAAGCCGGTGGCGATCCGGATATAGCCGAGGATGTCGTCGCTGAAGCGGTACTCGGGGGTGATGTCCCAGGTGGTCCTGGTCCAGTCGGCATCCTTGCTCAAGCGCAGCGGCGCAACCACGCCCGAGCCGCTCACCGCGTCGATGCCGCCAGGCCCGATGATCACGATGTTCGGGTTGCCGGCGGTGTCGGTGGCGGTCAGCGTGGTCTCGGTGATGTCCTTGGTTTCCCAGGTCTGGCGCAGGCCGAGGGTCAGCGCGGCACGTTCGGTGAAGCGGTACTTGAGGTTGCCGAACAGCGCGAAGCTCTTCGAGTCCTGGTCCCAGGAGCTGGTCGAGTACTGTTCCCGGGTAGTCCCGGAGCGGAAGCGCAGTTGCGTGGACTCCGAATCGGCCTGCAGGTTGTAGTAGTAACCACCGAGGATCCAGCTCAGCGCCTGGTCGGTCGGCGAACTCAGGCGGATCTCCTGGGTGAACTGGTCGGACGAGGTGCTGCCGCGGGAAGCTGTCTTGTCGAGGGTCGTGCCTTCGGGAATCTGCGGATTGAGCCAGGTGTCGCCATCGCCGGTGTTGACCCCGGTGATCGAGGTCAGGGTGTGCTCGCCCAGGTACCAGTTCAGCTTCAGGGTGGTGCCGTACCAGTTGTTCGAGCCGTTGGCCAGGGTGCTGAAGAAGTCGCTCTTGTTGTCCGGGTCGTCGCCATAGGGCGGGAAGTAGGTGCTGCCGCCCTGATTGATGCCGCCGCCCGGGTTGGGCGTGGTGACGTTATCGACGCTGGTGGCGCCGACGATGTAGTTCGGCGTGTTGCCGGTGTTCAGTTTGCGCAGGTTGAGAATCAGCAGCGCGTCCAGGTTGTCGGTCAGGTTGCCGAGTAGCTGGAAGCGGCCATTGAAATCCTCGAAGCGCGGGCCGGTGGTGTCGGTGACGATGTTGTCGGCCCACCCCTCGCCCTTCTCGTAGTAGATCGCCGCACGGCCGGCGAGCTTCTCCGGCACCAGCTCCCCGCCGACGGCCGCCTCGGTGAGACGGCTGCCGTAGCTGCCGACACCCAGCTTGGTGTAGCCGTCGGTATCGAATGTCGGCTTGCGCGAAATGAAATGAATCGCGCCACCGGTGTTGTTCTTGCCCCAGAGCGTGCCCTGCGGACCGCGCAGCACTTCGACGCGATCGAGGTCGAACAGCGGAAAGTTCTGGTCGCCCTGCAGGCCGATCACCACCTCATCGACATAGATGGCCAGCGGGCCTTCCTGGTTGGCGTTCGGGTCGTTGGTGCCGATGCCGCGCAGGAACCAGCGCGGCTTCCCGGAGCGGCCCCCGGTGTTGCCGCTGGACTGGCCGGAGAGGTTGGGCGCCAGGCGCTCGATGTCCGAGGAAGTGGTGATGTCCTTGTCGCGAATCGCCTGACCGGTCACCGCGGTGATTGGAATGGGCACGTCCTTGATCTTCTCGGCGCGCTTGGAGGCGGTGACCACCACCGTCTCCAGCGTGCTGTCCCGCTGCTCGGAATCGCCGCTCGATTCCGCTGCCCAGACACTCCCCACCATCAGGCTGCCGGCTACGCCGGCCAGGCAGGCGCGGGAGATGGCCGCGGCCAGGCGCCGGCCAGGTTTCAATGAAAAGATTCCGGATAACTCGGGGTCGTCATCGATTACGCATGGAAGAGCACGATACAACATCATCAGTTCCTTTATATGAAGGCCAGATATCTGCACGCAGACTTTTGACAAGTAGTCCACGGCGAAATCGCAACAACTGTGCCAGCACGCCAGAAAGCAAATAAACAAAGGAACTCAAGCAATTACGACAAGGCAACCGAATAGGTATCCAGAGACTTTCTGCTGATGTACGAACAGCAAGTTGCTGACGCATGGCTTCTGCAGCAACACCCTCGCGCGGCCGCTCAGGAAAAGGCCGAAAGCCCGCTCTGGCTGCATTGCTGGCATGGCAGCAGGCGGTCAGCAGCAATGCGGCACCACCAGCAACCCCGCCCTTCCCCGGAAACTTGACGATTCGCGCAACGGCACTTCTCCGAAACTATCCGAGACGTTTCAGAGACTCTTCAAGCCTGGGTCGTGGGGCATCCAAACAGCAGCTCCGCATACTTTCAAATCAATAACTACCTGCAACTTTAAAAACTGGCATGGAAGCTGCTCTACACACTTGGCCAAACATTCCCACCAACTCCGAGGGTCTTGTCATGTCTTCCACCCCCGCACAACCCGTGCAGCTCTGGTACACCCGTTGCGGCGCCGCCACGGCCTCCGCCCTGGCGATCCGCAAGAACTGGCTGCAGGAAGAATTCGCCCAGCCCGGCACCGTGCTGCATTCATTGCGCGATTCCGACAGCCTGGAAATCCGCAACTCGCACTACCACCACGGCCAGACGGGCCTGTTCCGCGAGGGCGGCAACATCCCGCCGATCTGGGCCAGGGGCAACGGCCAGGACACCGTGGTGCTGGGCATCACCTGGCTCGACGAGTACCAGGGCATCCTGGTCCGCGCCGCCAGCGGCATCCATGACCTCGCCGACCTCAAGGGCAAGCGCCTGGGCATTCCGCGCCACCGCGACGCACTGATCGACTTCCAGCGCGGCGCCGCCCAGCACGGCTTCGTCACCGCGCTGTCGCTGGTGGGCCTGAGCACCGCCGATGCGACCCTGGTCGACCTCGACGCGCCCAGCCACGACCTGCGGGACGGCCCGCGCCCCGAGCCCGTCGAGCGCCCCGACGTGGCCCTGCAGGCGCTCGACCGTGGCGAGGTGGACGCCATCTTCATCCGCTTCGCCCGCGGCTACCGCATCGCCCAGGAGCCGCGCCTGCGCCAGCTGGTCAACCTCAACGACCTGTCCGACCCGCTGCTGCGCGTCGGCAACGGCACGCCGCGGCCGATCACCGTCGACCGCGCCTTCCTCGACAGGCACCCGGACCTGGTGGTGCGCTACCTCGCCGTGCTGCTGCGCACCGCCGAGTGGGCGGCCAAGAACCGCAATGAGGTGGCCCAGCTGCTGCTGCCGGAAAGCCGCGGCGCTTCGCCGGCCGACGTGTTCGCCGCCCATGGCGCGGACGTGCACCTGTCCTTCACCCCCAGGCTCACCCAGACCTACATCGACGGCCTGGCCGTGCAGAAGAACTTCCTCCGCGACTGGGGCTACCTCAAGCATGACTTCGACGTGAACGACTGGGTCGTCCACGAGCCGCTGGAGCAGGCCCGCAAGCTGGTCGAGCAGGAACACGCCCGGGCCGCAGCCGCCTGACCTTTCATTCCCCAAGGAGCATTGCCATGACCGACATCACCCAGGACGCCGAACTGATCGCCTACATCGACCAGGCGCGTGCCGACGCCGTGCACGCCTTCGAGACCCTGCGCGCCAACGGCACCCTGTCCGCCAGCCTGACCTTCCACATCTCGCACCGCATTCCGGGCACCGACCATCTGCTGGCGATCCGCTTTCCCGGCGGCCTGGCCCGCGACCAGTCGCCCAAGGTCAGCCTGTCGTCGTTCGCCGAGAACCAGGGCTCTATCCTCCATGAGTCGCGTCTGGAAGCCGACACCGCCATCCACGTGCACACCGCCTGGCTGTCGGCCTGGTCGCTGGCGCACAAGGACTTTCCGATCCTCTATGTCGCCGCCGCCCGGCACCTGCTGGCGCGCAGCATCCCCAACCACCTGGAGCGCACCCGCAGCGTGCTGGAAGTGATCAGCGAGCGCCTGGACAAGCACCCCGAACTCGCCCCGCCACCGGCCCTGCTGGAGTCCAACGGCGGCGCCAACTTCTGGGGCAAGGGCATCCTCAAGACCGCCGAGACCATTCTCTTCGTCGAGGAGGCGGCGCGCTTCCAGGCCATCGCCGAACAGATCGGTGGCGCCCAGGTGTACACCCCGGGCGCGCTGGAGCTGCAGTGGAAGCGCACCGGCCTGCTGGAAAAAGCCAAGAACTACGAAGGCTGAGCCTTCCCCCGGGCGGCGGCCGTCGCGGCCGCCCGCCGTCACCCCATGAGGACCACCACCCGTGAGCGAGCAAAAACGCCAGCTGGTGCTGAACATCTTTCTCCATCGCTTCGGCCACCATCCCGAGGCATGGCGCCATCCCAGCTCCACCGACGACGGCCGACCGAACCTGGACTGGTGGATCAAGGCCGCCAAGCTGGCCGAACAGGCCAAGTTCCACACCTTCTTCATGGCCGACTTCATCGGCCGCTCCGGCGAGATCACCGCGCAGACCGGACGCTCGGCGCCGAACTACCAGTTCGAACCCTTCACCCTGCTCTCGGCGATCGCCGCGGTGACCCGGCACATCGGCCTGGTGGCGACGGTCAACACCAACTTCGACCACCCCTACCACGTGGCGCGCAAGTTCACCTCGCTGGACCACCTGAGCGGCGGCCGGGCAGGCTGGAACGTGGTCTCCTCGTTCGGCGCCCACACCGCGAAGAATTTCGGCTACACCCAGGAACCGACCCACGAGCAGCGCTATGAACGGGCCGCCGAGTTCATCGACCTGGCCAAGGCGCTCTGGGACAGCTGGGACGACGATGCCTTCGACCAGCCGCGCCGCCAGGACGGCGTGTTCTTCGAGCCACGGGCGGCGCATCCAGTGCAGCACAAGGGCACGCATTTCAGTTCCGACGGCCTGCTCGACTTCCCGCGGCCGATCCAGGGTTATCCGGTGTTCGTCCAGGCCGGCAACTCGGAGACCGGTCGCGAATTCGCCGCGCGGGTCGCCGAGATGACCTACTGCTCGGCGCAATCGCTCGACGTCGCGCAGGCCTTCTATGCCGACGTCAAGGGCCGCATGGCCAAGTACGGACGCGCCGAAGACCAGCTGAAGATCACCCCCGGCCTGTCGGTGGTGGTCGGCGAGTCCGACCAGGAGGCCCAGGACCGCTTCGGCGAGCTGCAGCAACTGGTCGATGTCAGCAACGTCAGCTTCGGCGGCTTCGACCTTTCCGGCTACCCGGTGGACGGCCCGCTGCCCGACCTGCCCTACCAGGAGGATGCCAACGGCAAGGGCCGTTTCCGCCAACAGCTGGAGCTGGCGCGCCGGGAAAACCTGAGCATCCGCGAACTGGTGCTGCGTTTCCGCGTCTCCCGTGGGCACCTGCAGGCCGTGGGCTCGGTGAAGACCGTCGCCGACCTGATCGAGCAGTGGTTCGTCGAGCGCGGCGCCGACGGTTTCAACGTGGTCCCGCCCTACCTGCCGCAAGGCTTCGAGGACTTCACGCGCCTGGTGGTGCCGGAACTGCAGCGCCGGGGTATTTTCCGCACCGAATACAGCGGCGGCACCTTCCGCGAGAACCTGGGGCTGGATCGCCCGGCCAATCCCCGCGACCCTCGCCACGCCTGACCCGCCACCCCGAAGCACAACGGGCCCGCGCATGCGCGGGCCCGTTCGTTTGGGACGCCGACAGGCCGCAGGCATTGCACCTGCCCCATCGCAGGGTGCGCCATGCGCACAGATCGCGGGATCGCCCCCTGCGCCGTGCACAACAATCGGTGCGCACGGCGCACCCTACCTGGTCAACTCCGTCGCTCTTTTCCCCGGATTGCATCCGGGCTACCGAATCGGCTGCCTCGGCTGCAGCAGCGGTTACTGATGAATTGCTGCCTGGCCAGCAACCGCTCCGCAGGTCATCGCAGCCGTTGCCCGGACCTTTCGACTTCTTGATTTTTTCCCTTTAAAAACAGGATGTTACTCACTAAAGAAAAACCCGTCGAAGTTGGTTCGCTTTCTGCAATGGAAGTAGCAGCCCTCGCAGCCAGCCGGCGGCCGGGAGCTCCTGTTCACTGAATCCGGGAACCAACACCCATGCTGCGCTACCTGATCACGCGACTCCTGGCGATGATCCCCACCCTGTTGGGCGTCCTGACCCTGACCTTCCTGGTCACCCAGTTCGTCCCCGGCGGCCCCGTCGACCATGCCCTGAGCCGATTCGACGCGGAAAGCGCCCGCTCCGGAGTCGAGGGCGGCGTGGCTGGCGGCGGCTGGAGCTACAGCGGCCGCCAGGGCATAGACGCCCAGCAGGTCGAGCAACTGACCGAGCTCTACGGCTTCGATCGGCCCTTGCTCGACCGCTACCTGGCCATGCTGAAGAACTTCCTCAGCTTCGAACTGGGCGACAGTTACTTCCGCAACGAAAGCGTGTGGTCGCTGATCCAGTCCAAGCTCGGCGTATCGCTGTCCCTCGGGGTCTGGACCTTCCTCTTCACCTACCTGGTGTCGGTGCCCCTGGGCGTGGCCAAGGCGGTACGGGCCGGGAGCCGTTTCGACTTCATCACCAGCCTGCTGGTCCTCATCGGCTACGCGGTTCCGGGTTTCGTGCTCGGCGTGCTGCTGATCCTGCTGCTGGGCGGCGGCTCGTTCTGGGACATTTTCCCGCTGCGCGGCCTGACCTCGGACAACTGGGACGAGCTGAGCGCCTTCGGCAAGGTCACCGACTACCTCTGGCACATCACCTTGCCCGTCACCGCGTCGGTGGTCAGCACCTTCGCCCTGAAAACCCTGCTGACGAAGAACACCTTCCTCGAGGAGATACACCGCCAGTACGTGCTGACCGCCCGCGCCAAGGGCCTCTCGGAACGGCGGGTGCTCTGGAAGCACGTCTTCAGGAACGCCCTGATTCCCCTGGTGACGGGCTTCCCCGGCACCTTCATCGCGGCCTTCTTCACCGGCAGCCTGCTGATCGAAACCCTGTTCTCGCTGGATGGACTGGGCCTGCTTTCCTACGAGTCGATCAACAGCCGCGACTACCCGGTGGTGCTCGGCAGCCTCTACCTGCTGACCCTGATCGGACTGGTCACCAAGCTGATCGGCGATCTGGCCTATGTGCTGGTGGACCCACGCATCAAATTCGACGCCCAGGTGGCCTGATGACTTCCGAAACCCTCTCTTCACCCATCCCTCGCGGCCGGCTGTGGCAGGCCCCCTTGCAGTTGGTCGGCAGCTGGGTGCGCTGGCCGCAACCGGCCGCCAACGTCCCGCTTTCCCCCGGCAGGCAGTTGTGGCTGCGTTTCAAGAGCAACCGCCTGGGTTACTGGAGCCTGGTTCTGTTCGCCGCGCTCTATGCCCTGAGCCTGGCCGGCGAGCTGGTCAGCAACGACCGGCCATTGCTGGTCCACTACCAGGACCAGTGGTTCTTCCCCTTGTTCAAGGATTACCCGGAAGCGGTATTCGGCGGCAGGCTGCCAATCCAGGCCGACTACAACGATCCGTTCATCCGCCAGCAACTCGCGCAGCCCGGCACCTTCGTGCTCTACACCTTCAACCCCTACTACTACGACACCCTCAGCTACTACGCCGACGCCGCGCACCACCCCGGGCCGCCGAGCGCGGACAACTGGCTGGGTACCGATATCGCCGGCTACGACATCAGCGCGCGCCTGCTCTACGGTTTTCGCGTCTCGGTCACCTTCGGCCTGGCGCTGACCCTGATCGGCACCCTGCTCGGCGTGCTGATCGGCGCCCTGCAAGGCTACTTCGCCGGCAAGGTGGACCTGGTCGCGCAACGGCTGATCGAGGTCTGGGGCTCGATGCCCGAGTTGTACCTGCTGATCATCTTCGCCTCGATGTTCGAGCCGAGCCTGATCCTGCTGTTCGTGCTGCTCTCGCTGTTCGGCTGGATCTACCTGTCCGATTACGTGCGCGCCGAGTTCCTGCGCAATCGCCAGCAGGAATACGTGAAGGCGGCGCGCGCCATGGGCCTGTCCCATGCCCAGATCATCTGGCGGCACATCCTCCCCAACAGCCTGACCCCGGTGATCACCTTCCTGCCGTTCCGCATGAGCGCGGCGATCATGGCGCTGGCCAGCCTGGACTTCCTCGGCCTGGGCGTCGAAGCCCCGGCGCCGAGCCTCGGCCAGCTGCTCCTGCAGGGCAAGGAGAACCTGGACGCCTGGTGGATCGCCGTGTCGGCCTTCGGCGCGCTGGTCCTCACCCTGTTGCTGCTGACCTTCATGGGCGAGGCCCTGCGCAATGCGCTGGACACCCGCAACCTGGCCGCGGCGCAAACGGAGACCTACCAATGAGCAGCCCCCTGCTGGCGCTGGAAAACCTCTCGATCCAACTGGGCGGCCGCCGTGTCGTGGACGATATCTCGCTGCGTCTGGAGGCGGGCGAGCGCCTGGCCCTGGTCGGCGAATCCGGCTCGGGCAAGACCGTCACCGCGCAGTCGATCCTGCGCCTGCTGCCCCAAGCGCGAATCAGCGGCAGCATCCGCCTGCAAGGGGAGGAACTGCTGACCAAGTCGGAGACGGAGATTCGCCGGATTCGCGGCGCCGACGTGGCCATGGTGTTCCAGGAGCCCATGTCGGCCCTCAACCCGCTGTACAGCATCGGCGAGCAGATCATCGAAACCCTGGTGCTGCACGATTCGCTGTCACCCCGCGAGGCCCGTGCCAAGGCCATCGCCCTGCTCGCCCGCACCGGCATCCACGATCCCGAGCGGCGGGTCGACAGCTTCCCGCACCAGCTCTCGGGCGGCCAGTTGCAGCGCGCGGTGATCGCCATGGCCCTGGCCTGCCGGCCCAGGCTGCTGATCGCCGACGAACCGACCACCGCCCTGGACATGACCATCCGCGCACGCATCGTGCAACTGCTGCTGGACCTGCAAGCCGAAGAGCGCAGCCGCGACGGCCAGGGCATGGCGATCCTGCTGATCACCCACGACCTGAACCTGGTGCGCCGCTTCGCCCAGCGCGTGGCGGTGATGGAGCACGGCAAGCTGGTGGAAACGGCCAGCACCGAAGAACTCTTCGCCAGGCCGCGCCACCCCTACACGGTGAAGCTGCTCAACAGCATTCCCCAGCGCCGCATCGAGCCGGTCGAGGCGAATGCCGCCACCCTGCTGGAGACCCGGCAACTACGCGTGCAATACCCCAGGAAACGCCCGGGTTGGCGCGGCTGGTTCGGCCACGACGCCTTCGTCGCCCTCGCCGGCGCGCGGATCGAACTGCGCGCCGGCGAAACCATCGGCGTGGTGGGCGAATCCGGCTCGGGCAAATCCACCCTGGCCCAGGCCATCCTCGACCTGATTCCCCATGAATCGGGGCAGCTGGAGTTCTCCGGAGCTCCCGTGGCGAAGCTTGACCGGCGGGCCAAACGCGCCCTGCGCGCGCAATTGCAGGTGGTGTTCCAGGACCCCTTCGGCTCGCTGTCGCCCCGGCGCAACGTGGCCCAGATAGTCGGCGAGGGGCTGGCCCTGCACTTCCCCGAACTGGACGACGAGCAGCGCCGGCAACGCATCGCCGAGGTCCTGGGCGAAGTCGGCCTGCCGCTCTCGGCGCTGACCCGCTACCCCCACGAGTTCTCCGGCGGGCAACGCCAGCGCATCGCCATCGCCCGCGCCCTGGTGCTCAAGCCCAGGGTCGTGGTGCTGGACGAGCCGACCTCGGCGCTGGACGTGTCGATCCAGAACCAGGTCCTCGAACTGCTGGTCGGCCTGCAGCGCAAGCACGGCCTCAGCTACGTGCTGATCAGCCACGACCTCGCGGTGGTCAATGCCCTGGCCCACCGCCTCTACGTGATGAAGGACGGCGTGATAGTCGAGACCGGCGACACCGAAGCGGTCATCGCCCATCCCCGGCACCCCTACACCCAACGTCTCGTCCAGGCCTCCCTGTAAGCCATCCCCATGCCAAGAATCCTCAGCCTTCTCGCCCCGCTCCTGTACGCCGCTACCCTGCTGGCCTCGCCGTCGGCGACGGCCGCCCATGCCATCGCCTACTTCGGCGAACCGAAGTACCCGGCCGATTTCCAGCACTTCGCCTATGTGAACCCGGACGCCCCCAAGGGCGGCAGCCTGGCCATGTCGCTGGTGACGACCAACAGCAGCTTCGACAAGTACAACCCCTACAGCCTGCGCGGCACACCGGCGCCGGGCCTGATCGAGCTGGTGTTCGAGACCCTGACGGTCAACGGCCTGGACGAGCTGAACACCCAGTACGGCCTGCTCGCCGAGCAGATCCAGGTGGCCGATGACCTCGCTTCGGTGACCTTCCGCCTCAACCCCCGGGCGCGCTTCTCCAACGGCGATCCGGTCACCGCGGCCGACGTGCTGCATTCGTACCAGGTGCTGACCGGGGACCAGGCCAGCCCGCGCTTCAAGGCCTACTTCGCGGAAATCGCCGGGGTGCAGGTACTCGACCCCCTGCAGGTGCGCTTCACCTTCAAGCGCGCCGGTCGCGACCTCTCCTTCATCGCCGGCAGCCTGCCGGTGTTCTCCGCCAAGTGGGGGCTGCAGGCCGACGGCACGCGCCTGGGCTTCGGCGAACTGCGTTTCGAGGAGCCGATCGCCAGCGGCCCCTACCGCATCGAGAAAGGCATCAGCGGGCGCAGCATCGTCTACCGCCGCAACCCCGACTACTGGGCCCGCGAGCAGCCGGTGCGGCGTGGCCAGTTCAACTTCGACAGCATCGTCTACAAGCTCTACAAGGACCGCGCCACCCAGGTTTCGGCCCTGCGTGCGGGCGACTACGACTTCCTCGCCGAAAACCAGATGCGCTACTGGTGCTGCCAGTACATCGGCAAGCGCTTCGACGACGGCGAACTGATCAAGCGCGAGTTCGTCCACAAGAATCCGCCCGCCATGAATGGCTGGGTGCTCAACCTGCGCAAGGAACGTTTCCAGGACCGCCGGGTGCGTCAGGCGCTGAACTACGCGCTGGATTTCGAATGGATCAACGACAAGATCTTCGATGGCGAATTCAAACGGGTCGACAGCTATTTCGCCAACAGCGACCTGGCGGCCCGGGGCCTGCCCGACGCCGAAGAGCTGAAACTGCTGGAGCCCTACCGGAACGAGCTGCCGCCCGAGGTGTTCGGTCCCATGTTCGAGCAGCCCACGACCGTTCCCCCGGCCCGCCTGCGTGACAACCTGGCCAAGGCCCTGGAGCTGTTCGCCGAGGCCGGCTGGCACAACCGCGACGGCGTGTTGCGCAATGCCAGGGGCGAGCCCTTCGTCCTGGAAGTCGCCGGTACACGGGCACAAAGCCCCTTCACCGATCCGATCTACCTGAACCTGAGCAAGATCGGCGTGGTGGTCCGGAAGAAACTTGCAGATGCCGCCACCAGCCGCCGGCGCATGGCCCGCTTCGACTACGACTACGCCTCCCTCGCCCTGCGCGAGGCACGCATGCCGGGCGACGAGCTATGGCGCAACTTCAACAGCGCGGACGCCGACCGTCCCGGCTCGGAAAACATCCTCGGCCTGAAATCCCCGGCGGTCGATGCGCTGATCACCCGGCTGCTCGAAGCCGACAGCCAGGCCGAGCTGCAAGTCGCCGCCCGCGCCCTCGACCGGGTGCTGGTGCACAACCACTACGTGATCCCCTGGCGCTACCTGGACAAGCACTACCTCATCTACAACCAGCGCCTGCACGCTCCCGACACCCTGCCGCTCTACTACGGCGCCAACGAATGGGTGATCGGGACCTGGTGGGACACCAAGGTCAGCCCGTCCCGGCTGGCCAGCCGCCCCTGACCCCTTCCCTTGCCCAAGGACATCGCCATGAGCCAATCCCGCAGTGCCGACCACGCCATCGCCCCGCTCTTCCTCGACCGTCGTTCGCCGCGCGCCTTCCGCGCCGCGACGATCGACGACGACCTCCTGCTGCGCCTGTTCGAAGCCGCCCGCTGGGCGCCCTCGGCCAACAACGCGCAACCTTGGCGCTTCATCTACGCCAAGCAGGGCTCGGCCAGCTGGCCGCGCCTGTTCGGCCTGCTCAACGAGAAGAACCAGGCCTGGGCGGCCCGGGCCTCGGCCCTGGTGGTGCTGCTGTCCAGGACCATTCACCTGCGCGCCGGCGCCAGCGAGGCGACGCCGTTGCGCAGCCATTCCCTGGATGCCGGCGCCGCCTGGGCGAGCCTGGCCTTCCAGGCCGAGCACCTCGGCTGGCAGACCCACGCGATCGGCGGTTTCGATCGCGAAAGGGCGCGCAGCGCGCTGGGCATTCCCGAGGACTATCGCATCGAGGTGGCCATCGCCATCGGCAAGCGCGCCGACCCGGCGAGCCTGTCGCCCGAACAGCTGGAGCGGGAACGGCCGACCCAGCGCCGGCCGCTGCGCGAACTCGTCGCCGAGGGCCGGTTCGCCTTCGACGCCCCCTGAACCGGACCGCTAACGGCACCCGCTGACACCTGATCTGAAGAAGACCATGAAGAACCTCTGGCGCACCATCCAGTTCATCCCGGAATACCGCGGGCGCGTGATCGGCGTAATCGCCGTCGGCACCATCCTCGGATTCATCGGCACCGCCACACCCTACCTGTACAAGCTGATCGTCGACGCCATCGCGCGGATGCTTTCCGGCGACATCACCCACGAGCAGGCAACCCTGAGCGTCGGCATCCTGCTGGGGCTGTTCTTTGCCCTGCGCCTGGGAGTCGTGGTGTTCGGCGCCTTGCAGAACAGGCAGGCCGACGACCTCTGGCTGGACACCGTGAGCACCTTCCGCCAGCGCGTGTTCGACAACATGACGCAGAAGTCCATCGACTACTTCGAGAAGACCCGCGTCGGCGAGATCATGGATCGCTTCGGCAACATCACCAGCATCACCATGTGGTTGTCCGCGCTGACCGAGGGCACCCTGGCCAACGTCCTGCAGATGTTCTTCATCATCAGCGTGCTGCTGCTCAAGGCGCCGCTGGTAGGCGTCCTGATGGGCCTGGTGCTGCTGGCCAACTTCTGGATTTCCTATCGCACCGTGGGCTGGACCCGCCCCTACCGGCGCGGCTGGCAGGCCCTGGCCGGGCGTATGACCGGGCTGCTGGCGGAAATGGTGAGCAATATCTCCACCGTGCGCAGCTTCGGTGGCGAGCCGGCGGTCAAGCAACGCTACGACGACACCCAGGCCGAGTGGATGGTCACCCGCGGCAAGCTGCACATCACCGAGTGGCGCTCGGAGCAGGCGCTCAACCTGCTCAACACCTTCGGCGTCTTCGTCGCCGTGGCCCTGACCGTGCACGGCGCCCTGCAAGGACGCTTCACCGTCGGCGACATCCTGCTGGTGCTGACCCTCACCCAGAACCTGATCAACACCATCGGCCCGATCGCCCGGCAGATCAACCAGGCCGGCGAGATCGAAAGCAACGCCGAACGCCTGGTGGAACTGCTCGACATCGAATCGGAACAGGCCGACCGCGCCGACGCCATCCCCCTGACCCGCCTGGACAGCATCACCTTCGACGACGTCAGCTTCCGCTACCCGGGCAAGGAAGACTATGCGCTCAGGAACCTCTCCTTCCACCTGGAGGCGGGGCGCACCCTGGCCCTGGTCGGCAGCAGCGGCAGCGGCAAGACCACCATCGTCAAGCTGCTCATGCGTTTCTACGACGCCAGCGCCGGGCGCATCCTGATCAACGGCCGCGACCTGCACGACTACCAGCAGCGCAGCATCCGCGCGCTGATGGGCGTGGTGCTGCAGGACGTGGCGCTGTTCAACGACAGCATCGGCGAGAACATCGCCTTCGCCCGCCCCGGCGCCACGCTCGAGGATGTCCGCGATGCGGCGCGGGCCGCCCACGCCGACGACTTCATCCGACGCATGGAAGCACAGTACGACACCCTGGTGGGCGAGCGCGGCGTCAAGCTCTCCGGCGGGGAGAAGCAACGGGTCGCCATCGCCCGCGCCATCCTCAAGAACCCGCAGCTGATCATCCTCGACGAAGCCACCAGTGCCCTGGACTCCGAGTCCGAGCACCAGGTGCAGCAGGGCCTCGACCAGCTCACCAGCGGGCGCACCTCGGTGATCATCGCCCACCGCCTGAGCACCGTGATGAATGCCGACCTGATCCTGGTCCTGCGCAATGGCGAGGTGGTCGAACGCGGCGTTCACAGCGAGTTGGCCGCCCGCGAGGACGGTTTCTACGCCTACCTGTTCTCCCTGCAGACCCAGGGCCGGCCGCTGCTGGCGAGCTAGGGCGCCGGCGGGCGCTGCGTCGCCCCCAGCAGTCCCTGCGCAGCACTGCTGCCGGGCCAGCAGGCCAAGCCGTTCCGCCCGCCGTGCGCAACGGCCGCCAGGCCGCCGTCCGGGCCTGGCAGCCGCCCAACGAGGCTGGCACAACCCGTGCTTCAGCCACCCGACCCACCCATGCCGCCAAGAGCCTCCCGCCATGACCCGAATTCCATCCGCCACGCCCCATAGACCGCCACGCCGCCATTGGCGCTGGCTGGGAGCGCTACCGGCGGCCATCGCCGCCGGGCTCTGGTGGTGGTCGGGCGGCGCCGCCCAACCCGTGGCCGCGCCGACCCGGCAGGCGGCGGAACCGGCTGTGCCGGTCGCCACGACAGAGGCCTACACCGGCTCGCTGACCCTGTCCCTCGACGCCCTTGGCAGCGTGGTGCCGGTCAACAGCGTGCTGGTGCGCCCGCGCGTCGATGGCCAGTTGCTGCGCCTGCATTTTGCCGAGGGGCAGCAGGTCGAGGCCGGCCAACTGCTGGCGGAAATCGACCCGCGGCCGTTCGAGGTGATGCTGACCCAGGCCCGCGGCCAACTGACCAGGGACGAGGCGTTGCTGATGCATGCCCGGCTCGACCTGCAACGCTACCGCGAGCTCTGGCGCAGGAACGCCATCGCCCGCCAGTTGCTGGATGCCCAGGAAGCCCTGGTGCAGCAGTACCAGGGGCAAGTGGAAGCCAGCCGCAGCCAGGTGGACAACGCCCACCTGCAGCTCGACTATGCGCGGGTCACCGCGCCCATCGCCGGACGCGTCGGCCTGCGCCTGGTCGACCCCGGCAATGTGGTTCAGGCTGACGACACCTCCGGGCTGGTGCGGATCACCCAGCTGCAGCCCACGCATGTGCTGTTCACCCTTCCGGAAGATGCCTTGCCGCGCCTGTTGCCCAGGCTGGCCACGGGCGAGCGCCTGGTCGTCGAGGCCTACGACCGCTCGCTGCGCGAACGCCTGGCGCAGGGTGAACTGCTGAGCCTGGACAACCAGATCGACTCCAGCAGCGGCACCGTCAAGCTCAAGGCCGAGTTCGCCAACGCGGACGGGGCGCTGTTCCCCAACCAGTTCGTCAATGTCCGGCTCAGCCTGCAGACCCTGGACAACGCCGTCCTGCTGCCCACCGAAGCGATCCAGCGCGGCACCGAGGGGACCTTCGTCTATGCGCTCGATGGCGAGAACCGCGTGCGCCGGCAGGCGGTCGTCCTCGGTGCGGCGGATGCCGGGCGGGTGACGGTGGAGAGCGGCCTGCGGGCCGGCGACCGGGTGGTGCTCGACGGCATCGACCGGTTGCGCAGCGGCACCCTGGTCGCCCCCCGCGCCGACACCCTGTCGCGCACCGCGCAATTGCCCACGCCATGAACCCATCGCGCCTGTTCATCGAACGGCCGGTCGCCACCTCCCTGCTGATGGCCGCCCTGCTGATCGTCGGCGCCCTGGCCTACCGCCTGCTGCCGATGGCCGCCCTGCCCCAGGTCGACTATCCGACCATCCAGGTGACAACCCTGTATCCGGGCGCCAGCCCCGAGGTAATGGAAGCGACGGTGACGGCGCCACTGGAGCGTCAGTTCGGGCTGATGGCCGGCCTCCAGCAGATGTCGTCCAGCAGCGCCTTCGGCATGACCACCATCACCCTGCAGTTCAGCCTGGACATGGAGCTGGACATCGCCGAGCAGACGGTGCAGGCGGCGATCAACGCCGCCAGCACCTTCCTCCCGGCGGACCTGCCCGCGCCGCCGGTGTACAGCAAGGTCAACCCCGCCGACACCCCGGTGCTGACCCTGGCGGCGACCTCGGCCAGCCTGCCGCTGACCCGTGTGCAGGACCTGCTGGAAACCCGCCTGGCGCAGAAGCTCGCCCAGGTGCCCGGCGTGGGCCTGGTCAGCCTCGGCGGCGGCCAGCGCCCGGCGTTGCGCGTCCAGCTCAACCCCAACGCCCTGGCCGCCTACGGACTGGGGCTGGACAAGGTCCGCGCAGTACTGGTGGCGGCCAACTCCAACCAGGCCAAGGGCAGCTTCGACGGCACGCTGCACGCCTCCAGCATCGACGCCAACAGCCAGTTGCAGTCGGCCGGGGAATTTCGCCAGACCATCATCGCCTGGCGGAACGGCGCACCGGTCCGCCTGGACCAGGTGGCCAACGTCGAGGAGGCCCCGGAGGACCTGCGCCAGGCCGCCTGGGCCGGCGAGCAGCCGGCGATCCTGGTCAACGTCCAGCGCCAGCCGGGCGCCAACATCATCGAACTGGTGGAGCGCATCCACGCCCGACTCCCGGAGCTGCGTGCCGACCTGCCGGACGGCGTGCGCCTGGAGGTGCTCAGCGACCGCACCCAGAACATCCGCGCGGCGCTGCGCGACGTGCAGTTCGAGCTGATGCTGGCGGTCGCCCTGGTGGTGATGGTGATCTTCCTGTTCCTGCGCAGCCTGACCGCCACCCTGATCCCCGCCATCGCCGTCCCGCTCTCGCTGGTGGGCACCTTCGCCGCCATGTACCTGTGCGGCTTCAGCATCAACAACCTGACCCTGATGGCGCTGACCATTGCCACCGGCTTCGTGGTCGACGACGCCATCATCATGATCGAGAACATCGCCCGCCACGTCGAACAGGGCGAGGGGCCGCTGGCGGCGGCCCTGCTGGGCTCGCGGCAGATCGCCTTCACCATCGTTTCCCTGACCCTGTCGCTGATCGCCGTGCTGATCCCCCTGCTGTTCATGGACGACGTGGTGGGGCGGCTGTTCCGCGAATTCGCGGTGACCCTGGTGGTGGCGATCCTGATCTCGGCGGCGGTCTCCCTGAGCCTCACGCCGATGCTCTGCGCGCGCCTGCTGCGCCGCCACGACGAGCACCGTCGCAACCGCCTGCAGCGCCATGGCGATGCCGTCTTCGCCGCCCTCGGCAGCGGCTACGGCCGCGCCCTGGACTGGGTGCTGGCACGCCGCCGCGCCACCCTGCTGGTCACCGCGGCGACCCTGGTGCTGACCCTGGCGCTGGCCTGGTGGATACCCAAGGGCTTCTTCCCGACCCAGGACACCGGGGTGATCCAGGGCATTTCCGAAGCGCCGCAGTGGGTGTCCTTCGCCGCCATGGCCGAGCGCCAGCAGGCGCTGTCCCGGTCTATCCTCGCCGATCCCGCCGTGGCCGGCCTGTCCTCCTTCATCGGCGTGGACGGCATCAACCCGGCGCTCAATACCGGCCGCATCCTGGTCACGCTGAAGCCCCGGGGGGAACGCGATGCCGCCGAAACGGTGATCGCACGTCTGCAACAGCGCGCCCGACAGGTGCCGGGGATCGGCCTGCACCTGCAGCCGGTGCAGGACCTGACCGTCGACGACCGCATCACCCGCACCCGCTACCGCTACCGGGTAGAGGCCAGCGACCGCGCCCTGCTGGAACGCTGGCTGCCGCCACTGCTCTCGCGCCTGCAGGCCCTGCCGCAACTGACCGACGTGGCCAGCGACCTGCAGAACGCGGGACGCAAGATCTACCTGCAGGTGGACCGCGACGCCGCCGCGCGCCACGGCATCAGCATGGCGGCGATCGACGACGCGCTCTACAGCGCCTTCGGCCAGCGCTTCGTCTCGACCCTGTTCACCCAGTCCAACCAGTACCGGGTGGTCCTGGAAGTGGCCGCGCAATTCCGCCATGATCCCCTCGCCCTGGCCAGGCTGCGCATCGCTCCGGACCAGGGTAGCGACGGAACCCTGGTGCCGCTCGGCGCCATCGCCCGGCTCGAGGAGCGCAGCGCCACGCTGAACATCCAGCGCGAGAAGCAGTTTCCCGCCGCCACCCTGTCGTTCAACCTCGCCCCCGGCGCATCCCTGGGCGAGGCGGTCGCGGCGATCGAGCGCGAACGCCAGGCGCTGGCACTGCCGGCCGGGGTGCAGGCACGCTTCCAGGGCAGCGCCCTGGCACTGGGCGCGGCCCTGGGCAATTCGCTCCTGCTGGTGCTGGCCTCGCTGGTGACCCTGTACATCGTCCTCGGCGTGCTCTACGAGAGCTACCTGCACCCGCTGACCATCCTCTCCACCCTGCCCTCGGCGCTGGTCGGCGCGTTGCTGGCGCTGTACCTGAGCGGCAACGAGCTGGACGTCATCGCCATCATCGGCATCGTCCTGCTGATCGGCATCGTGCAGAAGAACGCGATCATGATGATCGACTTCGCCCTGGAGGCCGAGCGCCTGGAGGGCAAGGCGCCGCGCGAAGCGATCCACCAGGCCTGCCTGCTGCGCCTGCGCCCGATCCTGATGACCACCCTGGCCGCCCTGCTCAGCGCCGTGCCCCTGGTGCTCGGCGGCGGCGTCGGCTCGGAACTGCGCCAGCCCCTGGGCATCGCCCTGATCGGCGGGCTGCTGCTTTCCCAGCTACTGACGCTGTTCACCACCCCGGTCGTCTACCTGGCGTTCGACCGCCTGGGCCGCCTGCTTGGCCGGGCGGCGCGGCCGGCGCAGCTGGCGGGAGAGCCGGGGTGAGGCCGCTGGAGCTTCTGCTGCAGCGGCCGGTGGCCACCTGCCTGCTGACCCTGGCGCTGATCCTGGCCGGCACCGTCGCGCTCCTGCGCATGCCCATCGCCTCCCTGCCGCAGGTGGACATGCCGACCATCAGCGTGCAGGCCAGCCTGCCCGGCGCCAGCCCGGAAGTGATGGCGGCCACCGTGGCGACACCCCTGGAGCGCAGCCTGGGGCGCATCGCCGGGGTCGCCGAGATGACCTCCAGCAGCAGCCAGGGCGCGACCCGTATCAGCCTGCAGTTCGAACTGGGCAAGGACGTGGAAACCGCCGCCCGCGAAGTGCAGGCGGCGATCAACGCGGCGCAGGCGATGCTGCCGGCCGACATGCCCGGCGTACCGACCTATCGCAAGGTGAACCTGGCCAGCGCACCCATTGTCGCCATCGGCCTGACCTCGCCCTCCCGCAGCCGCGAGCAGCTGTACGACGTCGCCTTCACCCTGCTCGGCCAGAAGATCGCCCAGGTGCCCGGCGTCGGCCAGATCAACGTCAACGGCAGCAGCCTTCCGGCGGTGCGGGTCGAGGTCAATCCCACCGCGCTGAGCCACTACCGCATCGGGCTCGGCGAGGTCCGCGCCGCCCTGGCCGGCGCCAACATCAACCGGCCCAAGGGCCTCCTGGAAAGCGCCGACCGGCAGTGGCTGATCGAGGTCAACGACCGCGCGCACAAGGCGGCCGACTTCCAGGGACTGATCATCGCCTGGCGCAACGGCGCGCCGGTGCGCCTGAGCGATGTGGCGCAGGTCCGCGACTCCCTGCAGGACCTGCGCAATGCCGGCACCGCCAATGGCCAGCCCGCGGTGATGCTGTCGGTGTTCAACCAGCCGGACGCCAACGTGGTGGCCACCGTGGACGCCATAGTCGCGCTGCTGCCGCAACTGCGCGACGCGATCCCCGCCGACATCCAGGTCAAGGTCAACATGGATCGCTCGGGCACGGTGCGCGCCACCCTGGCCGAGATCAGGCACACCCTGGCGATCTCCATCGCCCTGGTGATCCTGGTGGTCCACCTGTTCCTGCGCAGCGGCCGCGCCACGGCGATCCCGCTGCTGTCGATCCCGGCGTCGCTGCTCGGCAGCCTGGTGGTGATCCACCTGCTCGGCTACAGCCTCAACAACCTGTCGCTGATGGCGCTGATCATCGCCACCGGCTTCGTGGTCGACGACGCCATAGTCGTGGTGGAGAACACCGCACGCCATCTGCAGCAGGGCATGCGGCCACTGCCGGCGGCCCTGCGCAGCATCCGCGAGGTCGGTTTCACGGTGCTGGCCATGACCCTGGCCCTGCTCGCGGTATTCATCCCGGTGCTGTTCATGGGCGGCATAGTCGGCCGCCTGCTGCAGGAGTTCGTGGTGACCCTGGCGGTGGCGGTGGCGATTTCGCTGGTCATCTCGCTGACCACCACCCCGGTGCTCTGCGCCCACCTTCTGCGTCCTCACGCCCAGGCCCGGCCCTCGCCAGTCGAAACCCTGCTGGAGCGGCTGACCCGGGGCTACCGCCGCTCCCTGGGCTGGGCCCTGGAGCATCGCGGCGCCATGCTCGCCCTGCTGCTGGCCACTGTGTGCCTGAACCTCTACCTGCTCGGCAGCCTGCCCAGGGGCTTCTTCCCGCAGCAGGACACCGGGCGCCTGCAGGGCGCCTTCCAGGCCGACCAGGGCCTGTCCTTCGGCGCCCTGCGCGACAAGGTCGAACAGCTGATGGCGATCGTCAGCCAGGACCCGGATATCGACACCTTCTACGAGTACACCGGCCAGGGCGGCGGCAACATGATGTTCGCCCGCCTCAAGCCGCGCGACCAGCGCGAGGCCAGCGCCGCGGAGATCGTCGCCCGGCTGCGGCCGAAGCTGGCCAGCGTGCCGGGCGCCACCCTGCTGCTGACGCCGCAGCAGGACATCAACATCGGCGGCCGCCAGGGCTCGGCGCTGTACCAGTACACCCTCTACGCCAGCGACTTCGACGACCTGCGCCACTGGGCGCCGCGCCTCCACGACGCCCTGCGCCGGCTGCCGCAACTCACCGACGTTGCCAGCGACTGGCAGGAAGGCGGCCTGCAGACCCGCCTGCACATCGACCGGGCGGCCGCCGCCCGGCTCGGCATCAGCGCCCGGCAGCTGGACACGACCCTGGGCGACGCCTTCGGCCAGCGCCTGGTATCGATCCTCCACGAGCCGCTCAACCAATACCATGTGGTGCTCGGCCTGGCCCCGGACTTCACCCGGGACGCCCAGGCCCTGCGCCACATCAGGGTCGCCAGCGACAACGGCGGCATGGTGCCGCTGGCGGCCTTCGCCCGCTTCGAGACGACCATGGCTCCGCTGGCGGTCAACCACCAGGACCAGTCCGCCGCCAGCACCCTGTCGTTCAACCTGGCGCCCGGCGTGTCCCTCGGCGAAGCGGCCAGGGCGGTGGATGCGGCCTTCACCGCACTGGCCCCGCCGGCGTCGGTGCGCGGCGGCCTGGCGGGCAGCGCCCAGGTATTCCAGGCGTCGCTGGACGACCAGCCCTGGCTGATCCTGGCCGCCCTGCTGAGCGTCTACATCGTGCTGGGCGTGCTCTACGAGAGCACCCTGCATCCGCTGACCGTCCTCTCCACCCTGCCCTCGGCGACGGTCGGCGCGCTGCTGGCACTCTGGGCCAGCGGTTCCGAACTGAGCCTCATCGCCCTGATCGGCCTGTTGCTGCTGGTCGGCATCGTGATGAAGAACGCCATCATGATGATCGACTTCGCCCTGCTGCTGGAACGCGAGCAGGGCCTGAGCCCGCGCGAGGCGATCCACCAGGCGAGCGTGTTGCGCCTGCGCTCGATCCTGATGACCACCCTGGCGGCCGCCCTCGGCGCCCTGCCGCTGGCCCTGGCGCTGGGTGACGGTTCGGAACTGCGCCGCCCCCTGGGCATCACCATCGTCGGCGGCCTGCTGGTCAGCCAGTGGCTGACCCTCTACACCACGCCGGTGGTGTACCTGTGCCTGCAACGCCTGCGCCTCGCCCTGGCCAGGCGCCGGGCAGGCGAACCCGCGCCGGGCTGAAGGCGCTCCCCGGCGCGCTGCGCCCCTGCCAGCAGCGCGGCAACATGTCCTGCTGCCTTGCCAGCAGCCCACCGGCGTTCGCCCCTGGCCGAGGCACGAAGCATGCCCCGCGCCAGCCACATCGGGCGCCTGGCACGCTCCCTGCTCTTGTCCCGTGACAAGGGTCGAGCCTCCAGGCCCGATCCAATCTCCCGGGAGCCTTTCACATGAGCGAATTCATCTGGCAACTGCCCAACGACCGCGATGGGCGCTATGCCGACGCCACGCCGCGCAAGCGCGGCGAGCGCCTGGCCGGCGACCGCGCGCCCTTCGGCGCGGGCGTCAGCGACCCCCGCGGCAACCGCTTCAACTTCCTCGACTACCTGCACCAGGTCGCCCGCGCGGCCGAGCTCACCGGGTTCGACGGCATCCGCATCCGCAACACCCCGGACGGCGACGAACCCTGGATACTCGCCGGCTACCTGGCGTCCGCCACACGGCGCCTGAAACTGATCGCGGAATTCGACGCCGCCCGCGGTTCGGCGGTCTACGCGGCGAAGAACGCCATCAGCTTCCAGCGCTTTTCCGGCAACCGCTTCGCCTGGCAGATCGGCAGCGTGGCGGACCCCCACCTGCGCCGCCGGCTCGGTGACCGCGCGCAGAACGCCGACCTGCTGCCGCGCATCGACGAGTTCCTCACTGTGGCCAGAGGCGTGATCGGCCAGACCGGCTTCACCTTCAAGGGGCGCTTCTTCGAGGTGCTGGACGGCGGCTTCAGCGGCCCGCTGGGCGGGCACCCGGCCCCCGAGGTCTACCTGTCCGGCGACAGCCCGCAGGCCCTGCAGCTGTCCGCCGCCCAGGCCGACGTGCATCTGTTCGATGCTGGCCGGCAGCGCCGGCAGCCGCCGGCGGGCGTTGAAGTTCGGCCTGCGCGTCGACCTGCTTGCCCGCGAAAGCCAGGAAGAGGCCGAATTCGACGCCCGGCGCCTGGCCGAACAGAGCAACTGGCGGGGCAGCTTCGACAAGGGCGGACTGTGGCTCGGCCTGAACGCCCCCCATACCGATGCCAGGGCGACCCTGGTGGGCAGCTACGAACAGATAGTTGCGCACCTGGCGGCCTATGCCGAGGCCGGCGTGCACAGCTTCCTGCTCGGAGGGGCGCCGCATCTCGAAGAAGCCTACAGGGTCGGCGAGAACCTCCTGCCGAAACTGCGTGCCCAGATCCCGCGCGACGCCCAGGTCGCCTGAGTCCATCCCTTTGCAACGAGCACCCACAGCATGGCAATCGACTTCCACTGGCGCCTGCCCACCCACGGCGAACCCAGCACCCACCGCAATCGCGAACCCTACCGTGGCGACTGGTACTTCGGCGACGGCCAACCCGGCGGCGCCGGTCTCAGCAGCCGCGCCGATGGTTTCAGCTACATCGACTACCTCGGCGAAATCGCCCGCGCGGCCGAGATCTCGGGTTTCCAGGGCGGCCTGATCCCCTCCTTTCCGTCCACCGACGAACCCTGGACGGTCTCCTCGTTCCTGGCCCGGCAGACCCGCACCTTCCGCTTCATGATCGCCTTCCAGCCGGGCTTCCTCGATCCGCTGACGGCCGCGCGCATGGCTGCGACCCTGCAGCGCGCCACCGGCGGGCGGGCGCTGTTCAACGTGATCACCGGCGGCGGCGGGCCGGCACAGCTCTGGTGGGGCGACTCGGTGCCCCACGACGACCGCTACACCCGCACCAGCGAGTTCCTCGACGTGCTGCGGGGCGTCTGGCGCGGCGGCCCGTTCAGCTACGACGGCAAGTTCTACCAGATCGCCGACGCCGGCCTGGCCGAGCCGTTGTCCCACGAGGACTTCCCGGAGATCTACTTCTCCGGTTCCTCCGACGCGGCGCTGGCCTCGGCGTCCAGGCATGCCGACTACTACCTGTCCTGGCTGGAGCCCTTCGACCAGTTGCGCGAGAAGTTCGCGCGGGTCAAGGAACGCACCGAGCGGCTGGGCCGCAAGGTCAAGTGCGCGGTGCGGGTGGACGTGATCGCCCGCGCCACCGAGGAGGAAGCCTGGGCCGAAGTGCGCAAGGGTTTCGAACGCCTCGCTCCGGCCGCCATCGCCCGCTTCGGCGAGCGGCGTGGCGCCGGCGATTCGGTCGGCGCCAGCCGCCAGGGCGCGAACCGCCCGCAAACCATCGACGGTTACCGCGACCTGATCATCGAGCCCAACGTCTGGTCGGGCTTCAACCTGCTGCGCGGCGGCCAGACCAACGGCATCGTCGGCAGCTACGAACAGGTCGCCGAGCGCCTGGACCAGTTGGTCGGGCTGGGCGCCGATGCCTTCATCCTCGCCAGTACGCCGCACCTGGAGGAAGCCTACCGGGTCGGCGAGGAAGTGCTGCCGCTGGTCCGCGGCCATCGCTGAGGGGGCTGGCGGGTGACTGCTGAATACCCAGCAGCGCGGTGCGACAAGATTGCTGCCCTGGCAGCAAGCTTGTCCGCCGTGGCCCCGCATCTCGAACAACGCATTGATTCAAAAAGGAAAAACCTGGCAAGGCAAAGCTGGAACGGTTTGTGCTCCTGCTCCATGCCAGCACAAGCACCACGCCAGCACAGGCGCCATGCTTTCAGCCCGCCCCGCGCGCTCCTGCGGGGCGGGCCTTTTCACTTCCCACTGCAGGAGAACCGCCAATGAGCCATCGCCAGCCCGACCACACCATCCACCCGCTGTTCGTCAACCGCTGGTCGCCACGTGCCTTCACCGGCGCGCCGATCAGGCCGGAGCAACTCAACGCGCTGTTCGAAGCGGCCCGCTGGGCGCCCTCGGCCTACAATGCCCAGCCCTGGCGCTTCCTCTATGCGCACCGGGACGATGCCGAGTGGGAGCGCTTCCTCGACCTGTTGCTGCCCTTCAACCAGCGCTGGGCGGCCAATGCCTCGGCCCTGGTGTTCGTGCTCTCCAGGCGCAGCTTCCAGGCACCGGGCAAGGACAGCCCCGCCCCGCTCGCCAGCCATGCCTTCGATGCCGGCGCCGCCTGGGCCAACCTGGCCCTGCAGGCGGCCCACGACGGCCTGGCGGCGCATGCCATGGGTGGCTTCGACCGCGAACGCAGCCGTGCCCTGCTGGAGATACCGGACGACTATGAGCTGCAGGCCGCCGTGGCCATCGGTCACCAGGCCGCCCGGGAAACCCTGCCGGAGGACCTGCAGGCGCGCGAACAGCCTAGCCCGCGAGAACCGCTGCAGCGCCTGGCCGCTGCGGGCCGCTTCGACCCCGAGTTCCTCTGACGAAGCCATTCCCCCTGTAGGGTGCGCCATGCGCACCGATCGCGGGATTCAACCCCCGCGCCTCGCTCAATCATTGGTGCGCGCGGCGCACCCTACCGCTCAACTCCTGCACGCACCCCACCGTAGGGTGCGCCATGCGCACCGATCGCGGGATCGACCCCCGCGCCTCGCTCAATCATTGGTGCGCGCGGCGCACCCTACCGCTCAACTCCTGCACGCACCCCACCGTAGGGTGCGCCATGCGCACCGATCGCGGGATCGACCCCCGCGCCTCGCTCAATCATTGGTGCGCGCGGCGCACCCTACCGCTCAACTCCTGCACGCACCCCACCGTAGGGTGCGCCATGCGCACCGATCGCGGGATCGACCCCCGCGCCTCGCTCAATCATTGGTGCGCGCGGCGCACCCTACCGCTCAACTCCTGCACGCGCCCCACCGTAGGGTGCGCCATGCGCACCGTTCGCGGGATCGACCCCCCGCGCCTCGCTCCTACAGAGACTCCGACTTCAAGCGTTTCGATCGTCACAGGCAGAGCCGGTGACTCATGACCACGTCATGACGTGGTTTCCCAGGTTCAAATGACGCGGTTCCGGGTCGCCCGGCGGCAACCCGGACCGGGCGATAACTAGGCGACCGCCTCCAGCAGCTTCTGGCCCTGCGGCCAGAGGCCGGTCATCTTCCACTGCTGCTCCAGCACGCCGGGGCCGAACTCCTTCGATCCGCCGAAGATCTCCGCGAGCCCCTGGAAGTAGGCACCCTCCTCGATCAGCAGGATCAGCTTGGACGCCTGGATGATGCCGCTCCCCCAGAACGTCGCGCCGCCGTTGGCCTCGAGGATCGCCGGGGTGTGCGGATTCTCCTCGATCTTCTCGACGATGAAGTCGGCCTCCTGCTGGCGACGGTCGATGTAGATCGGCAACTCACGGGCCAGGGTGACCCGCTGCGACGCGGCGTAGCGGATCGGCAGCACCCGGTGGGCGCTGGCCCAGCCGCCCAGGTAGGGCGTGTGCACATGGATCACCACGTTGACCTCGGACCGCTGCCGGAACACCGCGGCGTAGCGTTTGCCGTTGCCGCCGGCCTTGCTGTCGCTGAGCGGCGAGCTGCCTTCGAGGGTTTCGTCGAGCGCCACCACGCCGTCGTGGCTGGCGACCACGGCGCGGATCCGCTCGTCGTCGGCCCAGGGGCTGGGCGCGTGCAGGGCCACCACCAACACGCTGTCGGGCAGGCGCAGGTAGGCCTGGTAGGTATTGGTGGCGGTCAGCGTGCGGCTGTCCTTGAGCACGCGGTAGGCCTTGGCGAAATCCTGCCTGGCCTGCTCGACGAAGGCGGCCTGCTGCGCGGAAAGGGTACTGCTGGTCATGACGGGAATCCTCGTTGGGCGGTGAACGGAACCAGGGACGCCCCTGGCGCTGCGGCTTCCCCAGCAGTTCCTGTGCCACCACGCCGAGCCCCTGATCCGGCGGGGGCTTGCCAGGTGCGGCGCACGCCTCCGGGCGGGCACCGCGCGCCAGCCCCGACAGTCCTGCTGCCCGGCCAGCAGCGGCTGCTTCCGGGCTGCTGCCCGTCCAGCAAGGGCGGTCGCAGGAGACGCCGCGATGCGCCGCCGCCCGCAGTTCCGGCGTCTGGCACAGGGGTTGCACCCGGGCCAGCGCAAGGACCGCGACCTCGCGCGGACCACGACCCGCATCCGGAGTTGAACCATGAGTACCGAATTCTTCTGGCGCCTGCCCCTCGGCAGCGACGGCCCGCAGCTGGCCTCGGACAAGAACAACCGAGGCGCCGCCCACCACCGTCCCGGCAACATCGCACCGGGCCGGCTGCCCAACGGCGAGCCGGACGGCTTCACCTACATCGACTATGTCGCCCAGGTGGCCAAGGCCGCCGAACTCGCCGGCTTCGAGGGCGCGCTGCTGCCGACCGGCCCGGAGCCGTGGATCGCCGCCGCCGCGCTGGCCCGCGAGACGCGGCGGATCAAGTTCCTGGTCGCCTTTCAGGCCACCTGGACGCTGCCGGCCTACGCCGCGCAGCAGGCGGCGATCCTGCAGAACCTCAGCCGCGGGCGCCTGGAATGGAACATCATCACCGGCGGCAACCCGGCCGCACAGCGCGCCAACGGCGACTTCCTCGAACACGACAAGCGCTATCGGCGCACCGGCGAATTCCTCGACATCATCCAGGGCCTCTGGGAGAACGAGCAGTTCTCCTACGAAGGCGAAATCTATCGCCTGGAAAACGGCTCGCTGCCGCGCGGCCTGGACCACGAACGCAAGCCCGGCGTGTATTTCTCCGGCTTCTCGGACGCCGCCCTGGAGGTCGCCGCCAAGCATGCCGACGTCTACCTGAACTGGGCCGAGCCGGTGGACAAGCTCAAGCCGCACATCGAGCGTGTCCGCGAACTGGCCGCCAGGCAGGGCCGCGAGGTGCGCTTCGGCATCCGTATCGACCTGTTCGCCCGCGAGACCGAGGAAGCCGCCTGGAGCGAGCTGCGCCGCCAGTACGAGCGCATCGACGGGCGCACCAGCGAGTTCATCAAGCACTTCGCCAGCGGGTCCGACTCGGTGGGCGCGGCCCGGCAGACCGCCTACCACCAGCACGCCGAGCGCTTCGACGACCTGATCATCGGCCCCAACCTGTGGGCCGGTTTCGGCAAGGCCAAGCCGGGCCCGACCATCGGCCTGGTGGGCAGCCACGAGAACGTCGCCGAACGCCTGGCGGAATACCGCGACGCCGGTTTCTCCACCTTCATCCTGGCCGGCAACCCGCACCTGGAAGAGGCCCTGCGCATCGGCCAGGAGGTGCTGCCCCTGGTGCACGCCAGCCAGCCCGCCAGCCTCCGCGAAGGGCTCAAGGCAACCGGCTGAGCCCCCTGCCCCGCCTCGACACGGCCCCGCCCATGCCTCGGCACGGCGGGGCTTTTTTCGCTTTCCTTGCCACGAGCCCCAGATGATCAAGCACTACCCCCTGTTGCGCAGCCTGGCGATCTACCGCGAGATGCCCTGGCGCTTCCTCCTCACCGCACTGCTGTTCATCGCCGGCAACGCCGGGCTGGCCCTGCAGCAGTGGCTGGTCGGCCACGCCGTCAACGATGTCAATGCCGGGCTCGCCGTGGTCCGCCAGGCCGACGGCGGCCTGGACGCCAGCGTGGCCTGGCGCTGGTTGTGGCTGCTGCTCGCCGTCGCCGTGGCGCGCGGGGTGCTGCAGTATGCCGCCGCCGCGCTGGCGCTGGTGCTCAGCCAGGACCTGCTGACCCGCCTGCGCGAACGCATCCTCCAACAGGTCCAGGGACTGCACCTGGGCTATCACTGGCAGCACGGCATGGGCGAGATGATCACCCGCACCACCCGCGACGCCGACAAGCTGCGCGATGCGCTGATCAGCTTCTGGCGGCAGGTGGTGGAGACGCCCCTGGTGGTGCTTGCCGCAGTTGGCCTGCTGACCTGGTACCACCCGCTGCTGGGCCTGGTGCCGCTGCTGCTCACCGGCACCGGCCTGTGGATCTTCGTTCGCCAGACCGGCCGCCTGGTAGTGCTCGACCGCGAGGTCGGCGCCGCCTACGACCGGGTCAACCAGGACCTCAGCGAAGGCATCGGCGGCGTGCGGGTGATCAAGTCCTTCGCCCTGGAGTCCAGCCGCATCGAAGGCTTCGCCCGGCAGGTCGGCTTCTTCGCCGAGCAGGCGCGGCTGGCACTGGCCTTCGCCAGCACGCGGATTCCGTTGCCGCAGGTGGTGGTCGCGCTGGGGCACGTGTGGATCCTCGGCTATGGCGCCCTGCTGGTGCGCGACGGCCGCCTGGGGGTGGGCGAACTGGTGAGCTCGCTGCTGATCGCCACCACCCTGGTGTTCCGCATAGAAGGGGTCGGCCGGGTCATGCAGGTCTTCGCCGACGCGCGCTCCTCGGCCGAGCGCATCTGGCAGTTGCTGGACGCCCGTCCGGCGATCGTCGGCGGTGCCGCGCCGCTCCCCACCGGGCCGCTCGGGCTGCGCCTGCGCGAGGTCAGGGTCAACGCCCCCGGCGGCGGCCGCAGCATCCTCGAACGCTGCTCGCTGCGCATCGAACCCGGCGAAGTGGTCGCCCTGGTCGGCGGCACCGGCGCCGGCAAGAGCCTGCTGGCCAGCCTGCTGCCACGCCTGGCCGATGCCCAGGCCGGGCAGGTGGAGGTGGGCTCGGCGCAGGACGGCTGGCGCGACGTGCGCGACCTCCAGCTCGACGCCCTGCGCCGCCGCGTGCAGGTAGTGCCGCAGGAAAGCTTCCTGTTCTCCGACACCCTGGCCGCCAACCTGCGCCTCGCCGCCCCCGGCGCCAGCGACGAGGAGCTGCTCTGGGCGCTGCAGATGGCCGCCGCCGAGGACGTGCTGGAACGCCTGCCGCGCGGCCTGGACACGGCCCTAGGCGACCGTGGCGTGACGCTCTCCGGCGGCCAGCGCCAGCGCATCAACCTGGCCCGGGCACTGCTCGCCCGCCCCGACATCCTCTGCCTGGACGACGCCACCAGCGCGCTGGATGCGCTCGGCGAGCAGCGCGTGCTGGCCAACATCCGCGCCTTGCGCCACACCCAAGGGCGCGCCACGACGCTGCTGGTGATCTCCAGCAAGCTCTCCACCATCCTGCTCGCCGATCGCGTGCTGCTGCTGCAGGACGGCCGCATCGCCGATGCGGGCAGCCATGCGCAGCTGGTCGGGCGCAACGCCATCTACCGCGACCTGCTGGGAGTCGACCATGGCTAATCCATTACCCGGCAAGGCCCTCAGCGACATCGAAATCGAGGAAATGCTCGCCAGGAAGGCCCTCGACCGCAGCATGTTCAGTCGCCTGTTGCCGCTGCTCGGCCCGGTGCGCCGGCACATCTTCGCGGTGATCGCCCTCGAACTGGTGCTGGTGTTCGCAGTGTTCCTGCGGCCCTGGTTCGTCCGCGAACTGCTCGACAACGGCCTGGTCGAACAGGACGGCGCCTGGACCCTGGACCAGAATCTGCTGGCCTGGCTGGCGCTCGGCCTGGCCGCCACCTGGGCGGCGCGCTTCGTGCTGGCGGGAATATCCCAGTACATCGCCGGCAGCGCCGCGATCCGCGTGCTCAACCAGCTGCGCATCCGCGTGTTCGCCCATGTGCAGGCGCTGAGCATCGGCTATTTCGACCGGACCAAGGCCGGGCGCATCATTTCCCGCGCCGACCGCGACGTCGACAGCCTGGAATCGCTGCTGATCCAGGGGCCGCCGGAACTCCTCGGCGCCCTGCTGCGCTGTGTGGTCGCCTCGGTGATGCTCTGGCTGATCTCGCCGCTGTTCTTCTTCAGCCTGGCCGCCACCGTACCGCTGCTGTTCCTCGCCACCTGGAGCTTCAAGCGCATCTCCCAGCGCAACTGGGCCCGGGTCGCGGAGAACCGCAGCCGCTTCACCGCCCACCTGGTGGAAACCGTGGCCGGTGCGCGGATGATCCAGCAGTGCGTGCAGGAAGCGCCCAACCGCGCGCGCTACCGGCGCCTGCTGGACGACTTCAACGGGGCGCTGATCAGCGGCAACCTGCGCTCCGGCTGGTTCGCCCCCTTCACCGGCGTGCTCTCCGCACTGGGCATGGCGCTGCTGTTGCTGGTCGGTGCGCGCGGCATCGCCGACGGCAGCGTCAGCGTCGGCCAGGTGGCCGAAAGCCTGTTCTACGTGATGCTGTTCCTCGGCCCGCTGCAGGAGCTGTCCGACCTGCTGGAGCGCTACGCCACCGGCTCGGCCTCGGCGCAGCGGATCTTCCTGCTGCTCGACACCCGCCCGGAGATCGTCGACGCCGCGCAGCCGCTCGCCCTGCCCCGGGCCCGCGGCGACGTGCAGTTCCGCCAGGTGTGGTTCGCCTACGACCCGGCCGCCGCACGTCCGGTGATCGAGGACCTCGACCTGCACATCCCCGCCGGCCAGGTACTGGCCATCGTCGGCCCGTCCGGGCATGGCAAGAGCACCCTGGTGCAACTGCTGACGCGTTTCTACGAAGCGCAGCGGGGCGCGGTGCTGATCGACGGCATCGATGTCCGCGAGCTGGCCCAGCACGAACTGCGTCGCAACGTCGGCGTGGTGCTGCAGGACAACGTGCTGTTCTCCGGCAGCATCCTCGACAACCTGCGCCTGGCGGCGCCGCAGGCGGACGACGCCCGGCTGATCGACGCGGCCCGCGAACTGGGCGCGGACGAGGTGCTGGAGCGTCTGCCCCACGGTTATCACACCGAGGTCGGCCCCCTCGGCGCTCACCTCAGCCACGGCCAGCGCCAGCTGGTCTGCCTGGTCCGCGCCTATCTCGCCGACCCGGCGGTGCTGGTCCTGGACGAGGCCACCTCGGCCGTCGACATCCACACCGAGCGGCGCATCCAGCGCGCGCTCCGACGGCTCTGCGAGGGACGCACGGCGATCATCATCGCCCACCGCCTGGCGACCATTCGCGACGCCGACCGTATCGCCGTGATCCTCGACGGCAGGCTGGTGGAGCACGGCGACCACGCCGGCCTGCTGGAGCGCCAGGGCACCTACGCCGCCCTCTACCGGACCTACCGGCAGAGTGCTGGCGGCGAACGTCAGGCCGGGGCCGGCGCCGATGTCCCGGCCTGAACGGGCAATCGCGGCAGGGGTGCTTGTCGGCTGCTGCCAGGGCAGCAGGCGGCACCCGCGCGTGCTCCGGGAACGCCCCGCAAGCCCCGGCGGACGGGGCCCCGCGCCCGCCGGCAAGGGCCTGGCACAGGGGTTGCACTCAACCCGGACAGCGCTCTGCGGATCAGGAACGACCCGGCCAGGGCGCCATCCCCATCGTCAATCCGGCCGTCGTGGCCATCGCTCAATTTGGAGACGAGCTTCATGAGTCAACCACTCGATACGCTTTGGTACACCCGCTGTCCCGTCCCGACCGGGCTCGGCATCGCCGTGCAGAAAGGCTGGCTGGAAGAAACCCTGGCTGGCCAGGGCACGCGCATCAAGTCGCTGCGCGAATCTGACAACCAGGCGGTACGCGAATCGCACTTCGACCATACGCTGCAGAACTCGGTGCGCCACGGCGGCAACATCCCGGCCATCTGGGCCCGGGCCAGCGGCCGCGAAACGCGGGTCATCGGCCTGTCCTGGGCCGACGAGGTGCAGCTGATCCTCACCACCCCGGACAGCGGCATCAAGACCGTCAAGGACCTCAAAGGCCGCAGGTTCGGCCTGCCGCACTGGGCCAACGCGCAGATCGACTTCACCCGCGCGCAGGCCATCCGCGGCCTGGAGAACGCGCTGCGGCTCGAAGGCCTTGAGGTCAAGGACGTCGAGCTGGTCGACTACCTGCGCGGTGGCACCTTCAGTGACGAAGCGGCGCAGCTGGTCAACGGCATCTCCACCTTCGGCGGCCGCCGCAGCGGCGGGCAGAACGCCGAGCTGGTAGGACTGCTGCGCGGCGAGGTGGACGCGATCTTCCTCAAGGGCGCCAGCGCCGCCCAGCTGGCCCGGCAGTTCGGCCTGCACACGGTGATTGACACCGGCTCGCACCCGGAGCCGCTGGTGCGGGCCAACAACGGCACACCGCGCACCCTGAGCGTCGACCTCAACCTGCTCGACCGGCACTTCGACGCCGCGGTGGGCATCCTCGAGTCGGTGGTCCGCGCTGAGCAGTGGGCCTGGACGCACCCCGACGACACCCGCCGCTACCTGGCCCGCGAGACCAACAGCAGCGAGTACTGGGTCACCCAGGCTTACGGCGAGGACGCCCACCAGCGCCTGCGCACCGAGCTCGAAGAGCCCTCCATTGTCGCCCTGCAGGACTTCACCGACTTCCTGCAGCGCTGGAACTTCATCCCGCAGACCTTCTCCGTGCGCGACTGGATCGACCCGCGCCCGCTGGAGGCCCTGCGCAGCCGTACCGCACTGGCGGGTTGAGTTCGTCCCCCTCCCGCGCACACGGGAGGGGATTTTCGTCTTTCACAGGTTCACGAGTTTCTATGAGCGTCCGCCTCGACACCCTCTGGTACACCCACAGCCCGGTCCCCACCGGACTCGGCATTGCCGTCGAATCCGGCCGCCTGGCCGAGGCCTTCCGCCCCTACGGCACCAATATCCAGGCCCTGCGTGAGTCCTCCGACCGCGAGATCCGCGAGGCCCATTTCGATCACCACCTGCGCAACTCCGTACGCCACGGCGGCAACATCCCGGCCATCTGGGCCCGCGCCAACGGCCAGGACACCCGTGCGCTCGGCCTGTCCTGGAGCGACGAAGTACAGCTGATCGTCAGCTCACCGGAAAGCGGAGTGAAGACCATCCGCGACCTGCGCAACCGCCGCTTCGGCCTGCCGAAGTGGGCCAATGTGCAGATCGACTTCAGTCGCGCCCAGGCTCTGCGCGGGCTCGAGAACGCCTTGCAGCTGGAGGGCCTGGGCATCTCCGAGATCGAACTGGTGGACTACCCCTACGGCGGCACCTACAGCGACGAGCCGGTGCGCCATGTGTTCGGCGCCCAGGTGGCGCTCAAGGGCAACCGCGTGCGCCGGCGCAACAACGAACTGATCGGCCTGCTGCGCGGCGACATCGACGCGATCTTCCTCAAGGGCGCGCATGGCATCCAGCTCGCCGACGAGTTCGGCCTGCACGTGGTGGTCGACACCGGCTCGCACCCCGACCCGCTGATTCGCAGCAACATCGGCACGCCACGCACGCTGACCGTCGACCAGCACCTCCTGGACGAACACTTCGATGCCGCCGTGTTGATCGTCGAGACTGTGCTGCGTGCCGAGCAATGGGCCTGGACCCATCCCGAGGAAACCCGGCGCTTCCTCGCCCGCGAGCTGAACACCAGCGAGTACTGGGTGGCGGCCGCCTATGGCGAGGATGCCCATCAGCGGCTGTTCACCAAGCTCGAGGAAAAATCCCTGGTCGCGTTGCAGGATCTGACCGACTTTCTCGAACGCCACGGCTTCATCCCGCGCAGCTTCGACGTCCGCGACTGGATCGATCCACGCCCGCTGGAAGCCGTGCTGGGCAAGGTGAAGCTGGCGATCTGAGGCGCACTGCTGCACCAGCAGCAGCCCCTCAGCAAGCGCTGGCTGACAATCAGCAACCGTCCTCCCGGCGCCTCGCGAAACGCCCGCCGCCGGGCCACCAGGGGGCTGGCATGCTTGCTGCTTCAGCCCTGTCCCGGCCTTCGCGGCCGGGCTGTCGTCATCCCGTCGAAGGTCGAACATGTCGCTTTCCTTTTCCGCGCTGTCCCTGAATCGCCTGAGCTGGTTCGCCTCGCCGCTGGCCGTGCTCGCCACCTGGGCACTGGTGGCCAATGCCGGCTGGTATCCCACCCAGTTGCTGGTGCCGCCGCAGCACGTCTACCAGGCCTTCGTCGAGCTGCTCGGCAGCGGCGAACTCCTCGAGCACCTGCGCGGCAGCCTGTCGCGCCTGGCCATCGGCTTCGTCCTCGGCGCCAGCGGCGGCCTGCTGTTCGGCACCGCGATGGCCCTGTCCAGGACGGTCGAGGCCTACTGCGCGCCGCTGTTCCACACCCTGCGGCAGATTCCGTCGATCGCCCTGATCCCGATGTTCATCCTGTTCTTCGGCGTCGAGGAGACCTTCAAGGTCCTGATCGTCACCAAGGCCGCCTTCTTCCCGGTGGCGCTGGCCGCCTGCGAGGGAGTCAAGGGCATCCCGCGCAGCTACTTCGAGGTGGCCGACGTCTATCGCCTGCCACTGCCGAGCCTGTTCAGGGACGTGGCCTTCCCCGCCGCCGCGCCGCCGATCCTCACCGGCCTGCGCATCAGCCTCAGCCGCTCGTGGATGGTGCTGGTGGCCGCCGAACTGCTGGCCGCCGACACGGGCCTCGGCCAGATGATCGAGCTGAGCCGGCAGATGCTGCGCATCGACATCGTGATGGTCGGCGTGGTGGTCACCGGCCTGGTCGGCTTCACCCTCGACCATGGCTTGCGCCTGCTGGAAAAACGCCTGTTCCGCTGGAAGCCCGCCCATGAATGACGTCACCCGCTTGTTCCGCCCATTGCGCGGCCTGGTGCTGCCGTTGCTGCTGGTCGCCGCCTGGGAGCTCGCCTCACGGCAAAGCGCCAGCCACGCCTACGCCTTCGTGCCGCTCGGCAGGATCGGCGCCGGCCTGGTCGAGCTGCTCGACAGCGGCGAACTCTGGCTGAGCGTGCTCGCCAGCCTGCAGCGCACCTGTGCGGGGTTGCTCTACGGCGTGCTCGGCGGTTTCGCCGTCGGCGCGCTGATGGCCCTGTCGCGCATCGCCGAGCGCCTGCTCGCGCCGCTCTACCATACCCTGCGCCAGGTGCCGATCCTCGGCCTGATCCCGCTGATCGCCCTGTGGTTCGGCAGCGGCGAGTTCTCCAAGGTGCTGATCGTCTCGCTGGCCGCCTTCTACCCCATGGCGCTCAACACCTTCGAGGGTTTCAGCCACGTGGAGAAGCGCCACCACGAGGCCAGCCTGGTGCTCGGCCTGAACCGCACCCAGCGTTTCCTCCACGTGCTGCTGCCCGCGGCCTCGCCGAGCATCGCCAACGGCGTGCTGCACGCCCTGGCCTTCGCCTGGGTCAGCTCGGTCGGCTGCGAGCTGTTCCTCTCCACCGGCATGGGCCTGGGCAACCTGATGATGAACGCCGAAACCGGCGCACGCATGGAGGTCGTGGTGATCGGCGTCCTGGCCATCGGCCTGCTCGGCTACGCCATGAACCAGCTTTTTTCCCGCGCAAGCCGGTACCTGCTGCGCTGGCGCAACCTCCGATAGGTGAACCCGATGACCGCCATTCTCGCCCCCCAACTGCTCGACACCGGCCTGACCCAGCCCGGCACGCTGGAAATCCGTGACCTGAGCAAGTCCTACCGGATCGATGGCAGGCCGCTGCCGGTGCTGGAGCGGATCAACCTCGGCGTGCTGCCCGGCGAGTTCGTCAGCATCGTCGGCGCCAGCGGCTGCGGCAAATCCTCGCTGCTGCGCCTGGTCGTCGGCCTGGAAAGCGAATACGACGGGCAGATCCTGCTCGACGGTGTGCCGATCGCCGGCACCAGCCTGGAGCGCGGCATCGTGTTCCAGGACCATCGTCTCTTCCCCTGGAAGACCGTCGAGCAGAACATCGCCCTGGCCTTGAAGAACCAGCGCCTGGACAAGCGGGAGAAGGCGGCGCTGATCGCCGAGCACCTGGCGCTGGTGGGCCTGACCGGCTTCGAGCAGGCCTACCCGCACCAGCTTTCCGGCGGCATGGCCCAGCGTGCGGCGATCGCCCGGGCGCTGGTCACTCGGCCCAAGGTGCTGCTGCTGGACGAACCCTTTGGCGCCCTCGACGCGCTGACCCGCCTGCACCTGCAACGCGAGCTGCAGCGCATCTGGGTGCAGCAACGCAGCACCATGATCATGGTTACCCATGATGTCGAGGAGGCGCTCTTCCTCAGTGACCGGGTCATCGTCATGGACCCTCGCCCAGGGCGCATCCGCCATGAGGTGAGGGTTGACCTGCCGCATCCGCGCGAGCGCAATTCGCCGCGCCTGCAACAGTTGAAGGATGAACTGCTGGAAGAGCTGATCGGCAGCTGAGCCGCTCCCTTCACCGCAGTCCCCGGCAAGCTGTTCCAACTGCGGCCCTTGCCGTCGCCCCGCACCTGCGGGGCAGCGATAGTCCAACCGCTCCCGGCTTTCGACGGCCTCCGCTGCGCGGCATGCGCCGAGGCCGCCAGGCCACCACGGCTCGGAGCCGAAACCCATGGCCGCCGAAGGTCACCTGCAGGGGTTCGGTCGACGCACAACGACACCGGCGAACCGGCCTGTCGTGCGACACGCGACTGCTGCCCTCTCAGCAGCGATCCAGCAGCAGCTGCTGCTGAAAAGGCACCCGTGATTCCCTGAAAACCCCGTGTTTACTGGGCCCAAGGCCTTGGTACGAGTCTTGCTCAAGCCTGAATGACCTTGCGTAGCAACCTCAGGACCCATCATGAGCAATCCCATCAATCTGGTCGCCGTCACCGGCAGCACCTTCCGCCCCTCCCGCACCCTGGCACTGACCCAGGCCCTGGTCGCCGAGCTGGCCCGGCACCTGCCCATCCACAGCCATCTCATCGATCTGGCCGATATTGCCCGCCCCCTGGGTGGCGCGCTGACGCGCAAGGAGCTGCCCGGGCACATCGAGCAGGAGCTGCGGGCCATAGAGTCGGCCGACCTGCTGGTGGTGGCCGCACCGGTGTACCGCGGCAGCTACCCCGGCCAGTTCAAGCACCTGTTCGACCTGGTCGACCACAACGCGCTGGTCGATACCCCGGTGCTGCTGGCCGCCACCGGCGGCAGCGAGCGCCACGCCCTGGTGCTGGATCACCAGCTGCGGCCGCTGTTCAACTTCTTCCAGGCCCTGACCTTGCCCATCGGCGTCTACGCCTCGGAGGCCGACTTCAGCGACTACCAGATCAGCAGCGGCGCGCTGAAGGCCCGCATCGCACTGGCCGCCGAGCGCACCGCACCGATCTTCGGGGTCTTGCCGGCCCCGGCCAGGAAGATCGCCTGATCCCTTGCTGTCGACAGGAGTTGCCAGGCGATGAACAACGCCCTCCAAGCCCCATCCTTTGCTGAATCACCCTGGCCAGGAGCGCTTCGCCCGGCCGAGGTCCGCGGCCTCGGCATACCGGCACGCCAGGCACTGGACCGCGTGGTCTACCGCAGCCCCGGCGCCACTCGCGTGCTCAGCCGCCGCGAGACCTGGCTGCTGGGCGCCTTCGTCCTGCTGCTGCATGGCGCCGTGTTGCATTGGCTGAGCCAGAAGCCCACACCGCCGCTGCCGGAAGTGCCACCGCAGATCCCGCCCATGACCATCGAATTCACCGCGCCGGCGCCGCCGGTGGTCGAGCCTCCGCTACCGGAACCGCCGCCTCCGGTGGTCGAGCCGCCACCGCCGGTGGTGGAGGAGCTGGCGGTGAAACCGCCGCCCAAGCCGGTGGCGAAACCCAAGCCGAAACCGCAGCCGCCCAAGCCCAAGCCCGCCCCAAAACCCGTGGCCAAGCCGGTGGAGCCGCCGCCCGCGCCGCCGAAGGCCGAAGCCCCACCCGCGCCGCCTGCGCCGGCGGCCCCACCGGCACCAGTGACGCCGCCGTCGGCTAACGCCGGCTACCTGCGCAACCCTGCCCCCGAGTACCCCTCGCTGGCCCAGCGGCGCGGCTGGGAAGGCACCGTGCTGCTGCGTGTGCATGTGCTGGCCAGCGGCCTGCCGAGCGAGATCCAGGTGCAGCGGAGCAGCGGCCGCGAGCTGCTCGACCAGGCCGCGATACGCGCGGTCAAGCGCTGGACCTTCGTGCCGGCCAAGCAGGGCGAGGTAGCCCGCGACGGCTGGGTCAGCGTACCCATCGATTTCAATTTGAACTGATCAGAGGAATCCCACCATGGACCTGCTAACCAACCCCTTCGCCTCCATCGAGCATCTGGTCATCTGGCTGCTCATCGGCTTCTCCGTCATCACCTGGGGCCTGGCCCTGGCCAAGGGCATCCAGTTCGCCCGCCAGAAACGCCGCGACCGCCAGTTCCAGAAGCGCTTCTGGAGCGCCACCAGCCTGGACAGCGCCGCCGAGCAGCTGCAGCAGCATCCCGGCGCCGCCGCCCACGTGGCCCAGGCCGGCTTCGCCGCCATCCTGGTGCAGGGCGGCCAGCCCGGTGACCTGAGCCAGGCGATCAACCACCAGGACCGCCTGGAGCGCGCCCTGCGCCAGCAGATCCAACGTGAGCGGCGTTCCCTCGAATCCGGCCTGGCGGTGCTCGCCTCCATCGGCTCCACGTCGCCCTTCATCGGCCTGTTCGGCACCGTCTGGGGCATCATGGAAGCCCTGAAAGGCATCAGCGCGGCCGGCTCGGCCAGCCTGGAAACCGTGGCCGGGCCCATCGGCGCAGCATTGGTCGCAACCGGCGTCGGCATCGCCGTCGCCGTGCCGGCGGTGCTGGTCTACAACTACTTCCTGCGCAGCCTCAAGCTCACCGCCGCCGACCTCGACGACTTCGCCCACGACTTCTACCTGCTGGCGCAGAAGAGCGCCTTCAAGCTGATCGTCAACACCCAGCCATCGCGCACCGCGAGCAATGTGAAGGAGGCCTCCTGACATGGCCTTCTCGACCCAGGACAACGACGAAGTCCTCTCCGAAATCAACGTCACCCCACTGGTGGACGTGATGCTGGTGCTGCTGGTGGTGTTCATCGTCACCGCGCCGCTGTTGACCAACGCCATCCCGATCAACCTGCCGAAGACCGAGGCGGTGGCCCCGCCCGAGCAGAAGGACCCGCTGGTGGTGAGCATCGACGGCGCCGGCAAGGTGTTCATCGACAAGGACGAGATCCAGCCCGAGCTGCTCCAGGGCAACCTGGAGGCCGCCAAGGCCAAGGACTCCGAGTTGCGCGTGCAACTGCAGGCCGACGACCAGGTGGACTACGGCGCGGTGGCCCGCGCCATGGCGTCCATCGAACGGGCCGGAATTACCAAGTTGGCGGTCATCACCGCCCGCTAGGTTTCATATGAAAATTCGGTGCAGGTAGAACTACCGTCGTGATTGGCTGGAGCGCCTCTCGGCAAGGCGCTATGCCCTCCCCTAATGCGATAGGGTTTGATCAAGGATGTGGTTCTCCTAATCCACCGCCCTCTCCCGATGACTCTGTCAGCCCCAGCGCTATGGGCTTTTCACTCCGAAGCCAAGTGAAAAGTCAAGAAAATGCCCGCCATGAAGGCGGGCCAAGGGAGCATGGAGCAGAGAAAGGAAGAGCGGGAAAGGAGGCTTCAGGCCACCAGGGTTTCGGAGCCGCGCTGGCGCCGCGCCATTTCCAGCAGCCAGATTGCCTTGCTGGCACCCGCTGCCTCGCGGGACACGAAGGGACCGGAACGCATCACCCCGTCCACTACCACGAACCAGCAGGCCATGTGGCCGTCGGAACGGAGCGCCTCGGGAACCGCGGTACCAACCAGGGACATGACATCAACGTGGGACATGGCCACCTCCATCGCTTTGCATGGCGCCTAGACTATGGGGGCATCCCGGCGAACAGAAATCAGTTGCCTCGATAGTGGCTATCCATTTCAGCAATTGGTCTTCCGCCTTTGGCCGCCCTACTGGACAGCAGCGAACCGTCGCGGCTATACAGGTGGCCCATAGCCATCAATCTTGATGACACCCCTGACAGGAAGTCCCCATGCCCGCCGCACCACGCCCTGACTTCCCTGAATATCCACGCAAATCCAGCGCGAGGTCTTCGTCATGACCGGTCCGATCCGACGTTTTTTCAACGACCTCAGCGTCCGCCAGAAACTGCTCAGCGGCTTCGGCCTGGTGCTGGCGATCACCCTGCTGGTGGCATGGACCAGTTGGGGGGCGCTGGAAAGCACCCTGCGCCGTTTCGACGTACTGCTGCGGGTGAACGACATCGACACCAAGCTCTACCAGATACGCCAGCACGAGAAGGACTTCATCATCCGTGGCGATGAGCAGTCGATCCGCGACGCGCTGGAAATAATCAGCGAGATCGAAGGCATCGCCGGCGACACCCTGAAGGTGATGACCATTCCCCGCACCATCGAACTGATGCAGCAGATCCAGGCCGAGCTCCGCCAGTACCGGGACAACCTCGTGGGCCTGGGGGAAACCGAAAAGCAGCGGCGCGCCACCCAGCAGAACATGGAGCAGGCGGCCCGCGAGGCACTCAAGCAGTTCGACGAACTGGAGCAGCGCCTGACCCACTCGGCCCTGCAGCAGATCCGCGCCTCCGCCGACGAAACCGGTATTCGCTCACTGGAAACCGCCACGCGCGCCACCGAACTGGCCAAGGACGTGCTCACCGCGCGGCGCCGCGAGAAGGACTTCATCATGCGCGGCGAGGCCCAGTACGCCGACCAGTTGACCAGTCTGTTCGATGGGCTCGACAGCAAGGCCAGGTCCCTGGCCGAGCAGGTCAGCGATCCGGCCGCCCGTGAAGACCTGGACTCGGCGCGCCAGCAGATCGAGCGCTACCGCAGCGAATTCGCCGCGCTGCGCGAGAGCATCCAGCTGCATGCCCGCGCCGAAGCCGACATGGCCAGCAGCGCCACTGGCATCTCCTCCGCGTCCACCGACGCCCTGAACCTGCAGCTGAACTTGCTGGAAACCGAGGCCGGCGAAGCCAAGGCCGTGCTGGCCATCGCCGCCGCCATCGGCTTCGTGGTCGGACTGCTGTCGGCGCTGCTGATCGCCCAGTTGATCGTGGTGCCCCTGCGCCTGGCCGTACTCCAGGCCCGCAAGGTGGCGGCCGGCGACCTCACTGCGGACATCCGCAGCGAGCGCAAGGACGAACTGGGCCAATTGATGCAGGCCATGCAGGAGATGACCGAAGGCCTGCGCAGCCTGCTCAAGCGCCTGAGTGGCGGGATCGAACAGTTGGCCACGGCGGCGGAAGAAATGTCCGCCGTCACCGAGCAGACCAGTGCCGGCGTCACCCAGCAGAAAATGGAAACCGAGCAGGTGGCCACCGCGATGAACGAGATGGTCGCCACCGTCCAGGACGTCGCCCGCAATGCCGAATCCGCTGCCGACTCCGCCGGCCACGCAGACCGGCAGGCGCAGCACGGCACGACGGTGGTGCAGCAGGCCATCGAACGCATCGAGAGCCTGGCCCGGGCCATCGAACAATCCGCCGGCGCCATCGAGCGGCTCAAGCACGACAGCACCAACATCGGCACCGTGCTCGACGTGATCAAGAGCATCGCCGAGCAGACCAACCTGCTCGCCCTCAACGCCGCCATCGAAGCGGCGCGGGCCGGCGATGCCGGGCGGGGCTTCGCAGTGGTGGCGGACGAAGTCCGCGCCCTCGCCCGCCGGACCCAGGAATCCACCACCCAGATCGAGCAACTGGTCAGTACCCTCCAGGATGGCGCCCAGGGCGCGGTGGACATGATGGGCCGCAGCCGCGCCCAGGCGAATCATACGGTGGAAGCCGCCAGGGAAGCCGGCGATGCGCTCGAAGCGATCAACAGTTCGGTGTCCAGCATCCAGCAACTCAACCAGCAGATCGCCACCGCCGCCGAGCAGCAAAGCGCCGTGGCCGAAGAGATCAATCGCAGCGTGACCAGCATCCGCGACGTGGCCGAGCAGTCCGCCGCCGCCACCGAGGAAACCTCCGCCGCCAGCATCGACCTCGCCCGCCTGGGCGGGGAACTGCAGACGGAGGTCAACCGCTTCCGCCTCGCATGAAGCGACACCGCATCGCGACATGCGGGTCCGGGCGCAGCGAAACGGACGCGCATCCCGAGCTTCGAGCCCCTGCTGGCGACGGGCCCGTACTGGCGATGCGCGCTTTCCTCTTTGTCCATTTCAGTTCTTGGCAATCCCTTGCATGCGAGCTACGATGATCACGATTCGTGCACTTACCAATCACGATAAGTGTCACCAAGTCGTTTCATTCCGTCATTAAGATTCGCGGCATGAACACGCTTGGATCGCGCATTGCGCACTACAGAAAACTGAATGGACTCTCCCAGCAGGCCCTGGCGACCAAGTGCGGATGGGATTCCCAATCTCGCATCGGCAACTACGAGAAGGACTTTCGGGAGCCCTCGTTCGACGACCTGAGGCGAATCGCCAAGGTGCTAGGGGTGACGCTCAACGACCTGCTCAATCCCGCGATGCAGATCGCCGAATCCGAACCAGGCCAGTACAGGCCCGAGAAAGAACTCAGCCCACGCTCGCGGCAGGTACTGGACAGCCTCACGCTGGCCGCCAGCGAGGGCCGCCTGGACGAGCAGGACCTGCTCCTGCTGCAACAGATCGCCCGACGCCTGGAACGACCGGAAGACTGAAAGCCAGGCCGACCCTTTCCGTGCCGCTGCTGTCTCAAGGACATGGGGAACCGCCCTCCCCCTGCCTCGAGAGGTACCGCCCATGCTTGCCCAAACCGTCAGGATCGCCTTGCTGGCCGTGGTGCTCGCCAGCAGCGGCGGCTGCATCATCCATCACTTCGATGACGACCACGACCGCCACGGTGGAGATTGGGACAACCACCGCGATCATGATGATCGGGATGACCGGGATCATCGGGACGGCAACCGCAAAGGCCACCGCTAAGCCTTGCAAGCCCCGCTGAAGCGGGGCTTTTCATTGCCACTCCGGGACGCCGCGCTGCCGGGTGTATAGTCGGGAATCCGACCCACCGAGAGCGGTCGACCATGGCTGCTTCCACCTCAGGCATTTCCCGACGCCAAGTGCTCAAGGCCTTGGTCGCCTTCGCGGCTCTCCTGGCCACTGGCGATGCCCTGGCCGGCCGAATCGAGGCGACCCTGCGGCCGCGCAATCTGCATGCCCGGCTGCTCAACCGCGACCGTCATCTGCGCCTGGAACGCCCGGCTGCCGGGGAGGTCGCTACGTTCTGCTATTTCCGCAAGGGCAAGGGGTGGGACCTCAAGGGCTACCGGCAAGGTTGCCGCATCCTGCGGGACGTAAAGTACAAGACCACGGTGAAGATCAACGTCAAGCTGCTGGACCTGCTCTTCCTGATCCAGGCCTGGCTGCGCATCAACAAACTGCCCACCCGCATCCTCATCAACAGCGGCTACCGCACGCCGCGCCATAATGCCAGCCTCGAAGGCGCAGCCAGGCAGTCGCTGCACATCCGCGGGATGGCGGCGGATATCCGGATTCCCGGGGTCAGCGTCGAACGGCTGGGCAAGCTGGTCCGCGCCATCGGCGCCGGCGGCGTGGGCTTCTACCCGTCCAAGGGTTTCATCCATGTCGACGTTGGCCGGGTCAGGACCTGGCGTGTGGCCGAACTGGTAGAGCCTGGACAAGAGGAATGGGCGCTCGCCTTGCTGGATGGGGGAGAAGGCAGCTTCAGCTGAGGTCAGTCCGGGTCGGCGCAATCGCCGCAGACGAATTGCCCCCGCCTGTCCGTCCTCTCCGTGAATTCCCCGCAGTAGTCGCACGCCCCTTCCGGCGCATCCAGGAGGTCGTCCGCCTCGTCATCGAAGCATTCGTCGTCCAGATCGTCGTCGTTATCGAGCAGGTGATCGTGCTCGGGTTCGTGGAGGTCGAGATCTTCGTCCATTGCGGGGGCCGGGGTGG
>RCUL01000186.1_pt1 | contig 51112 bp, 71 predicted proteins | sample 2167521 | NCBI WGS metagenome assembly RCUL01 (sample SAMN09932745, study PRJNA488358) | compost metagenome | feature: garden; material: soil; isolation source: compost soil in acetic acid-enriched culture | place: Germany: Experimental Botanical Garden Goettingen | collected 2016-01-27
TGGCCTGGATCGTTGACATCAACATCATTAGTCCAACCAATGTGAACATGGCCTGCACCTGTACGGAAGTTGACGTTACCATTCGGACGAGGGTTAACCTGACCGCCCAACCATGCGTTGAAGTCAGGCTCACAGCCCAGCTCCAAGGCTTCCTTAGGCTGTTGTTTCATGTGGAACGGAGTGAAGGTCGCCACCGGCTGAGCCACCATTTCGTAGCCCGGAACCATCTCACCCATGATTTTCATCACTTCAGTAATGTTAGTGATGAACTCTTTCTCGTTCTTGGCTGGGTCAATGTTGAACTCCAGCGCCATGCCATCCACTTGGACAGCACCAAGATGCACTTTCTGAGGGTTCTTCTTGTCACCCTCGATCATGCCGTGTGCGGAGGTAAAGGTTTTACGACCAGCTTTGCGAACAAATACTTCTGGGTCCGCACCTACCAGAATATCTAAGCCCATTTTTGTCACCTCAATGTTTAATGTTACCGGTTTCTTGCGATTTTTTGATGAACTCTTGTACTACAGGCAACTCTTTACAATCTTGACAGATGAAGTTGAACTTGTCCAACCACACAATTTCATCGGAGTCCTCGATGAATGCGATCTGTTTGCAGTTGGCACAGCCACCACACACAGCTAGGTCGAACTCTTCTTCATCCACCACCTTACCACCGTAGATGACAGCCATTTCTGGCTCATCCTCTGGGGTGTCATCTTCAACAGGTGTAGTAGTTTCAGCAATAGTACGGGGGTCAAGCACAGCGTACGCCGCATTAGGGTTATCAACAGACGACGAGTAACGACGAATCTTACCTTCAAAGTAGCACGAGCCTTGCATCAGCCAGTCCCACATGTTCTTGTCGTCTGCACAATAGACACGCAACTCTACGTTGCAATCATCTTGAGTCGGGTAGCACTGCACGTAACGCTGACCGCCATCTGATTCAGCTTCGGACGAGACGAAGAATTCGACTCTTTCCTGCATTATCAACTCGGAAACCGTTACGGATCGAGTCTTTTTTGCAGGAGGGTTCTCCTTGTTAGCTGCATCGAATACGTTGCCAGACTTACCACCAGAACCTTGAGTCGTCGATGTGCTGGTCGTCTTTGCTACGTAGTACGTATGCAATTTCAACGCTTCAACCTTCGGCGGATCAAGCTCTTTGACATTGTAGTCAATTTGAATCTTGTAACTGAACAGCGTTCCAGATGCTGGCTCGAAGATTGGATGGTGTTTGATTCCAGCCAACTTCAAGGTCACTTCCAACATCCATGACTCTGACGCCCAGAAGATAGTCTTACCATCCTCAGAGAGACAGATGTGTAGAGGACGTTCCGTGTTACGGATGAAGTTCATTGTCTCTTGTTCTTCATCCCACCACGTCAGGGCAAATGCCCCACACAGCTTCTCTACCGTCTGCGCAACCCCCAACTTGGAGATCGAGTGGAAGATATTGTCACTGTCAACGTCAAACTTTTGGTGGTCAGGTAGTAGCCCTTGGTTACGGAGCGTACCATTGTGAGCACCGATGATGTGGTCATGCTCAAACGGGTGAGCATTCAACGAACTGATCTTACCTTTGGTAGCAAACCGGTTATGTCCCATCAACACGGTGAGCTTCTTACGGAAGATCTCATCGAAGGACTTATACTCATACAAGTCCCATGGTGTACCAACTTTCTTTACAACCGTCGTGAAACCACGAGCATCTACCCCAAGAATACCGGTAGAGTGTGGGCCACGGATGGTGTCAATCTCCAAAAGACGTTTGAAGACGCCCTCTTCTTTGCCGTTAATATGACCGGCAACGCCCACTAATCCGCACATGAATGGTTTCCTTAAATTATTTTCTGAAGTTTATTACGAGCGCTAGCATTTCGTTAGGCCCGCAGCCCATGCACGCGTTCGATCAGGTCGAAGTAGTACTTGAAGCATTCGTGATCAGGGCGGAAGAATTCCGGGTGGGGTTGGAAACACAAACACTTAGTGGTTGGGTAATACACCACCTCGGTGTCAGGCTCACCTTCAGGAGCTTCACCCACCTTATCACCCACCATATGTTGCTTAAACCCACCCAATTCAGCAGTGGCGATAAGCTGCCCCAGAGGCCCTTTACGCATCATCTGGTGGTGAGTGGAGCTGACGTTCACGACCTCTTCGGTCTCGATGTCAGTGAGCTTGTGGGTGCCCCCTACGGCATGTTTACCAACGTGCTGGTACATAGAACCACCAGACATGACGTTGAGGAACTGACCACCACGACAGATGCCGGACATTGGCGTGCCAATACGGCGAGCAATGGCAAAGTAACCAGCTTCCTCGTAGTCACGACGTACACTGTTACCAGTAGTGCGGTGATTCTCCTCACCATACAGCAGAGGAGTTACGTCCTCACCGCCAGTGAACTGAAGCATGTCAGCATCGAGTGGGTTGGATACCAACTCCCAACCAGCAGCCCGGAACATGTCACCGTAGCCACCACCATTACCACCTACGATATGTACCTTAGGCATTTTCGATTTCCTTCATGAGAGTTGTCTTGGCCCACTCGGCCATAACTTCAATGGCCTTATTGTATGGGACGTTATTGATAGCAGCAGGTGCAATGGCCTTAACGAAAGGGTTAAGGTTGGCACCAGCTTTTTCCTTACAGTCAGCATAAGGGAATTTTCCACTTACAAACTGATAATACGTTATGTTACCTTGAGTACGACCGAACAGCTGATCGTAACCGTTGTAGTACTCACCCTCAGCCAACGTACGCTTAGCGTTGACTAACTTATGAGCAAGAAAGTTCTTAACTTCTTTCCAGCTCATAATGCCGGGATTGATGGAACAGTGACCAGCATGGCAACCGTTCCACGTAGTGGCGCACTGACCACCGGGGTTTTCCTTAGCGTTAATCAGGTGACCAAGCAGGAATGCAAGGTCCTCGTTAACACCAGCCTTGGCCAGATCGAAGGCCGCCTTAGCCACGAAGGTGTATTCCCACAAGCGCCTGAGAGCCACCATGCCAGCCGACATGAGGTTAGCTGGGGTGTCACCAGAGGAGATGGTATACTTCTGCTCCAGTGCCTTCACAGCGTCCTTGGTGATGAAGGTTTCAGCGTATGGGCTACGGTTGAGGATGTAGTCAACAAACCACAGCTCAACGTCACCGCCCAGCACACGTCCAGTGGCATAGCCTTCACCTGACATGAGGGCGTTTACCACACGCTTGCAACCCACCAGACTTGAAAGACCAGCATGACACACTTGCGTACCACTGAAGTAAGGCTTACGCTTCTCATCTTCATAGACACCGACGATGGCTGTGTTCTCAGACCACTTGAGCTTACGGTTATCGAGCCGCTCAATTAGTTCGATAGCAGCCAATTCTGTACGCTCTTCCAATGACTGTTCCATGCAGCCCCCTTATTTGTTGATTTTCTTCATGGCACGGTAGATACCACGTGCACAGTTGGTTTGAATGGTGATGGTGATAGGCTTAACCACACGCAATTGTGGTGTACCATCAGCATTCAAACCGCCAGTCTTAACCAGACGTTCACGATGTTCGGTGGTGGCGTAGTTGGTATTGTTGGCAGGGTATGCTTTACGTGCCAGTTGACGCAGTTGCTTAGCTTTCTTAGCGTTCATAATCTTCTCTCTTTGATTGACGGTGTGCTTCTTCAGCACAGATGGTGATACCAATTGCAATGAACCACAACATACCTATCATGAAGTAGCGGATCACTTCGTAATCGCTAGCCATTAATAGGCACTACGTTGTTCTTACCCTCTTGATGTCCAGCCTCAGCCAGTACATCTTCCAGTGCCTCGATCTTGTAAGCCCAGATACCAGCTTCAGCATAGTCCTCATCAAAGGCAGCAGCAGCTTGGTTACGACGGGCTTGATCGAGTTGAGCCAGCAGTATTTGTTCCATGACTAGGGCCTCAATAATGCAATCATAACTGCGGTGAGTACTATGATGAGTACCATTTGAGCAATGACATTCTCCATCACAGCACCTCCACCTCGTGTTCAACCACCCAGCCACGCTTATAGCCCTTAGCTACAGCGTCATTGGTAGCTACCCTTACTGCTACTTCAGCGTTAACAGCGTCCACAAGGAAGCTCTTAGCTGGCAGCAGGGGGCAATCCTCACCCCCGAACTTGAGGGTGACATTGAATTTTATGTAAGCCATTACAACACCCTCTCGTTACGTGAGTCGCACTTAGATTGTGCAACCCACCGATAATAGTGAGGACCACTGACTGTTACGCCAGTGGCCACCTCGTACACCCACCAACCTTGAGGGTTATAGCGTATGCCGTACTTCATGGCGTCACCTTCACGCACGATAAAGTCTTATGGCCACGAGAGTAACACATGACCCCATCAGCCTGAGGGTATACATAAATATCTGAAGTACCTCGCACTGTAGAGCTTGGGGAGTTGTCGCAACCAGTAAGCACTGACACTATCAGCACAAACAGTAAGGCCCCGATAAACCATGACATATTCATGATGACGACCTACGCCAGTATGGATAGGATTGAGGCCAACGTTTCAGCACCTCAATGATATGGTGTTCCCACTTACGACGAAGGTGAGACCATGCCAACACCAAACCCTCTGGTGTAGCGTCATTAGCCGTAGGTAAACGGTCCTTAGTTGCCACAGGACGACCGAACTTAACATCTTTGACTCGGAAGTTACTCATTTAATACCTCTGTGAGCTCCTGTGAGCTCGTATGGGACGTTTTAGTTACTTAACCCACCCTACCCTACTGGGGCTGGTGAGTGAGTAGTTTAGGAGAGCTTAGAGACGCCATGAGATTATCAAAGCTCATCTCGCCGGGAGTATGCTTTTTACGCAATACATACTCTACCCAACGATCAGTAGAACCATCCAACCAGTACGCATATCCTTTGTAGAATTCACCAGAGGGTAGTTTGTAAGTACCTTCCTCCAAACCTTTGACGATATACTCCCCGTCACACTCAGGGTGACCGATGCTACGCAGTAAAACAACTTCGCCCACTTCAAACTTAGGACGCATACCACCCTCCAAAACATTTTCTAACGTAAATCATGAGCGCTGATATCTCGTAAACGCCCTTGTACGCAATTATATTTACTACGCCTTGTAGGGAATTCTCTCAAAAAAGAGTATACTATAGTAAACTATATAGTAATAGTAAGAATATAATAGCGAACGTAGTGAGCATTATCAGTATTACATATACTTAAGTATACTTATACTAATGGACCTTGAGGAACAGGAACATCAATCCGTTGGATGGGTGCCCAGAACTTATGTCCTTCTGGTGTCTCATCCCAGATGAAGCTGCTATCTATGTCAAGGTAGTAATGGCCATCAGCCTTAGTGCAACGACTGAACAGGTAGCCATCAAAGCCACCTGCTTGCTTAAGGAACAGACGTGAGTTACAGGCGTTAAGATACGCCATCTTAAGTATTTCTTCTGTGCGTCCCTCACAACCCTGACGGATACACCACTCTTTGATCTGTGCAGCAGCACGTGTTTCAAGGAAAAGATTGTACATACTACACCTCTTGTTCTGTGCGTTAAGGACTCTAGCCTGCTCTCTTACTTAACCCGTTGGTTTTATCCGCTGTGTGTGAGAGAGCAGGGTACAACCCTTTACAAGGACAACCCTTAGAACCGTTTGTTAAACTTACCAGCTACTTCCAACTTGGACAGCTTATCCACAGCACGCTTAGATGCGGTCCAGTTATGTTGCCACGCCTTTACATCTTCAGGAGTGAGTTTGTAGTCGTAGCTTGGAGTGAGCATGGTGTTGTGTGCATGACGATACATGTTGTGTTCCCCTTAGCTTAGATTAGTTAACAGCTATTAACGGTGGTATGTACCACACACAGTGCAGGCATATGCCTCTTGCTCACCTACCTTACCCTTCTTGGTAAGGCGATTGTGAACACGAATGCCAACACCATAGGTGGTGTCTTGGAAAGCGTTCTTGCATTTGCATTGGATGAGACGAGTCATATCATTCACCTTTGAATTGTGGGTAGGCTTTCAACACTTGTTGAGTTAGCCAGCCGATGAGATAACAGAATTGTTCCTGCTCTTTAACGATGTCACCTAACTGAACACGACCAGCAATCATGAGACATACATGAGCTAGCTCGTGTACAGTAGTGTTCAGGTCATGCTTGAAGATGCCAACGTAGTAGTTACCATCTTGGTTGTCGTATGTAAGACCGCTAGACCCACTCTCAGCAACGTATGGACTGAGGCGCTCATATGCCCTTGCCCACTCTTTAAAGTTGTCTGTAACGTGCAGTATGCAGCCATAAGGTGGGATTGGGATACGCTTCATGAGCTGTCCTTCCATATGACCATGGTTTAGTCTACCAATTGGTAGATGGTGTTCATCGTTTCCACTTCACGAGCGGACAAACGTTGTTCCACAATTAGACTGGTACGAATCTTGTTCGCACCTTCCACGCCAACAACAGGTGCACCCAACACAGGGTGAACAGAGGCAAGCTCACCCAACATCACCATGTCATCAGGTTTGAACTGTTCAGCACGTTCAGGCCACAGGGACACAGCGGGAATGATACGAGCATTACGAATTTGAGCAATTGCTTTTGGCATGATGGTAACCCCTGAAATTATTTTCTAGCGTTAATGTTCATCGGCCAGCATTTCGTTACGCCGCATACTTACGGCGATAGTAATCCGCTTGTCCTAATGCCTCATACTTCGTCTCTGCTGTACTGAGCAAGACGCCATTACACAAAACCCACCAGCAAATGCGGGCAGGGCTACGCTTCACTTCAAAGTTCATGTATCACCGCCACTTGATGGTCCAAATACCATCATGTTGTGAAGTTATGATTTCCACGGCTATGCCACTGGACAATTCATCGTATCTTTTTTGAGCTTCAGCGTGTGAATGGAACACTTCAAAGTTCATATCGTTACCCCTTGATCGAAGACGCATTTGTTGAACATTTCTTCAATTTGGGTAGCGTCAATACCCGCTACCATAGCGTCAATGGCGCATTGTTCTGTTACGTGATTGTTGTAGTCACCCCACCTACCATCATGCAAGGCAGGGTTAGAGTGAGACACTTGATTGCATCCTTGCATAGCCAATAGACACAACACGAATGCAACTTTCATGACTCACTCCTCGCCGTACTCGATACGGCAATAAGGACCATGATCGCCAAGGCATAGGAAAGGGACGTGATACTTCGCATGAGTAGTGCATACCCAAGCTATACGATCGAACCTATACATTGGCGTGACCATGATAGTTCCTTAGGCAGCTTCTACTACGTCGCCCATTGTCATACCATCACCGAGGGGCTGGTCAACAGGCTCCTCTCCAATAATGGCGTCGAAGTTGCACAGCTTGAGCACAGCACGGATGGTAGCGTCGTTCACTTCCATATGAACCTTAGCCTGATCCTCGGCCGTGAGCCCGACGATCTTAGCCTTGGTGGCCGTAGCGTCCTTGATAACACGCTGAAGCGCTTCTTCAAGGTTAAATCCCTTGAAGGGGTTCTTAGCCTTCAGTTCCCACCAGAACTTAGCCTTAGCCTCGTTGAACATATTCTCGATATGTTTCGGGCCGGACCAGCCAATGAACCCGGTGTCGTCGGTCTTAAGGCCACCGTACACCTTGAACCATTCGATCAAGGCCGTTTGGTTCACAGTGTTGCCCAAGGCGTCCACCAGCTTGCCAGCATAGGTCCAGTCACCATGCTTGAAGGCATGATAGATCGTGGCTACAGCGGCCTTCTGGACGCTCACACGGGCATTCTGTACAGACTTCACAGCTGTAGCTTGGATTGCTTCCAGACCAGCAGCGTCTTTTGGGAGGGTGTATTTGATAGCAGACATGATTAGATCCTCGAAAGTTATTTTCTAGCGTTTACCAAACGGGCCAGCATTTCGTTACCGAGCCGTTTGCTTCTTGCCCTTTGGGGCAAACCATTCATTCAGGTTAGAGCGGCCTTTACGATAGACCTTATCGTTCATTTTCTTGAGAGCCTTGCGAGCCTCGGGGTTGTTCTCTGCTTTGAGAGTGACAACCAATGTCTCACGAGCTTCACGCTTAGACATTTGAGGGCGGCTATCTTTAGTTGCAACACGCTCTCTCTTTTGAAAGGCCATGTTAGTTACTCCCGGTTAGTTTACTTAAGACTATTCATAACCTTTCGGTTAGGGTCAATACCGTCCTAGCTATAGCTAAGCGAATAGTCTTAAGTAAACCTTTCGGTTTACTCGTAGGGGCTGTTAGGCCAACTACGGTCAGTCACTCCCTAGCTTCACTGGTCGCTACTCAGCTACACTAGTCGGTCATATGGGCACTGACTGGCCCCCTGCTTAACTATCCCAAGCAATGGATATGGAGCTACACTTTTCGTCTGTAGCGGACGGGCCTGTTTACAATCCACCGGCGCGGAGTAGCAGAGCTTTCTCACAAGTGGACTACACCATTCAAGGTTCGCCCACAAGTTACACTTTACACGCTACCGCCCCCTTTAAGGGACATACGGTTGGCTAGAATCAGCTAGGCCCGTTTGCCTATGGTTCGCATTATACGCAAACCCGGTGAAGCTGTCAAACTATTTTCTACCGTGTTTCAGTGACGCTGGTATTTCAATACATGCGCTATCAGGAAGTCGCTACGTGCACGAATGCACAAGCCCCTTGAAAGCTACGCAGTCACTGCCTGCCGGTCTTATGTGTTGCTGCGATGGGTGTATAAGAACATGAAACGTATGAGCTTGAATAGTACCGTTCGTCGGGTTGATTGTTGTTACTCAGGTTAGGTGAACCGGGCGTATGCGTGAATCAATATACCTACACGTAGCAATTAGCGTGCCACTATGCGTATGTGTATGCAATACGTTTGTTATACCTAAACGTCGGCTACGCCGACCATACACTAAACGCCATGTTCTAAGGGCTGTGTCCGTTAGGACGTATATACATGTAAGCCCCGTAATACATGGGCTGCAGAGCATAGACATGTATAGACATATGCTCGTCTGATGGTTGGACAGTATGATGGTATGCCAATGCACCATCAGTTCATCATATGGTATACCAGCCGAATGCCTTATGGTATGCCAACATACACACCTATGGTATGCCAGCCGATTGGTTCATGGTATGCCAGCAGACGGTAAGACAGCTCATGGGGTGGGCAGGGGGGAAGGGGGGTAGTGCAGTTGTATGCAATGACCCTACATATTTTCTCACAGAAATGCCCAGCGCCACTTTTCAGAAAAATATTTTCCTACAACAAGGTTCCCTCTATAGGACATACGCATGACAGACATAGTTCTAAATCCGATAGCCAACCCAAATAACACTTCTCTCATCAATGACAACTTCGATAAGATCGAAACTGTAGTGAATGAGGGTTTGTTACACCTAGAGGGTGGCAACAATGTAATGAAACAGAACATTGATATGAATAGTAGGTCGTTACTTAATGTTCATACTGATGTGAACCTACCGAATAGCCTACTTACTGTTACCGATGGTGACGCTAGGTATTACAATGTAAATGGTGATAGTCTCACTGGTCCCATGAATGTAGGGGGTAACACTGTAAGTGGGCTACCTGCTGCTGTAGGCCCTACAGAGCCTGTAAGGAAGCAGGAGTTCGATGCTGCTACTTTCGACTCTGCCTCTACCTTACGTAATGATTTAGCTAATAACTCCAACCCGGTAAAAGGGGCTGGTCAAGTTGGTTACGCTGGGACAACGGTAAAAGCTAAGCTTGATGATGCTGTATACAAATCTACTACTTCTACCATCACTGCACAGTTGAATATTAATGGGGGTGGGTTCGGTAAGATTTATGACACTGACCTGTGGATAGCTGGGGCTAACAGAGCTAACCCAACTAATAACTCACAAGGTCTATACGTACAACATCGTGTATCAGGGGACTTAGGTGGCTTAGTGCATGACGCTGCTGCTGCAGAGTTACGTCTATCCGGAGCATCTAACACAGGTACTGGCCAAAGTGCTTTCGAGGCCTCACTAGTTTCTACTGGTGGTGTTAACAACATGGGTTCTATAAATGCCCTACTTGCGAATTTCCACACTGAAGGAACCCCTACAGGCACATTGTCCGAAGTAGCTTTGTGCAGGTTATCTCAAATACCACCACTAGCTCCAGGCTTTACTATTGGCACAGCATACGGACTTGTAGTAGACCCACAGATTGTGGGAGCTGTTAACTACGGTACTTACTCCTTAGGACAAAACGTACTAGGACCCATTGTGCCTAAAGACGTTAACACTGTACCAGTCATTGCACGTGGTCTCGTAGGCCAAGTAGGGGCCCTCTTCGCCACTCAGAACAGTGGTGGATCAACGTTGTTTAGTGTAGCTGCTAATGGCGTAGTTAGTGTTGGTGGCGTACTAACTGGAGCAACCTTTTCAGTTAACAATAACAACGCCACTGGCGGTACTGTTGCATCTAGAGTTAGGGCACACCCCTCACAGGCAGTAGATGTATTTCAGTGTCAGAACAGTGGGGGTACGCCTATAGCTGGTATTAACAAAGTGGGTGCTGTCTACACTGCCCTTAACACTGTCCCAGCAGATGCAGATGTGGTAGCTGGTCAATGCCTGTTTTGGTTTGACTCTACTAACGGTGCCGCTAAGTTCATGATTAAGGCTAAGCAAGCAGATGGTACAGTCCGTACAGCCGCCATTGCTTTGACATAATAAATGGAGCATAAGGTAATTACCTATGACTGATATAGTTTTAAACCCCATCTCTTCTGGGTACAACCTCTCAAGGATTAATGAGAATTTTGATGTAATTGAAGAGGCCATAAACGAAGACGTCCTACATGTGCGTGGGGGTAACAACACCATGCACCAAGACCTTGACATGAATGGGAATGACCTACTCAATGTCAACACTGATCCAACAAACCCCAATAGCCTTCTTACAGTAGGGGCGGGTGATTCCCGCTACTACAACGTCTCAGGAGATACTTTAGAGGGCCCCTTTAATGCCAACGGTAATATTATCACAGGGCTTAAGGCAGCTGAGAATCCTACAGACGCTGTGCGTAAGACAGAGCTTGATGTAGAAATTAATGCTAGGGCAGCGGGGGATGCGTCCTTACAAGACCAATTGAATGGTACTAACCCACCAATGGGTAGTGCGTTTAGTATGATTAGTTGGCATGACCAAGTCATCACCAACTCTATCATCATCCCAGACAATAAGAATGCTTGGAGCTTCGGCCCTACTATAACCATAGCTCTTGGCCAGTTTGTAACTGTTGGCACAGACTCTTTCTGGACTATTGCTAATGGAGCTACTACTGGTGATGGTACACTCAACCCCGAGATTCCAGATCCACTTGACATGGGAGTGTTGTAATGGCTGCTGATACCTTTCAGCTTAAACGTGGTACTACAGCTGCTGTTAACGCCTATCTCCCTGCAGTTGGAGAGCCCGTGTATGACATCACCCTCAAGCAACTCAGAGTAGGTGACGGCGTGACTATGGGCGGTACTGATGCTAGCTTATCAAATGCTAATCTGAACGCCTTAGCGGGCCTTACAGGGGCTGCTGACAAGCTGGCTTACTTTACTGGTGTAGGGTCTATGTCTACGACAGACCTGACACCCATAGCACGTACGTTGCTTGATGACACAACTCAAGCTGCCATGCAGACTACACTGGGACTAGTGCCACAGTCATCTCAAGGGGATGCTACACTTAACCGCGTGTTGCGTAATGGTGCACATGGTTTGGGTGCTGATGGTACTAACACCACACCAACCTTAGTGGCCACTTTCTCATCTAACCTACCAACTGGATTGTATAGGTGTACAGGTGGTACTACTGTAGGTAACCCATTCGTCACCGCCACTACAGGTGTCGTGCTGGCTATCACTACAGCTGCCACTCTAACAGTCTACTACGTAATACGTAATGACACAGGTGAGGCGTGGACTACTCGGTACTCCAGTGGGGTATTGGATGCTTGGAAGCCCCTAGCTCTAGGTGGAGCTAACTCTAACATTACAAGCCTCTCAGGCCTCACCACACCACTATCTATAGCGCAAGGTGGTACTGGTAACGGTACTGGTCTAGCAGCCACTGCTACAGCACTGGCCACCTCTAGGAGCATCTCTGCTACAGGTGACGCTACTTGGACAGTCAACTTCAATGGCACAGCTAACGTTACAGCAGCCCTTACCCTAGCCGCTTCTGGCGTAGGTGCAGGTACTTATGGCTCTGTAACAGTAAACACTAAAGGTCTTGTTACTGCCGCGTCTGTAGCAACCCCTGTAGCTAACGGTGGTACTGGGCAAACGACCATTGCCGCAGCTGCCTCTGCACTCGCTGTACCCAAGTTTGCTTGGACTTCGTATACACCCACTGTGACAGCCAACACTGGTACCTACACTACAGCCAGTGCTACAGGTTCACATATGGTTGCCAATGGCATCTGCCACTTACGCATAGCTATTACTATCACAACGAAAGGTACGGGTGTACTGCCGATAGTCACACTGCCATTCCCGGCATTGGCAGGATCAGCTAGCCTTCCAATCCCTGCAAGGGAAAATGCTGTTAATGGTAAGATGGGTGCTGGGTTTATCACACCCGGTCTGCTTACCTTGCTTGTTGTAGATTACATTAACGCTGACCTAATAACAACTGATGGTGCTGTTGTATACATCAACGGCTCTTACCCAATCGCTTAAGGAACTATCCAGAAATGAGTACACTACGGACTGACACGCTGCAAACAACTGATAGTTCTTATACTATTAATATTAATTCAATTGCTAACCGAATTGACTTAGCCAATAACACTGACCCAACTAAGGGTGCTGCCCTAGTCGGCTTCGATGGCACCAACCTCAAAGTACAACTAAAAGATCGCATTCACCGTGTAGTGGAGAGCGTTGCTGAACTTAAGGCATTGGACAGCACCGAATACACCAAAGCGTATATCAATGGTTATTACGCATCTGGTGACGGTGGTGATGGTGAATACTACGTTGATGCTGCTGACTTGGTTAGCCCAGACAATGGTGGTAGTGTCCATGTAGCCGCTGATGGAGCTCGTTGGAAACTATCTCATCGTGGCCAAGTGAATGTAAAACAGTTTGGTGCTAAAGGGGATGGTGTCACTGATGACACAGCCCGTCTCCAAGCAGCTCGTGATTGGTTGGCTGCACAGTCTGATTTGCCAGAGTTAGTATTTACCCCCGGCATCTATGTTTATTCAGTGTCTCCAAACTGGGCCATTCAAGATGCTCGCATCACTGCCCAAGGTGAAGTCAAGCTGCGTTACACTGGTGTTGGTAACGCTGTAATCTTTGATGCGGACGCAGTAGACGCAGTAGGGCCATTGCCGGGCGTTATTTACAACGTCCAGTTTGGTGGTAGTAACCGTTTTATTGTTGAAGCTCCGGGCACCTCTTTGAATGCTTTCTTTGTACGCTCTGTCCATCACGCCAAAATCCGTGGTGTAGTGCGTGGGTGTGGTACAGCCTCTGCTGGTTTGAAAGTTAACTTTGCAGTATTGACAGAGTTTGATATCATCGTCTCTGGTAACCATATGGGTGTTTGGTATCTAGGAGCTAAGCCAGCTGAAGGTTATAACCTAGATCAACGTGGTCCGGGTGAGACTGCAAGTTACTGCTACTTCCCCAACGCGATAGTTGAAGGGCCTGATATTGGTGTACACCTTGTCAACTCTCTTGGCAACATTTTTAGTGGTGGGGCATTTGAAGGTTGCACTACTTATGGTGCGTTGATTGAAACTACAGCCTTGAGCGATAAGTTCATTGGAACTGACTTCGAGGTTAACACCGTAGCTGATGTGTTCTGTCAAGGTTTTGGCACTGAGTTTATCGACTGTGACACCTTCTCCCTAATTAACTTGGGTACTGCATCCCGCCGGTGCTTGATTACTGGTGGTCAACATCAAAGCATAGGGTTGGATGTAGGTGGCTTGGCTAACCGAGTGCTTCACACTACTTATAACCGGTTTGCATCCTCTGGTACCTTTACAGATGGGAGTCTGTCTGCCACTATCTCCGATGTTCGTAACGGTAACGGTGCCCCTGCACTATCTGGGTCTGTTACATACGACGCCCCTAGCATTGGTATCGGTGCTACGGCCACTACCACTATTACTGTACAAGGGGCCCGCCTTGGGGATGCTGTTGTTATATCCTCTACTGTGTTTCTGTCTGGTTTGGTTTTGAATGCCATAGTGTCGTCAGCTAATACCGTCACAGTATTCTTGACTAACATTGCAGGGGTTGCAGTAGACGCCCCTAGTACCACACTGCGTGCTTGGATTTACCGTCAAGCGTTCTAATAACTCAATGAGCCAAGGACGGCTTTTAGGAATTTAATATGATTGAGAAAGATCAGTTACAAGACACTATGGGCAGACCTCTGACCCAAAGCTTATTCCTAGAGTTGGGATATTCAGAGTACGCTGTATACACACTTAAAGAACAAGATTACGCATATAAGGGCAAGAATTACCCCTCTCTGAAACGTCTTTATCTTAAAGAAGAAGATGTGACAGAGTATGAGTTTGCTACTAAACATTTGCTAGGCTGGCAGCATTGGAAACGACTTTGTGAGAATAAGCAGATACGTAAGCATATCGATGAGTGGCGGGAGGAGTTGGAACTTAAGATCCGCTCTCAAGCTATTCGTGACATGCAAAGTCTATGCGCCTCTGAGAACGGTAACTTTAGTGCCGCCAAATTCCTAGCTGACCGTGGTTGGGAGAAGCGTGCCCCCGGTCGCCCTAGTAAACTTGATAAAGAGAAAGAGGACCGTTTGGCTGACCGCCTCTCGGAAGAATTTACTGCTGACATTGTACGGATGAAGAACTTATAATGGATGAAGAATGGAGCAGAGACGCAGCTAAGCGTCTGAGGTTGATGCCTCAGGAGGTCAGGGAAGTAAGAGAGCGGGCTGAGTCTGACCTGTTCTATTTCGCCCAGTTAGTTAACCCCGGTTACATGTATGGTGAGATTCACAGGGAAGTGTTCTTGTGGATGCAAGAGTATGACTTGTTTGGTATGGGAGACCAACTTGGCTCTAACAAACTTGTCATGCTCCCACGGGCCCATCTCAAGAGCCACATGGTGGCCACGTGGTGCGCTTGGATCATTACCCGGCACCCTGAGGTAACCATCCTATACATCTCGGCTACAGCAACGCTTGCAGAGGCTCAGCTGTACGCTGTTAAGAACATCCTCGGCTCTTCTCTGTACCGTCGGTTCTGGCCTGAGTATGTACACCCGCAAGAAGGTAAGCGTGAGCGTTGGTCTTCGACTAACATGTCCATTGACCACGAGCGTCGTCGTAAGGAGGGTGTACGAGATGATACAATCTCTACTGCTGGCCTCACTACCAACACCACTGGTTGGCACGCTGACATCGTTGTGGCGGACGACTTGGTAGTACCTGAGAATGCCTATACAGAAGATGGCCGTGAGTCGGTAGTACGTAAATCCTCTCAGTTCACTTCTATTCGTAACCCCGGTGGATTCACCATGGCCTGTGGTACTCGTTACCACCCGTCTGATATCTACGCTACGTGGTACAAGCAGAAGTTTGACATCTTCAATGAAGACAGCATCAAGATTGATGAACGTCTCATTTGGGAAGTTAAGGAGTACGCTGTAGAGCGTGATGACATCTTCATCTGGCCAAGACGTGTTCGTGAGGACGGTAAGGCATTCGGGTTTGATAAACAAATCCTAGCCCGTATCTTCGGTGAGTATGAGGACCGAGTCCAGTTCTTCGCCCAGTACTACAACAACCCAAACGACTCTGGGTCTAACCGTATTAGTCGTGATAAGTTCCAGTATTACAACCCAAGAGCGTTAAGGAAGGAAGGCAGTAAGTGGTTCTACGCAGACAGGAAACTAAACGTTTATGCTGCGGTAGACTTTGCATTCTCCCTCTCCAAAGCCGCTGACTACACAGCCATTGTAGTTATTGGCGTAGATTGCGATAATAATATCTACGTCCTTGACATTGATCGCTTCAAGACAGACAAGACTATCGAGTACTTCGAGCACATCAAGACTCTACATGCCAGATGGAACTTTAACAAGTTTAGGGCTGAGGTCACAGTAGCTCAAAAGGTAATCGTTAACGCCATCAAGGATTATGTACAGAAAGATGGGCTACGTTTGTCTGTAGAAGAGTTCCGCCCTAGTAAGGCTGAGGGCTCTAAGGAAGAGCGTATCGCTGCCACACTAGAACATAGGTATGATAACCTCGAAGTATGGCACCACGAGGGCGGCTGGACCACCGTGCTTGAAGAAGAGCTGGTGATGGCTAGGCCACCACACGATGACCTTAAAGATGCCTTAGCGAGCGCTGTAGGCATTGCTGTACCACCAATGAAAAGTCGTACTTCACAGATGAAGGACTTCTTCACAACCAAAGCCACCTCCCGCTTCGGCGGAGTAGCCTTCCGCCAATAAAGGAAATGTATGAGCACAAAAGTAGCCGAACTCATAACTGTACTAGCCCAAGACGATGCGAGTGCATGGGTCAGTTGGTTGTGGAACGAGTACAATAGCCAACGTCGTGGCAAGATTGATGAGTGGAAAGAACTCCGTAACTACATCTTTGCTACCGACACTAAAACAACCTCTAACGCAACGCTCCCGTGGAAGAACAGCACCACTACTCCAAAGCTGTGTCAGATCAGGGACAACCTGCACTCTAACTATCTAAGTGCCCTGTTCCCTAACGACGACTGGCTTCGCTGGCAGGGCTATACCAAACAGGATAGCCTTAAGCTCAAGGCAGCTACTATCGAAGCGTACATGGGCAACAAGTGCCGTGAGAGTCACTTCCGTACCACCATGTCTAAGCTAGTTTATGATTACATTGACTATGGTAACGCATTCGCCACTGTAACCTTTGACGCTAAGTACAAGGAAATGGTTGACGGCAGTATCGTACCTGACTACATTGGCCCACGTGCTCAACGTATTAGTCCCTTGGACATTGTGTTTAACCCAATGGCTGATGACTTTGAATCTTCGTTTAAGATTGTCCGTTCTGTCAAAACTTTGGGTGAACTGAAGAAACTGGCACTGGAGTCCCCTGAGAATGCCTTCTGGGCCTCCGCATTGGAGCGTAGGGCGAAGATCTGCCTTAACTTTGGGGGTTATAGTGTAGAGGACTTCGACAAGGCTTGTGGGTACTCTGCAGACGGTTTTGGCAACATGTACTCCTACTACATGGGAGACCACATGGAAATCCTAGAGTTCTATGGGGATTACCACGACAAATCCACTGGTGAACTGCGTACCAATCGCCTAATCACTGTAGTAGATCGTAGCCACGTAGTGCGTGATGTCGAGATTCCAAGTTGGCAAGGTCATGCACCAATCTACCATGTTGGTTGGAGATTCCGTCAAGACAACCTGTGGGCTATGGGTCCTTTGGATAACTTGGTTGGTATGCAATACCGCATTGACCACCTTGAGAACTTGAAAGCGGATGCCATGGACCTCACCGTCTTGCCACCAATGGCTATTGTAGGTGAAGTTGAAGAGTTCGTTTGGGGACCTGCTGCCGAGATTCACTTGGATGAAGGTGGCTCTGTCCAACTCCTGTCTCAAGACATGAACAGTATCATCATGACTAACAATGAGATTTCTCTCCTTGAAGACAAGATGGAGCTGTTTGCTGGTGCCCCACGAGAGGCTATGGGCGTGCGTACGCCCGGTGAGAAGACAGCCCTTGAGGTACAGACCCTCACTAACGCAGCAGGGCGTATCTTCCAAGAGAAGGCCACTACGTTTGAGATTGAGCTGCTGGAACCAACCCTCAATGGTATGCTGGAGACAGCAGTACGTAACATGGATGGGAACGACGTAATCCGTGTAATGGACACTGACTTGGGTGTACAGCAATTCAAATCTATTACCCAAGCAGACATCACCGCTAATGGTAAGCTACGGCCTGTAGGTGCTCGCCACTTCGCTAAGCAAGCACAAGACTTGCAGAACGTAATTGGCATCTTCAACTCCCCTATTGGCCAGCTTATTGCCCCTCACACCTCCTCTATCGGCCTTACTAAGTTCGTAGACGATGTAACTGGCCTCGCTGGTTATGACATCTTCAGACCTAACGTAGCCGTAGCTGAACAGAAAGAGACTCAAGCATTGGTTAACCAAGCACAAGAAGACGCTCAACTGCAAGCAACTGTACCTGTTGAGGATGGACTGTAATGGCTCTTAAAGTAACATGGACTGCTGGCCTACCTAAGGAGCTGGCCAGTGAGGTTAGGGTTAACTATAAGGAGTCTCTGGTCCTTCGGAGACGCCTTGCTAAAATCCTAGAGGATAAATCGGACGCTTCAGTCAAAACCTCCCGCTCTAAGCTGCTGTATGACAACCCTAACTGGGCTCTCTTACAAGCGGATCAGAGGGGGTATGAAAGGGCCATGGCAGAAATAATTGAATTAATTTCAGAAGGTCTGTAGGGAATTCTCTTAAAAAAGAGTATAGTATATACTAATACTAAATATACTTAATATATTACTTAAAAGAAGTAGTAGAAGAAAAAGAAAGGAAACTGCGTTTAGGAATCCTTAGGAACTTCTTAGTATATATATAACACGATGCTCCGAGGAACTCCGATTCCTGACATGACGCACCAGTGGGGGGAAGAGCCCCACACCTAATTCGTTTTAATCATATAGGTAATGATACAGTGACAGACCAGTCCGTATTCAATGACACAAATCCGGCGACCCCGCCACTAGATGCTACACAAGGCCAGCCTAATGCGTATGAGGACCTCCTCAAGACCATTGTTAATGAGCAAGGCCAACCAAAGTATGCGAACATTAACGAAGCTTTGAAAGCGTTACAGCACGCTCAATCTTACATCCCAGAGGTTAAAAATCAACTAACTGCTCGTGAGCAGGAAGTCCTCCGGTTGCAAGCAGAGCTTGAACAGCGTCAGAGCATTGAAGATGTCGTATCACGACTCGCTAAACCTAATCAGCCAGACGTACGGGACGACCAATCTAGAACGAGTGGACTTGATGAGAGTGCAGTGATGAAGCTTGTGCAAGAGACCTTGGAACGCCAAGCCCAGCTTAGTGCGGCCCAAGCGAATCAGGCACAGGTTGAACAAGCCCTTAAGGCTAAATTTGGAGACAAGACTGCTGATGTCGTTAAGCAACGTGCTAGCGAACTCGGTCTGACCCCAAAAGCTTTGGGCGAACTGTCTAGCAAGAGCCCTCAAGCGGTACTTGCACTTTTCAATACCCAAGGGACTCATAGTCCACAACCTACTCGCTCTAGCGTAAACATTCCTCCTACTCTGAGCCCGTCTGCACCTCCTCTTGAGCGCCCCGCGAAGTCACTATTAACTGGGGCCAGCACCAAGGAGCAAATGGAGTACATGGCTAAGATTCGGCAGAGAGTTTATGATGAGAACGGGATTAGCTAATTAACAAGGATAAGACATGCAACTGACAGATAATACTCGTGCCTTTATCGAGAGTGAACAGTATTCTCAGTTCATCCTCATGAACCTGCATGATGGCTTGCTGCCGGAAACCTTCTGGCGTAACGTAAGCGACTTCGCTCATGGCTCTGTACTGAACATCAAAACTATTGGTTCTGTTACTCTGCAAGAAGCTGAAGAAGATGCCCCACTGATCTACGAACCAATTGAGTCTGGTAACATCACCTTCCGTATCAAAGAGTACAAAGGTGACGCTTGGTATGTAACTGATGACCTTCGTGAAGACGGTTCTCAGATTGACCAACTGATGGCCGCTCGTGCTTCTGAATCCACCCGTGCGATTCAAGAGACTTTCGAGACTGACTTCCTGTCCACCATTGGTGACTTCTATGTCGCTAACACTGGCCCGAACAATGTCAACGGCTTCCCACACCAGATCGTATCTACCGCCACTAACAACGTAATGCAACTCCAACACTTCCTGCGTATGCGTCTGGCTTTTGACAAAGCTAACGTGCCAGCAGAAGCTCGTGTTGTAATCGTTGACCCAGTGGTTGAAACCACTCTGGCTGGTTATGTAACCCTGACCTCCGACATCACCCCTTACGCTGTTGCTATTATCGAAGGTGGTCTTGCTCGTGGTCAACGCTTTGTACACCGCATGTATGGCTGGGACATTATCACGTCCAACCGTCTGCCTGTACGTACTTATAACGATGGTACTACTACCCTCGCTGGCGTAGCTAACATCTTCATGAGTGTACTGGACGACCAGACCAAACCTGTGATGGGTGCATGGCGTCGGATGCCTAAGTCTGAAGGTGAGCGTAACAAGGACCGTGCTCGTGATGAGTTCGTAGTTCGTTGCCGCTATGGCTTTGGTGTACAACGTAAAGATACCATGGGTATCGTTGTCACTTCGGCAACCAACTTCACCCCTGACCTGACTCCATAAGGACTGACATAATGGCTTACGAAAACTCTGCTGGCCTTAACGTCACAAACCACTACGGCCCTCGCGAAACTGGCGGTGGTGTAGGTGTGTTTAAGACTGAAGGCTATAGCAACCAAATGGTAATTGATGGCCCTTCTCAAGGTCTTGTATTCCTCTCCCCTCGCGGTGATGGCGTATGGATCACTGGCCACGATTACACCTTTGCTACTGGTACTGTTACCTCTGTCACCATTGGTGGCATTGAAGTTAGTGGCGCTACTGACGCAGCTCCTATCCGACTGTTCAAAGAGAACACTGGTGAAGTTGTTGTCACCGGTCTGACCGCTGGTAAAGTGGTTCTGTTCTACAAGAACGTTGCTGGTGACAAGGATGATGTTTATCCAGCAGTCGCTAACGATGGTGGCCCAGCTGTCCTCACGGTGGTTACATTGCCTGCTTCTGACACCATTGCTGTAGCAGAACAACTGCAACTCACTACCGTAGCTACTCCAGCCGAAGCATCTCAAGTCTTCACCTACACCTCTAGTGATCCTACTAAGGCTACCGTGAACGCTCAGGGTGTTGTAACTGGTGTTGCTGCCGGTGCTACTACCATCACTGTTCGTGCTGTTAACGACTACACCAAGTTCGACACTGTCGCAATTACTGTAGCCTAATAACAATAACGACACGCTGGGTGCTTACATAGGCCCAGCACTTAAGCCAGTCATTCAGCAATGGGTGGCTGGCTTTTTTATTGGAGAACGTAATGGTAGAACATGTAAATATTATAGATTCTGATAGGCATGAACCTAAACATGCTTCTACTGCCCTAGCTAACCAAGCGTTGGTTAGTAATGGTAATGGGACTACTTCGTTTAAGTTTTATTCCTATGATGACCTTATAAACAAACCAACTTTTGTTGGTTACCAACAAGTCTTGTCTGGTTTCTCTACAGCAGCCTCACAATCCCCAGCGGCTTTGGATACACCATTGCAAATTGAGTTCGGTGCTGGGTCAGCAACACCATCTGCCACTTTGGCTTCTAACGGCACCTTAACGTTTAACATAGCTGGGGACTATATCATCACTTTGTTCCTGCGGTTTGGGCGGACAGCAGGTGCAGGTACATCTATTACACTTAATCGGTTTCTTATTAATGGTGTACAAGGCCTTAATTCTAATGCCGTTAAATTGCCAGATCAAGATAGTGTCATCCCATTCTCCACTAGCTTAAATGTTTCGGCAACCGCTGGTATGACCTTTCAACTACAGATCATGCGTGACTCGGCTGGTAACAACAATGGTGGGTTGTTCCGAATCCTGCCAACCGTAGCTGGTTGGAATTTGTGCCCTTCTGCTACTATTGTAGTAAGTAAGTTTGTGGGGGTTGTGTAATGGCTGCTAAGAAGACTCTGCTTGAGTTAACACAAGACATATTAAATGATATGGATAGCGATGAGGTCAACTCGATTGATGACACCGTCGAGTCGTCACAAGTAGCTCAGATTGTCCGGTCCACTTACGAAGCAATGATGAGTAATCGTAATTGGCCACACCAGAAGCGCCTACTTACCCTAACACCGTCAGGTGACTCCTCTCTTCCTACGCATGTCACTATGCAAGAGGAAGTAAAGGAGATGGTTAGCGTTAGGTACAATACAGCTAAGGCTACAGAGACACGATTGTTCTATAAGCCTGTCTTGTACCTAGACCCAGATAACTTCCTGCGCTACACTAACTCACGCAACACTGATGACTCTAATATAGATGTAATCTACGACAGTATTGATGTACCACTTCTTATCCGTAACGATCAAGCACCACGTTACTTTACTAGCTTCAATGACAACACACTTGTCTTTGATGCTTATGATAAGAGTGTAGATGACACCATCCAAGCGTCTAAGATTCAAGCTACGGGGTACATCATGCTTGAGTGGAGTCATGTAGATGACTTTATCCCCAACCTACCAGCTGAGGCTTTCACAGCCCTACTGGAAGAAGCTAAGAGCCGCTGCTTTGTTAAGTTGAAACAACAGACTGACCCAACAGCAGCTACAGAAGCTAGACGTCAACAAGCTTGGCTTTCTCGTAAAGCATGGCGTGCTGCTGGTGGTGTGAAGTTTAATTCCTACGGCCGTGGCCGTGTTAAAGATATGCGTGACCCAACTTTTGAGAGAGACCGATGAAAGAGTTTGAATATAACGGATATAAAATTGTAGGCGATGGCACCTACGGGTATAAGGAAGTGAAGTCCATCGGTAGAGGTGCCATCCCCAACTCTTTGCGTGGCCAATTCACTACGGAGAAGATGGCTAAGCAGGCCATTGATTACCACGTAGCGAACAAGGTGCCCAAAGATGACAAGGCAGATTAATGCTGTAGAGGTCAATACGTTTGTAGGTGGGTTAATCACTGAGGCTAGCCCACTTACCTTTCCAGCTAACTCCAGCTTAGATGAAGATAATTTTGTACTTAACCGTGATGGTTCTCGTAACCGTAGGTTAGGTATGGATTTTGAGACCAACTATGTAACCGTGCCAACCAATGTAGTTTTACCTTCTGATGGTAACATTGCTACCACTTCCGTACGTTGGAACAACGCAGGGGGTAACCCAGATAAAAGTCTGGTTGTAGTTCAAATTGGTAACCAGCTTAAAATCTTTGATGCGTCTTTCATGCCAGTGTCTAGTGCCCAAATCTTTGACACCACTTTTATCGATGTTAAACTAGACCAACCATTCTCCTATGCTATCGTAGATGGCACATTAGTGGTAGTAACTGGACGTAAGGCCATCTCTATACTGAAGTATGAGTCTGGCCTCGTGACCATATCTGACTCTATTCTGTACATACGAGATCAGTTTGGTGTTACAGATATTGTTGACGGAGTTAACCTACGTCAAGGTAACGGTATTACAATCCGGCCCACTACGCTTACTAGTACCCATGTCTACAACCTACGTAATCAGACTTTTGCTCAACCACGTAGGGTTGTTACAGACGAGGCGGTAAGGGACCCTATTACCTACTTCAGTGGTTTAGCTGGTGCTTATCCTTCTAACTCCGACGCTGTAACGTTTGCTTTGTACCCGGATGCTAATGATAGTGATGATAGGTTGTCTGAAAGATTTAACGCCAAGGATATTATAAACAGTCCTGTAGGTACGTTCCCAGCACCTAAGGGTTATTTTATCATTGATGCTATGGCTCGTGGGACTAGCCGATTGGCTGAGTGTCAGAAGTTAATGGCTCAATATGGGGCATTAAACCTCCCAGTTAGTGATTTGCCAGTCGATACAACACCGGGTGGTCCTACGGTTGTCTGTGAGTATGCCGGTCGTCTGTTCTATTCTGGGTTTAATGGTGAGACTGTAGGCCCAGATGAAAACAGCCCTAAGATGTCATCTTACGTCCTGTTTAGCCAAGTAGTAGAAGACCCAACTGATATTACAACCTGTTACCAAGATGGTGACCCAACCAGTAAAGAGACTCCAGACCTACTCGATACGGACGGTGGATTCATTCGTATTGAAGGTGCTTATAATGTACTTAAGCTAATCAACGTAGGCACAGCTCTGGCAGTACTGGCGGCTAATGGTGTGTGGTTGATTCAAGGTGGCAGTGATTATGGCTTTAAGGCTACTAACTACCTTACCACCAAGATAACTACGCATGGGTGTGATTCACCTAACTCAGTAGTGGTTATTGATAAGACCTTTATGTTTTGGTCGGATGATGGTATCTACAATATTGCACCTAACCAGTTTGGGGACTATATTGCAGAAAACATTACACAGAAAACTATCCAAACCTTTTATGATAAAATTGACGGACTCGATAGGAGAGCCTGTAAGGCTGTCTACGACACGTACGATAAGAAGGTAAGGTGGTTGTATGGGGCGAGGGTTAACAGTACAGCACCGACCCGTGAGCTAGTACTAGACACCACTATTGGTGCCTTCTACCCCGCCACAATTGGTGCTTTGAATGGCAAGTTTCCCTTACCTATTGCTGGTGTACTTGTACCTCCATTTAGGATTTCACTGTCCCCAACCCCAGTGACAGTTAACTCTGTACCGGTTACAGCCTCCTCCGACCCTGTAATAGTTAACGAACTACAAACCTCTAACAACATTAAAGAGACTGTGTACGCTATTATTATAGGCACAACCCCAACTGTGAGTTTCTCCTTTGGCTCTTATAGAGATCAAGGTCATAGGGATTGGCGTTCTGTTAATGCTGTAGGTGTTGATGCCCCCTCTTTCCTAGTCACTGGTTACCAGTCGGGTGGGGACTACCAGCGGTCTAAGCAAGTTGTATACTTAACTGCTCACTTTAACAAGACAGAGACTGGGTTCACTCCAGAGTTTGACGTCTTAAACCCTAGCTCTTGTATTGTACAAGCTCAGTGGGATTGGACTAACTCTGCTACATCTGGTAAGTGGAGTAGACCTTTCCAAGCGTATAGACATCGTAGGCACTACATGCCAGCTAATGAACTTGACACGTTTGCAGATGGTAATACTACTGTGCGTTCGCGAAGTAAAGTTAGGGGTCAAGGTAAAGTGCTGTCTCTTCTCTTCCAATCTGAACCAGATTTCCACCTAGAATTACTGGGTTGGTCAATGGTAATGGGGGCTAACTCTAATGTATGATATATACGAAGACAATCGTTATAAGCTTAAAATCACTTTAGAGGATGGCCTCCCCTTCTTCCATGTTGATGTGAAGTGTGACTTGACTAAGAAAGACATAAAGGAAGGCAGGGTAATATTTGATCAAGTCAAGGACCTTGTAGTAAACTCTGGTTATGAGCGTCTATACGCATACACACCAAAGATTAAATTTGCTAAACTACTCGGTCCCGGCTTTATACACCTACAAGAAATTGTACACGATGGCATCACATTAGACGTAATAGTATGGGAATTGCTGGAGGACAGTGATGGGAGTTGAAGTAGCAATTGCCGCAGTTACCTTAGCTGTTGCTGTAGGTTCAGCATATGAACAAAGTCAGCAAGCTAAAGCTGCGGCTAAAGATCGTAAGAGGGCAGGTCAGGTATCTCAAGCAGAACAAGCCGCTCAAGCCAACCAGAACCGTAGGCAACAGATACGTGAGGAACGTGTTCGTAGGGCACAGATTACTCAAGCCTCTGTTAATACTGGGGTGTCTGGAAGCTCTGGTGAGTTGGGGTCTCAGTCAGCCCTTGGCTCTTTGATTAGCGGTAACATAGCTGCTGGGACTAGACAACAAAATAGTTCTAATGCCATTGGCAACCTACAACAGAGTGCTGCTGATGCAGACTTGAAAGGGGCTACATGGGGCGCTATTGGGGGAGTGGCTGGTAGTGTATTTGGTGTAGCGGCTGGTTCTGCCCTTAACAAACCCTCGCCAGATAAAGTAAAACCAACCACAACTCAACCAAGTATTTGGGATTAATAAGGATTAATATGGCCGGTCTAGAAGACTTCACTCTTAACTTCAACCCAACCTTGGAGGACTTTGTAAGCGAGCCCGGCTCTGTTAACCCCGTGGTAAGCGGGTCTTCTAATCTCAACATTGCTGCTCACACAGCAGCCTTGTCGGGCGACCCAACACAAACTGTTGACACTTACCGTAGGGTAAACGCTGAACTGTCGTTGGAAAACAAATCTAACACTAGCGATGATCTAGTACGACAAGCTCGTGAACAGCAATACCAAGAAGGCCAGAAAGGTTTGATTGGGTTGTTGTCTGACTCTACAGTGAGTGATGAGGATAAACGTGCTGCCGCTAATCAGGTATATGATCAAGGGAGCTCTCTTTACAACCCACGTAACATTTTGTCTGCCCGTGCACTACAAGAACCCTCTGGCCCCACTGAGAACGTAGAGCAAGAGGTTGTGCGTGTTAACCTCGCACAGTCTATTGAGGAGATCAACAACTATAAGCTTAAGACTCAAGCCATCCTTAATAGGACTGTTGCAGAGCAGAACCCAGAGTCTGGCAAAGTATTGTCTGACGTGATTGATATGTTCACCCCCTTCGTAGAACAGAAGTTCGCTGCCACCATCTCGGCAGATTTGAAAGAGGGTAAGGTTGGTGCATACGCTAAGGCTATAGCATGGCTTGGTGACTCCAAGATGGACTTGAAGGAGATGCTGGTAGGTCTGCCAGTAGACAAGCGTCTGGAGATGACTGACAAGGTAGTACAGGCTATTAACGCCAACAGTGCTATCGTAGCCCCTGACTCCAACGAGTACGCTAAGTTGCAATACCTGCGTCTGGTACTGGATCAAGGTTCCTACGACGACACTGACAAGTGGATTGACAACATCACCTCTATGCTGGACCTCACCTTGTTGGGTGGTGTAGCAGCTCGCATGGTAGGTAAAGCCTTCCGTGGTGGTGAAGCAGCTGATAACGTTGTGCGTGACATTGAGCGTCAAGCCGTACGTTCTCAAGTACAACCAACCACTATTAGCCAGAACTACAAGGACATGAACCCCGAGAAGGCCGTCAATGCTCACGAGGCAGCAGCAGCTGATGAGACCGGGGAGGTCGCTGAGGCCCTCTATGGTACTAGTCGTGCTGATGCTATAGGCAATGACCTAGCCCCTGAGATCAGCGGTGTAACAGGTGGTGTACGCAACAAGGTGGGTAACCCCGGGCGTATCAATGATGATACCATCACCCCTAACCCAAATGTAATGGACTTTGTCCATGACCGTGGTGATATCTTCTACGACAAGGCTGAAAAGATTACTCGTAGGGCAGCTGTGGTTAACGACTTCCAACAGGCTCACGGTCTAGTGGCCCGTAAGGAGATGTTTAACATCGAGTCCCTTGCTGATGGTGTAGGGATCAAAGCAATCTATGGCCCGCCACAGGGCGGCTTTAGTTCTGCTCAGGATGCCATTAACATGGCTGAGTGGGCCCTCCGTGACTATGGCGTACCACAAGAGGCCGTAACCCTCCTTAAGCGTGATGGCCCTAACTACTACCCTATCAACCCAGCTGACCTGAACGTAGACCTCACTAAAGAAGTTATCCGTGGTACTGATGGAGGTTTTGGCACTCAGAAGGTTGATACTGACTACTTGATCCAAGTGGACCACAAGTATCAGTTCTCTCCTGCTGACATGACTAAGTGGTCTGAGTTCGATGTTAACTATAACATCTTTGACCGCATCTTCGCTAATTACAATGGCCCTAGCCTGCAAGGGTTAGGTGTTGGTTCCCTCCAACGCCATGTAATTGATGCTGCCTCCATGTTCCGCCCTGAAGTAACCAAAGGTGCTTCCGTAGCGGTTGACCGTGCAGCTAACCTTGAGAAGAAGCTCATTGAGGTTGGTGACGACTTCGCTAAGACTATGAAAACCCTTAGCCCCAGTCGCCAGTCTGCCATTGACACTGTAATCCGTGAGGCTAACGAACGTGGCCTTGATCTGGATTATACTAAGATGGTTAGCCAAGGCTTCCGCCCAACAGAGATTCAAGCTCTCCGTTCGTGGCGTGAGTACTGGGATACAGTGTATCACTTAGAGAATGCGGACGCAGCTAAGTCATTGCGTAACCGTGGCTTCGAGGAGTTCATCGACCACGAGAATGACACCAAACTGTTTGCTAAGCCTGTAGGCCGTAACAACGCTGGCAGCTCTGCTAAAGTTTATGACCACACCACTGGTGAGATTCGTAACCTTAATAAAGGTGAGATTACTGAGCTGTATGCTAAGAACGGCAACCTTGCTCGTCTCCGTTCACCCATTCAGGTTGGTGACGATGCAGCTGAGTTGATTGTCAACCCTAACGCTGCTGGCAAGGCGTTCTCCCGTCGTATCAATGACGACAGTGAAGTCTTGGCTTATCGTAAAGGCTACTACTCGGTTAACTACACTGACCCGCACTTCATCGTTAAGAAGGTGAAGAACTCTAAGGGTGAGTTGCTGTATGAGAAAGCTGTAGCCACAGCTAAGAGCAAGAAGCAAGCAGACATCCTGACTGCACGTCTTGCTGCTACTGATGGTGCTGAGTACTACAACCGTACGGAGTTGAAGAAGGGACGTAGCGTAGATGACGACACTTGGGATGTTTACCAAGCCCGTGGTCGGTCTGCTCAGCGTAGCCGTGGTCAACGCCTTGAAGATACCACCTCCGCCATTGACCCGTCTCAAGCTAACATCATGAGCCCTGTAGAGGCTCTGGTGCATAGTGCTGGCTCTATTGCTCGCCGTGTTGAGATGCGTGATATGATTGATGCTGGTAAGCTTCGTGCCAAAGCTCAGTACGCTGAGTTCTTCCCAGACGGGAAGTATGGTGACAAGGTGTATCCGGGTAGGGTAGAAGACATTCAGTATCGTGGGGAAGGTAAACCTAACAACAAGAAGTTGGCTGATGCACGCTCTACCTTTGAGTACTTCAGGTACTTAGAGGATGGTTACATCAACCACATTGATGACACTTACAAGGTGGCCTTGAAGTTCTTGGCTGAGGTGGCTGGCAACAAGCACTTATCTCGTGCTGAAGCCGCTGCTCGTTGGATGGGTGATGCTCGTGGCCCTGCTGCTTTCGGGAAGTCCGTTGCGTTTAACCTGTACCTTGCTCTTAACCCATTGCGTCAGTTCGTAGTACAAGGCCATCAGGCTGTACAACTGTTTGCCGTTAACCCTAAGTGGTTCTTGACAGGCAGAGCTACACCACAGACTACATACATTGCTGCACGTCAGTTAGGTATTGAGATTAGTCCTAGCTTGCTGAAAGGCACTGGCTGGACTAAAGAGATGGCTGATAAGGTTTATAAAGACTTCCAAAACACTGGTCTGGTTGCCAACATTGACAAACAGAACTTGGTGCGTGGTAGCTTGCTTAATCTTGCAGACCAAACTATTGCCAGCAAGACTCGTAACCGACTCTCTGCACCATTGACCGCCTCTCGGAAGATTGGCTTCGATGCTGGGGAATACGTCAACACTGTAACCTCCTACCTGTCTCACTACGACCAAGCGTTCCTTAAGGGTGCTGACCTGAAGAGTCAAGAGGTGTTGCAGAACATTGCAGCGGATAGCCGTAACTTCACTTACAACATGAACTCTGCTGGTGACTTGCCATACAACCAGAACGCACTTAACACTGTGTTTCAGTTTATGCAGGTTCCACACAAAGCTCTGTTGACGATGACCACTAACCGTAACCTCACTGCTCAGCAGAAGATTAGGTTGGCTGGATTCAACGCAGTGATGTACACACTACCACCTGCTGCCATGTATACGCTCTTCGGAGGCATCCTGCCGGACGATCCAGAGGTAAGGGATGTGGTGGTACAGGGTCTTGAGGGAGCCATGCTCAACAAGCTCCTGAGCCTCTCTACGGGGGAGGAGTCCAACATTGACTTTAGTGGCTTAGCCCCTATTGACATGTTTGGTACTTACGAGTTCATCCACAGTTTGTTCTCAACTGACGTGGGCACAGTGATCTCGTCTACACCATCTGGCCAGTTGCTGTTTGGTAACAACCCACGTATCACTAACTTTGCCAAAACCGCAGCTAAGTACTTCAACCTCACTGATGACTATACTGATCCAGTAAGCTTCAGTGAGGTGGCTACAGAGTTTGCTAAGCTCTCCTCTGGTATGTCTAACATATTCAAGGCTGGCTATGCTTTGAAGTACGGGCAGAAGATAAACACTATGGGCGGTGTAACTGACCCTAATGTGACAACCCCTACTGCCATTGCTCAGGTGTTCGGGTTTGGTTCCATGACTGAAGCTCAGTCCTACTACGTTAAAGACGCTACCTACAAGAAGTCTAAGGCGTATGAGGATGATGTTAAGAAGTGGTATGGTGATTACAAGAAGCACTTGGTACGGAAAGGTATTAGTCCACAAGAGCTCGAAGGTATTCAGCGTGTATACACTGAAGCTTGGAGACACTTTGGTAACGATGACTTCCGTGGTAAGCAAATCATCAACCAGTTGCTTAGACAGGATGTTATGAATGGGGACGCTCGTATGTATCAAAACGTATTGCGGTCCTCTGGTATCATGTCAACCTCAGAGCTACAAAGTTTGATTAAGGCTTTGCCCAACATTGACGAAGAGAAACGTCAACAACTCAAAGATACAACGGACTTTATTCAAGGGTATAAAGACCCTGAGACGGAGAATTAATTTTGGCAGACTTTTCAACTAATGTGGGTGGGCCCTCTGGGTCCGCTCCACAACCCCTGCAACCAGTTCAAGATAGGAGCAGCCTTTTGGCTGTTCAATCTTTGGGTGATATTGGGGGTAAGATACTCTCTGTGGGAGCTGCTGCTCTCCAGAAGAACCAAGCTCAGGAGGAGCAAGCTGCCCTTAATACTTTGGTGGGTGGGTTTGCCCAGAAACAACTTAACATTGCTTCTGCTGTAGAGACCGGTGAGCTTAGTTCTCAGGAAGGGCGTATGCGTATGCGTGCGAACTACACTGAGGCCATCTCTAATAACCCCAGTCTTGTTGACGTACTTGCGAAGACACAGAAGGAAATTGTAACTACTGCGGGATTGGGTAGTGTTGTGGTCGAAGGGACCGAGCAAGAACAAATGCAACGGGAGTTGACCAAGACGGCGGTGAACGCTGGTTGGGTTAAGGCCAATGCCACACCTGATGAAGCTGCACAGGGGGTAGAGGCTTACCGTAGGTTCAAACGCCATGAGGAAGAGATTAACGCTTTGCAGAACCAGTTGTCTTACGACACTGCTCAGATTAACAACAGCCGTGCTAAGATTGGCTTACAGACTGACAAGATTCAGCAAGTGACTGCTGGGTACGCTCAACAGTCAGCTCGTATTGGGTTAGCTGAGAAAGTACAACAACAACAGTCCCAAGTTGCTGTGGGTGGTATGGCGGATGCTTACTACTGGAAGCTGAACTCTGAGCTGGAGGATATCAAGCAACGCAAGAAGTCTAACCAGCTCACAGAGCAGGAAGCTATCCAACTGGCAGACCAAGCGTACTCTCGCGTACAGCAGACTGTTAACATGGCAGGCCGTAATGCTGGTAGTGATTACGTATCGAACGTAGTGGCTCCGATGAAGGGCCTGTATGATAACTCTAAACAGTTCCTTACCGGTAAGATTGATGAGGAAGTCCTTAACACTAAGAACGCTGTAACTATCGGCCTTGCTAAACAGAACCTGCTGGGTGACCCTGAGGTAGCCAAGATCACCGCCGTCAGCCAATTGTTTGGCCCATCTACACTTGCCTTGCAAGGTGAGATTACCAACTCGGTTGTGCGGATTCTAGGTAAGAACTCTGACCCACGTCCTGAGACTAAACCTCATGACGTATTGCCAGACACCCCAGACGGGAAGCGTGATAACAAGGTGGCTTTGGCGGTGGTGAAAGCTAACATGGGTGGTTTGAATGCGGTAGAGCCGGACAAGAAAGAGGCTACTACTCAGGACATCAACGCTCAGGTCACTAACATTCTTAGGTCTATTGATGTGCATAGTGTCTCAGTGAATAATCCTTCTGAGTACAATGACGTCACTGACTTCCTTGCCAGCCCTGAGTTTGGTAAGTTCACTACTCAAGGTGGTGGGATTTACGAAGCTGCTGCTGCGAATGCTAACACCATCTTGCAGTCTCAGTACGTCGATAAGGTGTCTCCACTGATCCAGCAACAGTATCAGCAGGCCCTCATCCCGCAACGGTCGTCTAACGTCTACCAAGCGGCTACAGGACCTGTCAATGACACTGGTGCTACTTCTGCTGTATCTGCTACAGCCGCTATTAAACCATTCTTCTCGGGTGGTGGTGTGGTGTTCCGTGCAGACCCTTCTGCAAGTACTAGCGTCAAGAACAAGGTGAACGAGCTTAACAAGACCGTCTCCCCTATTGTCAACAAGTTGATTCGTATGGACGCTCACCTTGGTGGTGACACCAACTATAAAGCCTCCTATGACCGTAACTTCCAAACCATCTTTGGTTTCGATCAGAAAGACCTAACACCTAAAGAGAGTGACACTAATGCCGAGTAAAAAGAAGCCAGCACCAAAAGGTTTCGTACCTTACGGAAAGAAGAAGAAAGATCCCAAGGCGAAGTCTAAAGGTAAAAAATGATTACTCAAAACAAACAGGCCATCAAGACAGCTGAGGGGCTACGCCTTACAGCGTACAAGGATGGTGGAGGTGTGTGGACCATTGGCTATGGCCACACAGGGGCCGATGTAAGGGAGGGGCTTACCATTCCCCTCTCAGAGGCTGAAAGACTCCTCACACGCGATCTCAGGGTCGCTGAGAACCATGTTAATGGGGCAGTTAAGGTTAAGCTCACACAGAACCAGTTTGATGCCCTTGTTAGCTTTGTTTACAACGTGGGGGGTGAAGCGTTTCGCAGTTCAACCATGCTGAAGAAGTTGAATGCTGGAGATTACCTTGGAGCCGCTGACCAGTTCCCTAGATGGAACAAAGACAACGGTAAGGTAGTTGACGGTCTTACGAACCGGAGACGGGAGGAACGTGAACTGTTCCTGAGGGGGTAATATGTGGTTTACGAGTTTGTTCGGGCCTATAGGTAATATTGTTTCTACTTGGCTCGAAGGTAAGCAAAAGATTCAGGAAGCTACAATCTCCAAGGAGGTTACGCAACTAACTAACGAAGCCAACTGGGACAACATTCAAGCAGAGGCTAGCAAGTCTAGCTGGAAGGATGAGTGGCTTACCATTCTCATCTCCATCCCGATGATTATGTCGTTCATCCCCGGAATGGGTGATGTGGTTAATGCTGGGTTCCAGACCTTGAGCAATTGCCCTGACTGGTATCAATACCTTATTGGCGTAGTGTTTGCAGCCTCCTTTGGTATTAAGAAAGTCACGGACATCTTCGCAAGTAAACGGAGATGAACATGGCAGACCTAAGTTCTAAGGTGAGTGGGTGGACACAGACTCTTGTTGCAGTGGGGAGTTTGGTATTTGGCGTGGGGATGTTGTACGGAGATGTTCAGGACATCAAGAGGGACGTTAGTCAAACCAAAGACCTTAGCGTTCAAACTAAGGTCTTGGAGACTAAGCTAGAGAACCAGAAAGAGGCGCAGGATGCGACCCTCTCAGTTCTCAAGGAACTAACCAGTAACGTTAACAGACTGTCTGATAGTGTTACGAGGTTAGAAACACAGATGAAACAGCGTTGAAGACTAACCCCTTAATTGGGGTTTTTCTTTGCCCAAAGGAAAGTCAACCTTTTAACATCGCACTACGAAGCTCTTTGACAAGCTCTGTACACTCTTCGTCAAGTTGTGTAAGGCGTACTAGGTCTATATCTTTAAGTAGTGTTTGTCTAGTTAAGTTATATTCCAGAAGGAGTTGTAGGTCTTCAACCCTCAACTTACTTGTTCCAACTAAAGTAACTACGTTGTCCATCTTGGTGCACTCCACAGATTGATTGGGGGAAACTTAATATCAGACCAGTTCACAGAAGTTAGTACTTTGATTTCATCCACGCTACGACTGCCTCCAGCTCCTCTAGTGTTGCATTGCCCTTAACCACATTAGCCCGCAACGAAATTATATGGATATTATCTGCCACGTACCCTTCGGAAGGGATGAACCTATCTATACTAGCATCGTCATCCAACGGTGTTCCAAACACAGGACAAAGGTCAGGAACTACGATGTCTTCAATGGACATATCAAACTCAATTCCACGTTTAGCAGCTCTTGATCTTGCTCTGTTGAAGATCTTTTTCTCCCTTGTGGAGTCATGGTAAGAAGCCTTACTCATCTCGTTCTTACACTGGAGACACCGACTCCTGTCGATGCCCCCTTTGCAACTGTTGTGCTTTGGGAACTCATCCAAGAACTTCCAACCCTCACAACATTTGCATTGGTAGAAATTATCTATCATTAATTTAACTCACAAAAATTTCCAGCGCAAGCTAATTCTGCTGTTAAGTTAATAGCCTTGCCATCCTTCTCAAATACTTCATCGATATTGATGGATTCTAAGTGTGGTAATAGGGCTTCATACTCTTCTTTAGTGCAATCAGAGAATGGAAGTTGCGGATAGGCTTCAGCCCCATGGTACGGGAGAACACTAATACCATTGTAGTGCTCTCGGTTAATCCACATCCAGTTGGTCAACTCCCCCCACTCGTTGTCTCGTACACTAATGGTGCAAGATACGTTATGGCGGTTGTCCCCTTTACTGTGGCCTGTATCAACCCACTCCTGACTTACATGCTTAACCCGTTCCAGTAGGTTAAAGATGCTCTCAGTCCGCACACAAGCCCCGTCAGGAGCTTTCTGAGGGAAGGACAATACCACCTGATGGGGTACCATCACATCCTGCTCTACGAGCGCAGGAGCGACTCTCATCATGTATTGGGCGAGTTCCTCGTCTTTCCCTGCTCGCATACGTCTAATGTAGTAGTCCGAATGCCAAGCATGGATGCCGCTCGAACAGCCAAGTACAAGAGAAGTAGTCCCGGCAGGCTTAACAGTAGTGATACGATCAGCCACACCAATACCAATAGCACCAGAAACTTCTTCGTTAGTCTTTTTAGCGACATAAGCTGCCTCCTTCATGTCGAGTTCTGTAACTGTACGGCTGGCGATGCCAGTCATACTAACACCTAGAAGTGAACCACGTTCACAAGTTTCCCGCCACTTGGGATTAAGGTAGTGGAAATCGGTATAGCCCGCTTGTAGAGTGCCAATAAAAGCAGCGGCATATGATGCCCCATTATAGTCATCTTGGTTCTTAATGAGGCTGGCGTTAATCTCAGTGAGGTTACACATTTGGTAGGGCTCAAGTGCAATCTCACAACAAGGGTTTGTCCCCCAATCACGGTTATTGTTCCAATAGACACCGGGTTCACCACAACCGGAGGCTTCAACTCTTCCCATAAGACGTACGAACTGGTCAACTGTAACCTCCCCTCGGATGAGGACAGCACTGTTGTTGGAGCGTGCCCGATGTGGGTGGTCCTTCCACCACTCACCCGACTTACACTCAATCATTTCTTCATCATCAAGATCGAAGAGTGAAATCATTGCCGCTCGACGAATACCACCTGCAAGCACAGCGTCTGCGATTATACAGGCAGCGTCATGGACTTCCAGAGGCCGAAGGCTGCGCCCGATAGCATTGTCAAAAAGAGCCACAAGCTTATCAATGCAAGCACGTAGTGGGTCGGGTCCGGGCGCTTGCCCTCCCGTCGTAACCAGCTCAGAACCTTTCTCCCTGATGTCTCGGTAATCAAAAGCAGGTAGAGCCCCACCACAGAGATAGGCCTTAGATACCACTTTAATAGCATCAGCCCACCCGACGATAGAGTCTTGAATTTGGAACTTATGGTACTCACGGCTTTTAGGTTCCCTTACAGAAGGCAGTTGAGAGACATGATGACGCTGGACAGAATAACCCATTCCAGTGCCACCAAGAAGAAGAAACATAAGCTCCGGAAAGAAGTGATAGTCTTCAGCCGGCATGTACGCGCAGTTGAAAATTCGATTGTGAGCCAATTCAATAGGGCGCCCACCAAACTGAAGACTGCGCATACTGGGAAGTACACGTTTGGTTGACACAAACTCTCGATAAACATCTTCGATTTGCTCGTGGAGTTGAGGGTACTTGCGTTGGTGCATCTCTTTGTTACGGGTTACGATCTCCTCGTAGTTCTCCCGGCGCCCCTTAGCCGGGATGAACTTAGCATATTTATTAAACACCACGATGTCCGATAGGGCACGCTTATCTGCTTCAATCATTGTTCTTCCTCAGGTATTCAATGGCTTTGGTCAATGAACCGATATCATCTTTAAATTGGCCTAGGCCTTTGTTACACAGATCGCAAAGAACACCCCTTACTTTATTCGTTTCGTGGCAATGGTCAATGTGCCCTCGCTCTCTTTTTATTTTACTCTCTGAACTAAGGTACGTCCCGCATATAGCACACCCTTTGGCGGCCTCCTTAATGTACCACTCTCTAGTGATACCCATCTTACGGAATCTGTACTCTTGCGTGTGGTAAGCACCACTACGAGTTTTGTGGCACTTTACACAAAGTGACCAACTTTTCTCGTACAGAGAGTTTGCACCGCAATCGATGCAAACGCCCTCTTTACTCTTCACTTACTCTTCCTTTTCTTTTTCTTCTGGTTTCTTTGTTGTTATATACACTAAGGGGAGTAAGCCGAATCTAGCAAACACTCCCAAGAATATTGCTGTGGAGAGTCCCGTGAGGATACAGGACAATACCTCATTGAACGCTGTGATAAGCCCCATTACTTACGTTGCTCCCAGTCCTCGAATGCTCCGATGAACATCTTGCATTGCTCAGAGCGAAGAACATCTTCACGAGTGAAGTGAATGGTATGGACTGGCAAGTCCAGACGTTCTACCATCTGAATGAATTCATCCAAACCTGAATTCTTGAACAGTGGGCTAGTCTGCGCAATGTCACCACACAGCACGAGTTTACTGTACGCCCCCATACGAGTAACCAACACTTTAATTTGTTCAAACGACATGTTCTGGCATTCATCAACGATTACCAAGGAGTTATCCCAAGTGAGCCCTTGAATGTGCTCAAGCATGTAGTACTGAATGCGTCGATTCTTCTCAAGGTCTTCTTGGTGTGCAATACCCACACCATGGGCAATGAAGTTCTGCTGGAGAGGACGAATCCATGGCAACAGTTTCTCACGCTCCCCACCCGGCAGGAAACCGTTAGTGTTAGCGAAAGAGACGTTAGGGCGTGCCAAGATCACCTGGCTCTTACGAGCCCCGTCAAGCCACTCTACAGCTCGACCAATAGCTCCATATGTCTTACCTGTCCCAGCGCTCCCATACGCGATTACAGGCATGTTCTTGCGGTCATGAAGGGCTACATCATACAGCTCATGTTTCTTTGTTGGTTTCAGTTCCATTTATCCCACCACATATGAGACGAGTAATACCACTAGGAACACTGAGTTAAGGGTCAGCATAGCTAGTGGAGATTGTGGTGACAACCTCCCATTGAAGGCTATCACCACAAGGTTGGTCAACAATAGGGACAATAACACTAACAAAATGTCAGCTTTCTTGCCCCAAGTACTTACGCCATTGCACCTTCACACCATCAACCAAGAAGCCCCAAGTTCCTCGGTATTTACCTGTAATGAATAGGGTCCATGCACCACCCGGAGCTACATAAGTAATCCGGTGGTACTCACCAAACTTCAACTTAGCTGTGTCACCAGCTGTACGAATGTAGAGGTCATCTCCTTGCCTAACCTCAATGTAACCATTCTTCAGGATTACTGTACGAGCGTTCCAAGGGTGGTCATGTAGGTCCCTGTCCTCATCTTTACGTCGAATCCAATGAACTCGAATGCTGATAGGGAACCAGTTCTTACGCTGCTCCTCTGGGTGAGGGTAGGGATTGAACAACCACCAACGCCCCATGTACATTTCACCATCTTTGCCATAGATGTGTACGTAGGGCGTCTTCATAGCTCGGTTGATGAGCCAGTTAGCAACCGCTGGCTTAGCACAGAACTTGGCGATTAACTTCCAGATCATACAGCATTCACCAACAATACTTTACGTTTATCTTTATCATACTCAGTCAAACGAGTACGAGCCCAACCACCACAATCTACACATCTGTATCGTCGGTACTTGCCGGTGTTAGTAGTAGTGTAGCCACGATGATGAACGTGAGCACTACCACACTTAGGACAAACAGGAACATCAGCTTCAAGAAGGATACCAAGGTTAGTGTGGTTACGAATCCAAGGACGCATCTTCAGGTACACTTCCTCAAGTGTCAGAATGTCTTGGATGTTGTACTCTCGCATCTCAGCCCATGCATCATCATTCCCACGGAGACACTCAAGCCATAGCTCAAAACCGGGGAAATTCTTATGTGCTTCCTTAGGAGCACAGCCGAGTATAATAGCCAAATACTCAAGACTGTTACGCTCAAACTTGAACTCCTTCCTTGCCACCTGCAATGTATCTACGGTCTTATATGGCGAAGGAGGTTGAAGGCCATGTACAAGGGCCCTGCCATTAATACTAGGGAGATCAAAGCGGTCTCCATTTTGTGCAATGATGATGTCAGCATCGTCAAGCACTTCGATGAGGCTCTTGGTGATGAGTCGGTCATCGTCCTTGCGGTTCTCATGGTAGATAATGTTATCGTCGCCAAGCTTCTTAGCTGCGAAGGACATGATGTGGCCATGATCCAACACTTGCTTAGCACCTACATGCTCCTTGAAGAAACGCCACACGTAGGCGATCTTCGGTGCTGTCTCAATATCTAAGACATAAATTTTTGGTTTATACACGCTTCAATTCCTCACTTCGGTTATCTAGCTCTGGGTGAGTTCTGTAACCTTCGGCTAAGAACATGGCGTTAGTAAAGATGTGATCTACGTGCGGTTTACCCGATTCAGGGTCAATATCTTCACCGCTAAGATAAGCTGAAATATGACGCAACATACTATCACAAATGTCAGCATGGGGCAGTCCCTTATGCCAGTTACCACGATTGTACTTCTGTGCTCCAAACTCCAAGACACCAGCCATACCTGCTAGGGCATGGCGTGCCTCAAGAATCATAGAGAGTTGAGCTTTGCCTTCATTATGACGGGAGGCTAGCTCTTTACGGGGATCTTCCCCACAGTAGCCATCCCGCTCATAACGCTTCCAAACGTCAGTCATTGTGCGACTACTCGTTTGTCCATCTCACCATTAGTTACTTCACAGCGGACCTTATTATAGCCCTTTACTGCAATGTAATCAAACATGGCCTTGATTTGTTGCTTACTAACGTCGTCAAACTGTGCTACGTAATCACGAGCTGCCTCAGTACCTACATCAGCACGCAGATTGAACACAATGGCACAACGGTTCCATGTACGCAAACAAACGTTCTGTACGTCATCAAACTTAGGACTATTATTCTTCTTCAATGTCAAATTCCTCATCATCGAATTGTTCTTCTTTGGCACGTCTCCGACGTTCCTTAGCAATACCAACTTCCTCAACACTCTTCACCTTATGGCATTCGCCACATAAAAGTTGTAGGTTACTTGAGTCACAGAACATACGTTCAATACACTCATCCCATGTTGTGAACCCTACAGCGGGGTCAATTATAGGGACAATGTGGTCAATGAAGATGTTCTTAACGCGCTTACGTTTATCCTCGTCGTAGATAGTTAGCGGAACCTCTAGCCCGCAACCTTCGCATTTGTACAAACCTCTGCTGACGTGTGCGCGTTTCTTACATTGCTGAATTGGAGCCCACTTACGTGTGGCACTTCTCAGGTTGTTCTTAATGAACGAATTAAACTTGGCTTGTGACCACTTACCGTCACACTTAACCAAGTCCCCCATTGGTCTCCCCATCAATCACCCTTAGGAGAGACAAGCTCTTCAATTTCTTTAACGTGGCGTTCTGATTGACGTCTGATGTTATTGGTCAGAGCCTCTATAATCAGCATCAACTCTTTCTTACTATACTCTTCCAGTGGTTTACCTTGCCAAAGCATTAGAAAATCCTCTCATCGTACATAACATATTTGATGGGATTCCCTTCATCATCAAGCTCTTGAATCATCCACAACAAGTCTGCTTGTTCTCGGAGCTCTCTTCGGTAATCCTCCCCATATTTCTTTTCATATAGTCCCGCCACGCATTCAAACATAGCCTCTTCTGATTCAAGGTCGTTAAGGGAGTTGAAAGCAAGAACCGGACCTCCACCCCGTAGTCCCGGAATGTTGTCGACTGAGTCTCCTGTGATAAGCTGGCTATAAAAGAACTTAAGTCCAACCCCTTTGACTGTCCTTGTGACTTTGCCATCTTTCGCCGTGTATTCTTTGAGCGTGAGCGAGCCAATTTCATCTACTCTTAATGGGCCGAATTGTGGTTGTTTCCCACATTCCCAGCCAAAGTGCATACCAGCAACAATGCGTAAGTCCTTGTCTCGTGAACAACAGATTACGCTAAGCTTGTCACCGTTACGTTTAAGTTCCACACAGATCATATCGTCTGCTTCCATACCTTCTGAGATGATGCAATGGTAGTTAGCCAGCATATACTCACGAACGTTATGGTAGTGGAGCGGTTTTTCTGTCTTACGTTGAGCCTTATACTCTTTCTGTTTGGCAACTTCAAAGCGGAAGTTAGGTTTGAACTCAATCTCTTTCTTACCTTCATGCTTCAGCTTCTTGTTGACACTCTTAGTGAGCTTACGGTCCCCTGTAAGGTAAAGAGTGCTAGGCTCAGTAGCCCAACACTCCGCCTCGATTTCCTTGATTTTCTGGTCTAGTAGGTCAGCTACAAAGTCAAACTCACGTACAACAATCTCACCTGAGTCTGGATCAGTGTATTGACCGCAGTTAGCAATCTCGTAGACCAAAATGTCCGCATCCACAAGACATTTCATTCTGAACCTCCGTGGTGTCGGATCATGTGACAATTAGCACAAAGCAATACACATTTGTCCATTTCTTTCTTGGCTCTACTGGCCTCCCACCGCATTACTGAGCTTGGGTTTGCTTCTTTTGTACCATCCACATGGTGGAACTGGTAAACACACATAGGGAATATCCCTTTGCAATCTGTGCAACATCCACCTTTCTCATTAACCCAGAAGATTTTATTCTCCCGGTCCTTTTTCTTAGTAGCCTCAGTCCTAGCTCGCCTTGTCTTCTTGTGCCATTCTTCTTTACTATTAATAGTACAGGTCCGACAAGTGCCAACTATACCACCCACACACTCTTTGTGAAAGTGAAACTGAGAATACTCTTTTTCTACATTACAGACCCTACAAATCTTAGTGGTCAATATAATACCCCGCGTCGATTAGGCATTTGATGGCTCTTCTCCCTCACCAAAGTCAGCTTCGTATGTCGCCAACAACACACCATAATCCTCTTCACTTACGTCAATCAGATTTTTGGCGGTGATAAGAAAAGGTTTCTCATCCGCTTGAATGCGGTAGTCAATCACACGAGCTGCTACGAAAGCACGACGGAACAGGTAGGGGTCATCTTCAGTCTCACGAATGAAAGTGTCACCAGCTAGGTACAGGAAACTTCCCTCAGGGATTCCATGCTCTGCCAGATCGTTACCTTTTACTTGTGCAAAGTCCCCAGATTTAAATTCAATAGCCACAAATTACTCCAATGTTTTGATACATGACCACGACAAACACCAGTAGGATGGCAATTACGCACCAACCAACATCATTCACCGAGGGCTGCCGTGATGGCTGCAAGTTCCCCGTCAGTAAACGGGGCTTGTGACCATATGTTTTCTAAGTTGATGTAGCGGCCACCTGATACTTCTAGAATGGAGTGTTGAATGAGAAAGCTGTGTTGCTCCCACTCATAAATCCAATCACCATTAGGCCAGACATAAATTAGCACTTTTCTTCCTTCTTGAAGAGTTTACACTTAGTCTCAACCACACCGTCCTTATGCCGGATGATAGGTTGATAAGTGCTGAATGGTAGATGAGAGCAGTTAGCGTATAAGTCAACGCATACCATACACATACTGCCCTTTGGGACGTGTAGTTGAACTACAGGAATGTTACCAGATTGGGTTTCCATCTTCATCCAGAGGTACATCATCATCGTCATTGGCATTTTGTTCGTCCATTGCACCTTGTTGAGGAGCTTGACGGTTTGGCTTAGGCTTAGCAGCTGGAGCCTTAGCAACAGGCTTAACTGGACCTTGGAGAGCTTCATCAAGGGGGCTACCAGCGAACTCAAGACCGCCCTGAATCTTCTTCTGCATCCACTCAGGGAGGGACTTGAAGACTTCCAAATCAGGGTTGTCGATCACGAACACTTTAGGTTCGTTAACCAACTCAGGTGCCTTAGCTGCTTCCTTAGGGCGCATAGCAGTGACAGAACTAATACCGTTCTTAAACTCACCGGGGTTCTTCTTGTCTGGATACTGGTTAATGGTAACCATGCAAGTAGAAGTTACCAACAGTGTGAAGTCACCGCCATGCACTTCTTCAGGGTCCAATGCGTAGTAACGCTTAGTGGACTTAGCCAAGTCAGCTTCCAAGCTGTAGATTGGGAGTTCTTCACCCAACCAACGTGGCTTATCTTCTTGTGGCTGGCCTTCCTCGTCAATACAGAACTCGTCAAGGAACTCATAAGTCATCCAAGCCGTTTGGCATGGTGGCTTAGCTACACCCTTGTACGGGCGTTGCTCTTGTACACCGAAGTCAATGACTTGTACAAGACGGGCTGGGTAGGTCCCTGCTTCCATTGCTGGTTGTCGTGGACCATTGTTCTTTTGTGGCATATTACGGGCATTCAAAGCCATATTATTTCACCGCCTTATAAATAGTCTTTTTGATCTCTACTGGGACAACTTCATTGAACTCAATTTCAGCACCGTCATTTTCGTATGGTGATTCATCTTGACACTCTGTTGCGCCTGTCATATAGGTAGTTCGCCAATACTTCCCAGTGTCTAAATCCCAATAAACCCGCTCATACACATGACTCCATCTTGTGGTGTCTACCATCGCTGCATGAACCAATCGAAAATTGACTCTTGACTCTCCTTCAAACCAATCATCTTTCCAATCTGTGGTGGAATCGCCGTTTTCGTAAAGCTCCAATAACAGCTGTGCTAACTCTTGTGTAATTTTCAATGTATGCTCGCATAGCTATCGCCGAATTGGACATCGACGTCTAGCTCTCTATTAAGTTTAAGTTCATCATTCACAACTACAATGGAGTCTTTGAGCAGCTTTACAACTTGCTCTCTATATCCCTTCTTAACTGTGAGGATGACTTCATCGTGCATCTGTCCTGTAAGTTGTGGACGCTTCTTACGAAACTCCATAATCCACTTATCAAAACAATACACACCTGTACCTTGGTTCAAGGTGGAGAACCTATCTTTCTCATAGCGTAAGCTGTACCACAGCTCGCTGACAGGGTTGAACAACCACATACCACCAAGACATTTCTTCACTATTTGCTCAGCGGCAATAGCCAAGACTGACCAGTTACGTTTCCAATAGACCTCCTTCAGGGCCTCACCTTTCTGTTTAGATTGTCCAGCAGCTCGACCAATGGCCGCTCCACCAGCACCATATACAGCAGTGTAGTTCACTTTCTTACCTACAGCTCGGACACGCTTAAGCCCTTTATAGATTTCAGTGTGTTCAAACTCTTTGTCAGCCGCCTTATACAGCTGTCCATCTTCGTAAGACATTAACCCAGCAAAGACCGCAAGGTCGATGTGAGGGTCAAAGTCAGGAGACAACATCTCCTTCACATACTCAGGGTCATGAGGCCACATGAAGTGTTGCTTAGTGCGGTCCTCCAAAGACATCATGTCAGACCCAGCAAGCTCGAAACCCTCAGGGCACACCAGACAACCACGTATATCAGCGCCATAAGGCTTATCAATACCCGGAAGGTTGACAACCACCCTGTGTTTGAAGCGTAACGTGTTGGTGAGTCCTTGGACCTGCGCTTGGACATAACCATCTTCATCCACGTTCGCTAGGAAACCATTCAGCAGGGCGATACGGTGAGTAAGGATTGAGAGGCCATCAAGTACTGCTAGGTTAGGTTCCTTCTTAAACAACTTCTTAATGGAGGGGCATACGCCTTTACCTTCCTTAAGGTTGATTTGGGGAATCTGTCTAACGTCACCTGTTGCCTTATCCCGCTTAAACTCAAAGGTCTCTGGCACCCAACCAAGGGAAGTGAGCCATGCTTTGATCTGTGGCACCGATCCGGGGTTAGGTTCATCCCAACCTACAATCTCCTCCACCACTCCTTCGTACTCTCTTGGTAAGCCCTGTGCCTCTAGTAAGGCGAACCAAGCCTTGCCTGCTTCTGATGGTTCCTTGTTAAGTTTGAATGGTTTCTTGGGCTTAGTACGTACCTTGGTCTGAGGGACCTTGGGCATAACCAAGCCAAGCTCTTTTACTTTCTCCTCCCTCAACACAGTTAGCCGTTGACTTAGCTCTGTACACTTAGGTACGTCTAGGAGCCACCGTGAGCGCTCCTGCTCCCTTGCACAGTCCATCTTGAAGGTAAGGTAATCTATCAACCTCCACGCCTTGTCAGCGTCACCATAGAGCTTCAGAAGCTCCTTCCACTGCTTATGCCACAACTTAACGTTGATGGACACGTCCTTCCTACAGCGGTTGATATACTCTTCGATAGGGAGGTTATCCCAATCGTCGATCGGTGGCTTCTGTTCCCCGAAGAACTCTCCCCATTCAGCCAACCCATGCTTCTTTGTGTTGGGGGATAAGTACCAAGACAGGGCTAGCGTGTCCACTAACCGGGCCTTGATAGTTATCCCTAGGAGTCGTTCAATTTGTGGAATGTCCCAACGGATGACGTTATGACCAATGAGTACATCAGCTTTGCTGAAGAAGTCCCTCATACGGTCATAATCTGTGGTGTGGTAGATTTTGTCATTGACGCACATGGAAATGCAATGAAGCTTAGTGGGCTTCAACCCATCTCCTTCCACGTCGAAGACAGCCTCAAGCATACTTCTCCTTCACTTCCTTCTTGAATCTCACCACAATTTGCTCCACAGTTTTATATTTCTGTCCAGTAATATTGTGTATGTCTTTTATCGAGTAGTGTTTGTCAAAGTACAGCAACAAAACTTCTTGTTGACTCTCCCCCTTCCCATCTACCATTTCATAAATCTGTTTGATAAGCTCGGTTTCAGGCAGTGGCATCTCTTGAGGGTCATACTGTTCTTCATCGAACTCCTCACCCATACCAAACAACCACTCGTCACGCTTAAAGTCACGTAATGAGTTCTTCAGAATGGTAGAGAACCACGCTCCGAGTTCCTTATTCTCTGGATCGAAGGTGTCCCAATAGGTTAAAGCCCGTACAAAGGCTTCCTGAAGGATGTCCTCAGCGTTTTCTGGCGTACCTGCTCCATAGTTAAGGCGTCGGAGTAAGTCCTCCCTACGCTCGATGTAGAAGCGTTCTAGCACTTCATTCATTCTTGCCCCTTAAGGATGGCTTCCTCAAGCTCTACCAGTTCCATGAGTGCGGAATAACCATAAGGGTCTATGCAGAATTCACATACACCTCGGTGGTTAACTCTACCGTACTGTCCACACTCAGTGCATTTCTTTTCTTCATCATTCTCTTTCATGGAAGTGTGTGTCATTTTTGTTCCACCATAACGGGAAGTTACCAACCTCACCAAATTCACGGTCCTCAAGTAACTCCAGCTCTCGCATATTGCGAATAGCGTCATGTAGAAGAGCATCTTTGTTACCCTTGAGAGCCAACATATAGTTACAGGAACGCATCATTGCACGAGACCCAGCGAATTGGTTAGATGATACATCACCACCAAGTTCGTGAGGACAATTGCCAAGGCCAATATATCGACCATTTTCATAAGCTTTCAACCTCACATCTTTGCTGATGTTACCTTCAGGAGCTTTCAAGTGAACAAAGATGAAGATTACAACCTTCAAGTCTAGCGCCATAGCAGCCAACTCTTGTGCAATTTCTTGCAGCTTGACGTTAGCAGCAGCAGCATCCATACCGTTAGTCAGGTTGGTGATGGGGTCAATGAAGATGGCCTTAGCACCCCAACCAGCAGCAGCATAGATGTCATCCTTAAGAGACTCCCAACCCAAGTGTTGATACAAGTTGACCATTGTCAACTTGCCACGCAACACCTCACCCGCTTTGTCATAAGCGTCAAAGTCAAATTCACGATCCGGGTCATGGAAAACCTTACCAGCGATCTTACCAGCCATAAGCTTGTAAGTCTTTTTGTTGGCCTCTTCTGGCTTTGCCATGAATACTTTAATGCCGTGGTTAGCAACGAAGTGAGCACCCAACTCGTTAAGAAGTTCGGATTTTCCCATCTTGACACCCGCACCAATGTATATCGTTTCACCATAACGGATTCCTCGTGTCCGCTTATTGATATGTTCCCATGGCCAAGTGAGCTCACCATATTGAGCCACTTCACGGGCTGCCTCATGGAGCTCTTCACCGAACACCAGTCGAGTGTTCTTCGGAGTTTCTACCTTCCACTTAGCCGCCTTGTAAGCAGCCTTACCCTTACCCTTCAAGATACAGTCGTTTGCATCTTTACATGGCAGGTTAATAACAGTGGCAGTGGGGAAAATCTTACAGCACTCTTCAGTAGCTAACCGTCCCGGTTCATCATCATCGAAACAGAAACTAACTTCCTTGAAGAACTTCTTAATCTTTGGTGCTAACCGAGCCATATCCTTATGCGCTGAGCCTGCTCCATGCGGCAGGCTGCAAATGGCTGGAATAGTGTCCTTGTAGTTAGCGTCCTCATAGGTGTCAAAGATTACCTTAAGGGCTACAGCATCAAGCTCACCCTCAGTAATGATTAGACGCCTTGCACCGCTCTCCTTAGCTTGTTGCCAGCCAAACAGGTCAACTTCGGATTGGTCACCGACAGACCAGAATCGTTTTCCTTCGATAAGTTTGGTCTTGTAAGCTTGGAGCTTGTCATCATTAGTGTACGGGAAATAGAGAAACTTAAGTGTCTCTCCATCAGCTTGGTCATACCCCACCTTGACGCCATAGTATTCAAGGGGTCCAGCCCTCAACCTGCGGTCAGGTAGGTCAACAATACCACATTGACTAATCTCTTCCAGCTCCGCCTCAATCTCTTCACGAGACTTAGCTAACCGTTGAGCTTTAGGTATGTCATGAATGGTTTTACCAACACCTAGTGGGTTTGCTACGTACTTGTTGCACGACCAGCAATACCCATCTAGGCTACCATCTTCTTGTTCGTAGACTTGAAGTCCTGCCCTACTTCCGCAACTATGCGCTGTTTTTATTAGGCACTGGCCCACTCTTACTCCTCCAACCACTATTTGGGCGTCGGTTCTGTGCTTGCTCTTTGGCCGTGGCCCAACGCATGTTACCCGGCTCATAATTACCGTCATTATCCTTACGGTCCAAAGTCTTACCCTCCACTTTTGGCCCTACATCCTCAACATAGTTCCAGAAAGACTCTAACCACCTATCGCACACCTTGATACCACGGCCACCATAATGGTGGTAATGCTCAAAGTTTTCATTATAACATCTGGTCTTCATTGCAGTATAAGTGGGCCATAATTCATGCCGTTTACATGCGTTGGGGTTTATTTTCTTTTTGAAAGGTGCACAACCACAACTCGTAGTGTGCCCGGTCCTAAGAGCTTTACCGCTACCACTCCAAGTCCCTCCACACTCACAAGAGCATTCGTATAGAATACGCCGCTCCTTATCTCGGTCAGGCAACTCTTTTAATACCGTAAGCTTACCAAATTTGTTGCCTACCATCGTCACCTCTTAGTTATTAGCAGCTTTGATCGCAAGGAGCGTAACCACAAAGGTCACAGTCTACAGTACTATAATTACAATGATCCACCGCGCTATACTCCTTCCATTGAGTGTTGTATACTGCTGGCTCCCCACACTTAGGGCACTCGGTCAATACCTCATCCACACCCTCAGGCTTAGAAGACCAATTGTCACAACACATTGTTGTCCACCTCCTGATTATACATATGATACCAATGGGAGCGTTCAGCTCGCAAAATCTCAATCTCCTCTTTTAGTTCATTGGCATGTACATGCTCTTCTATCAATTTGTTAGCCAAGACTGACACTTGATCCTTCACAGCGTAATACTCATCCTTGGTATAGGCCATAATCATCGGACAACCCTCTCGTCAACAAGTTCCCACTCTTCACGAAAAATTTTCAATGGGAACCTGTAATCTTCCAGCCAGCCAAACTCGAAGATGTTCTCTTCGTAGAACCGCTTTGAGTCACGCATACTTTCTCGGTTGCTGCCCCAAGTCAGCACTTTACCGTCACTATCTTTCAAAATCCACTTAAGTTCTTTAGCTTTCACTTTCATACCCCGGACTTACTATACTAATTAAACAAACAAAATCCCTACAAATCCTGCAAAATATTTTCTACAGGAAATGTAGAGGGTAAGCATTCCCTTACTCAGAACTCTTCATCATCATCGTCGAACGGGTTCTCAATCTCAGCGTCCTCGTAAGCCACAGGTGCTACTGGAGCTCGGCCCTTAGCTACAGCCTCCACCCAATTAGGGACGGCGAAGGCGTTGCGTAAACCATCAATGTCACCAAGTTTAACACCCTTTTTAACTGGCACCTTAGGAATCTCCTGATCTCCTACAAAGCCATTAGCGACCTCTTGAACAGGAAGAGCTACCTCACCATTGACATACTGTGCAAAACGCTTCACGTAGCCTTGTAGGGTCTCTCCAGCCAGTCCCGGAGCAGTGTTCACCTCCAGTACGTAAGCTTTCTGCTCTTTGTCATTGAAAATGACGTCCACAGCACCGAAGTCAAGGCCCAATGCCTTCACCGCATTCACCGCCTGTACAAGTACATCAGGTGGGGTGATGCCATCTTCGTTACGGGCAAAGATAAAGCCATTGCCGTGGTTACGAATCTTCCAGTTGATGGCGTCATCAGCTACGTCCTTACGACGAGCCTTACGCTGGATGTCCACAGCAACACCACCGCATACGTGGATGCGATATTCCTGTTTCTTAGGGACATACTTCACGTACAGAGGGCAACGTTCAATCTTATTGTCCTCACCACGGTCCTCTTCGTTACGTGTGGGTTCAACCAGACGGATACCTTCACCACTATTACCGTTCAGTACGTGGCGTTCAACTACAGTGAAGCCCTTGTCCAGCCATTGCATGGCCAGATAACGATCTGTAGTGAATTCTGGGGTGCGTACAGCCAGGCCCTGCTGGGGTGCTGGCTCCAACACCTTAACGTTGCCGTAGCGTGGGTGCACGAGGTCACCAACGAAGTCATCAGCCACGCCTTGGAACAGGTCATGGTCGACTTGAACTTCATGGTTACCACCAGCTACATACACTTTACGTGTCTTCTTTTCTGGTGGGTTAAGAGTTTTGAATGCCAGCAGCTTATCACTGGCACGATGGACAGCTTGAGGTAGGTTGAGAATGGTGCACTTACTCACCTCCTCACTCACCTTACTGGCGCCCCAGTTGATGATGAGGGTGTCCTTCTTACCTTTGAACTTGCTGTTCTTGTGGGCCACACGCTTGATGCCAAGGCCTTCAGACAGGGCAGCAGACGATTCAGAGCCCGGTTTGTATGGGTAGATAAGAGCTTTCATATTAATAATCCTCAAGTGGTTCATTAGGGAACTCGGTGCCCAATGGGAACTCCAAGTCACCAATCAATTTCTTCTCTACTTCGTGGAAGTCCTGCCAATCCACACAGTAGGCTACGTCCTGAGCCCGACGCATACCGTCACACAGCATACGCTCGAAGCCGTCACAGATGTAATCTTCAACATGAGCACCGAGGGCGTTCTGAAGGAAGGTTAGTGCCTCACCTTCACTGAAGCCTTCGATAATCTTGTCTGGACTTGCGTAACGCTTAGCCACCTCACGGAGGTTCAGCAGCACAGCAGCCCAGTTATAGATAAGCTCAAGGTCCCGAGTGCCACGCATAGCTCGGAACTCAAGGCTACCATAGGTGCCCAGAGCTTTAACGTTCATGGAAGAGTAACGTAGCTGGTCAGTAACCAACGACCGGAAGTTCTTGCACTCTACAGCATTCTGCAAGGCACTGAGCACAAAGTCAGCGTCACCTGCACGGAGGCAGAACAGGTTGCCCTCACGAGTAGGGCCACAATGCTTAACCAACACCTCTTCCAAGATGAGGTAGAGCGTCATGAAGTTGTACAACTCAATGATGTTCAGGTCCTGTACGTTGATGTGTACATGCACACCAGCCCGCACAGAATCATCTACAATCGTGTCATTCTTGTTGTATTGTACCGAGAGGTACTTGAGCGCAATACGAGCGTCCTTGAGGCTCATAGGCCGGTCAAGAACATACTCAATGTTTTCAGGCCCACGCAACGAACCGTCATGCTCATTCTTCCAGTACTTATCCAGCTTCGGAAGGCGAGTGCCCTCTACTTCAATCTCGATGCCGACATCACCATCGGTCTTATACTTACGCGGGAGATTGAACCACTGCATAACTGTTTTCATACTATAGCGACTCCTTCAAAGCCTCTTTCAGATATTGGTACCTACTGGACAATACAACAGCACCATTGTCCACAATACCAACAGGACGGTTACCACCTTTGTGCAAGACCTGACCTGCACAATCCACAGCCCAGTGGCGATGCCATGCAATGGACTTCAACTTCTTCACAGCATCGAGACACGCTGCAAAGGTTGGGTAGTCACCTATGATGCACTGCTTGAGTACATCATAGGGGATACGGTTAGCATCTATACCACTCAGTGACGTGAAGTTACCACGCCGTAAGCCCTGTCTCCAGTCACGGCGCATAGGCATACGGGTGAGGTAACAGGCGTTCTTGTTGTAGTTGCAATAACCTAGAGGTACAGGCTTGAGGTCCAAGTCCTCCAACTGACAACGCTTCATGGTGTGAAGGTCCTCCAACTCAGAGTAGTCAACCTTCATGCCCGGATGAACCTTGTAGATGTACACCGGCTCACCCTTAAGCCTGACAATAGTTTCAGTCAGGCGGCTATTGGCATACTCGTAATCATCTGAGTACATGTTAGGCTACCTTCTCGAAGCCAAGGTAAATATT
>RCUL01000188.1_pt1 | contig 49811 bp, 50 predicted proteins | sample 2167521 | NCBI WGS metagenome assembly RCUL01 (sample SAMN09932745, study PRJNA488358) | compost metagenome | feature: garden; material: soil; isolation source: compost soil in acetic acid-enriched culture | place: Germany: Experimental Botanical Garden Goettingen | collected 2016-01-27
GTCTGTAAATTTAATAAAACAGGTTTTGCGAATGGAGATGGTTTTGCCTACTTTTTCCGAAAGAAAAGTAGGTCGAACCGAAGGTTATAAGCAGCCTTTACTTATCGACGCAAAGGCTCCGTCATAAACTCAAAAATCAAAAATCAAAAATCAAAAATCAAAAATCAAAATAGATTATTTAGGCTGCATACGAATCGCACCATCTAAACGAATCACTTCACCATTCAAATAACTATTTTCAAAAATATGCCCCACAAGCTGAGCAAATTCTTCAGGTTTTGCCAAACGCTTCGGAAATGGCACCATTTCACCCAGCGCATCTTGTACATTTTGCGGCATCGCCTTCAACATTGGCGTTTCCATAATGCCCGGAGCAATGGTCATCACTCGAATTTTCTCACGTGCTAGCTCGCGTGCCAGTGGTAAAGTCATTGAGACAACAGCGCCTTTCGATGCTGCATAAGCGGTCTGCCCAATTTGGCCATCATAGGCTGCCACCGAAGCTGTATTCACAATCACTCCGCGTTCTTCTTCACCGGCTTGGAGTTCATATTTCGCGATTAATTGCGCCGCAAAACGCAGCATATTAAAAGTACCTGAGACATTGATGTTTAATACTTTTTGGAATAACGCCAGCTCATGAATACCATCACGACCCAACACTTTGGCTGAAGGTGCTACACCCGCACAGTTCACCAAACCATTCAATTGTCCATATTCCGCCTCGATTTCTTGGAAGAAACTTTGCACAGCGTGCTCATCAGTAACATCGAGGCTTTTAAACTGAGCATTTTCGCCCAACTCACGCTGTAGCTCTTCACCTAAAGCTTGGTTCATATCCACTAAAATGACTTTCGCACCTTGCTCAATCAAATGACGTGCTGTTGCTGCGCCTAAACCCGATGCTCCACCCGTGACGACAAAAATCTTCCCTTGAATCTTCATTTATTTTTCCTTGTATGATTGAATGCTACGACTTAAGAAGAAATGTAAACACAGAACCCTTTAAGTACAATTTCCAAATATTGCATCTTCCATGATGGTTTTGGACAATGCTCAAAATGCACAATAAAAATATGGACGCCACTATGACTGCATCGGAACATGCAAACGCCCAGAAAGATTCCATTTCAATTGCTTTGGTACACGAAGCATTGTTTGAAGCTGAAAAGCAGGGATATGCTGTTACTGATATTTTGAAAAATGCAGGCATCAATAGCGAACTGTTAAGTGCGGCAAAAGCACGGGTCTCAGTCAATCAATATGCACAGCTCTGGACTGAACTGGCCAATGTCATGAATGATGAATTTTTTGGGATGGATCGCCATGCTATGCGCCGTGGCAGCTTTCACTTTTTATCTAAATCACTATTACACACCACCCAGTTAGACCAAGCCATTCAGCATATTTTGCAGTTTATGAATCTGGTACTAGACGACTTTAGCAGTCAACTCATGCTGCAAGAACATTATGCCTATATTGTGATTTACGAACGACAACAGCCCAAGCGTATGTTTAGTTACGCAACTTACATCATGCTGATTCACGCCCTAATGTGTTGGCTGATTGGGCAACGGGTGATTTTGAATCAAATTCAACTCAAATGTGATGCACCTACAGATGACATCGACTACAAAGTTCGTTTTTGTGAAAATATCCAGTACCAAATGGCTGAAAATTATATTCAGTTCGATGCAAATTATTTAAAAATGCCTATAAAACAGGATAGTAAATCGTGGTATCAATTTATTCAGCAAACCCCACATATTTTACTGACTCGTTATAAAAACCCACATTCAACCAGTGCCCAAATTCGTCGCTATTTAATGCAAGAACCCCCTATACAGTGGCTTGAACTGTCTGAAATTGCCCATCATTTCAATATGTCTGAGGCGACTATTCAGCGGCGACTGAAAAGTGAAGGTTTTAGTTATCAACAGCTCAAAAATGATATACGCCGTGATATGGCGATTGAGCTGCTCAGTAACAGCCAAGTATCATTACAAGACATTAGCACTGAACTCAATTTTCATGATCCAAGTGCTTTTCATCGTGCTTTTAAAAAGTGGACAGGCGTCAGCCCTGGCGCCTATCGTCAAAATAAGGACGCTTAACTTAGACCGATTGATATAGGTGGCAATGAGAAGCTCATGCTCTTTCCACATAATAAATAACCAACCCATAAAATTTTCTCGTTCAAGTCAAACCTTATCATCCAATTGTTCAGGCTTGGGTTTTGATTTGCAAAATCAAATGTCAACAGAGCTTATAAATTAAATTGAATTTTTGATGCTCATTCATCGGAAAATCAGGGTGCTGTCGCACTTTGTCACTGACTTAAAAAAATTACCTGCCATAGTGATCTCGTCATATTGTTTTACACAATATTGAATAAAAACATCATGGAGGGAACACATGAGCACCCAATTAAATAAAAACTTAATGAAAAATATCGGATGGTTATCATTATTGCTGTGCAGTCAGCAAGCGATAGCAGACTCATACATTTATGTGACCAATACCACCCCAGAAACGGTATCCGTCAATATTAATCATCATGGTACACGTACCTTAACTCAGGGGAGTCAATGGGCTCAAGAAGCCACCCAAATTGCACCTTATGAAACCAAACGTGTACTGCGTTTTAACCGTTATACTGGGGTAAAGTCAGGTCAAACTTATAATTTTGATACCGTGATTACAGGCGGTGGTTCCAGTGTCACCCTGAAGCAATCTATGACTGGCACTTGGTCTGGCAGTGATATTAAACACTCTGCATCTGGCAGTGATTTCTCTGCACCATGGTTTAACGATCGTAACATTCAGCGCTTCAACACCAATTATGCAGGAAAAGCAGCGCAGACTGCTTTTAAAGCTGAATACACTGGTGGTTATGACGACTTCCACTACACTATCCATCAAAATACCGTGCCAGAACCTGTTGCCAGCAGTGCCGATGAGTTTAAAGTTTTAACCTACAATATTTATGCTCTTCCTTTAGTGGCAAGTAAAATTGATTCGCGTTTAGAACAACTGCCGCAAAACCTAAAAGGCTACGACGCGATCTTATTCCAAGAAACCTTTGCTTTTGGTCGTACTGCCATGTTGGCCAAATTAGCGCAGGAATATCCGTACCAAACTTATATTCCAATCGGTTCAGGTTTCAATATCTATGACAGCGGCATATTGGTTGCAAGTCGTCATCCAATTGTAAAAACAGATCATTTTATTTACCCGAGCTGTACAGGGATTGACTGTTTTGCCGATAAAGGCGTGATTTATGCTGAAATCCTCAAGAATGGCAAAGCCTATCATGTGACCTCCACGCATACCGCATCGTTTGATACCGACGCGGCACGTGATATGCGCCAGCAACAATTTAAGCAAATTCGCGCTTTGGTCGATAAACAAAATATCCCATCATTTGATGCAGTACTCATGGGCGGTGACTTTAATGTCAACAAACTCCTGTGGCCGCAAGATTATGCGCAAATGCAAATTAACTTGAATGGTACGGTACCAGTCAGCACAGGATATACCGCATCGACCTTCGATCCACGAGTGAATAAACTCGCAGGTGCAGGACTCACGGGCGGCTCTACCGTAGAGTATTTAGACTATGTGGTGTCATCCAATAACCACCGTCAACCTATGCAAGCACGTAACGATGTCCGCATTCTTCGCTCGGCTGCCGATCCCTTATTTATGACTTGGGACTTATCTGACCACTTCCCAGTAATGGGTCAATTCCAATACAACCCATAAGGAATAATAATGAAGCGCTTTGGGCTTATCGCTTTGGTGCTGAGTGTATTGGTGATCGGTGTGGTGATATGGTTGGGCCTTGGCTCATCATATGCCACATCGGGTCAAACTCAGGCATCCTCACCGTCCCTTACAGAGACTGCTCAACCCAGCAGTTTGCAAGAGAAGCTTGCCGCTGCAAACAATGACGAGTCAAGAATGCAGCAACAACAGCAACAAGAATCCATCCAAAAAATCATTCAACTCTTTCAAAAAAATCCAGGCAATATCACACAATTATTAAACCAGTTACAGCAAAACTGCCCTGGTACCAACTGTCAGGCATTATTAAAACAGGTATTGGACGAATATCCAGATCAGCAGTTTGCCCAGACTTTAAAACAATTGATAGAACGCCTACCACTGTACGAAAAAGAAATGCAAGCTAAAACCATGTCCACACAAATGACACCGCAACAGCGTTATCAGGAGATTTGGAACTTACGCGAACAGACTTTAGGTAAGCAAGAAACACAACTCGGCTTTGCTGAAGAAAAAGAATTTGCCAGCTATCAGTTTGCTTATGGTGAGCTCTTGAGCCGCGCACCGCAAATGAACTTACAACAACGTCTGAGTGAACTTGCGCAATTACAGCAACAATATAAAAACCCGAGCAAAAATATTGATGGTCAAAGTGGTAGTTACGATAAAGCCCTTAAATTGGCTTTAATTGGCGTCACCGACCCGATACAGCAACAAGAAATTACCCAACAAATTCGTAACAGCTACTTTTCCGGCAAAGAAGCGGCGCAATTGGCTGAACGCGAACAACAAATCGCTCGGCAACAACAACAGATCGCCAGTTATCAATCTGAGCTTGCTGCTCTAAACCAAGAAATGAACCAGCAAAAACAAAACTTAGCTGAAAGTGCATGGCAACAGCAATATCAACTACGTCTAGAACAACTGAGGCAAAAGCACTTTAACTAGTAGCTTAAACGTTCATCATTCTTCACATCAAACAAAGACAGCTAAAGCAAGGTGATATACCTCATGTTGCTTTAGTATGTCCTTATAAATTGCAATTCCACAATGTTTTGAGTTCGCATCAGTGATGCGTAAAATAAAGACTATTGCAACGATAATATTAATAAAATTATTATAATTTAATATCTTAAGTAAAAATAAAAGAATTTTTTGATTAAAACTCCACGATATTTCACATTGAATGCTTCTTTTTAACCTATACACGTTCATTAGATCAGTAGTGTGAAATGCAAATAGACACTCAATTTAATAAATTAAAGCTTTTCATTCACTTAACAAATCCATCTTTCATTTATCGGAATCTATTTGCAAAATGTTCCAAAATGGATTATTTTTCAACCAATTTTAAAGCATTCTTTAATGCTTATTTTCGGCTGTACTCCCCCCTGTTTAATCACCTTATTTCTTTTAAAGGTTATGACATGCTTAAAATGATTGATGTTCTCGATCAACGTCTGGTGCAAAACTTTACTCAAGCTTTGCAGTCTCCTACCCCACAATTTGAAGAGCAACTGGATCAAGGTATTCTCAATGCATCAGACCTTGAATTAAATCATGCTGTTACTGCATTTTTTAATGAAGTTGATGCGATTGAAGCTGCTCAAGCGTTGGATATTAGCGCTGACCGTATTCAAGCCCTGCAGTTAGGTGCATCGTTTAAAGATGAACAATATTTAGCTGATCTAAAGAAAATTGTGACACTTTGTCTTGCATTTGAAACTGATGCTTTAGAGCAAGTTGAAGTATTTGACAGCTTACAAGACTATCCTATGTAAGCTTTCAATCCCCTTAAAAAAGCGACTATTACAGTCGCTTTTTTACATTCAAAATGAATGATTTAGTTATGCAATCTTCATATAAGAAGAAATTACTCTATGCTTTTTTAAAGTTATTCTATACTCCAAAAACCACACAAAGCTCAATCAAGTTATTAAAATTCAGATACTTAAATCAAGATTATCTACTTATTTAAATTTAATATTTTGTTATCCATTTTTCTTTTTTTATTTTTCACATACATCAGGTTAAAAAAACCCACAAATAAACTTATTTAAATGATGCAACATGAAAAACTTTAAACTACTGAGCACTTCACTGATTTTAGGTCTGATCGGTTCTTATGCCAATGCTGCTATTCCAAACACACTTAAACTCGATTATGCCTACTACGCACCAACCAGCCTCGTAGTGAAAGAACAAAAGCTGTTAGAAAAAGCCTTACCTAAAACTGAAATTAAATGGGTGTTTAGCCAAGGCAGTAACCGCTCGCTGGAATATTTAAATAGCGGCAGTGTCGATTTTGCTTCAACCGCTGGACTTGCAGCTGTACTCAGTCGTGCCAACGGCAGTCCAATCAATACCGTTTATATCCAGAGCCAACCTGAATGGACTGCTTTAGTGGTTGCTAAAAACTCCCAAATTAAAAGCCTAAAAGACTTAAAAGGAAAAAAAATTGCCGCAACCAAAGGCACAGATCCATTTCTATTTACCTTACAAGCGCTGGATACAGTGGGTCTAAATAAACGTGATGTACAACTGGTTCATTTACAACATCCAGATGGCAAAACAGCTTTAGAACGTGGTCAAGTCGATGCTTGGGCAGGCTTAGATCCCTTGATGGCATCGGCACAAGTGCAGTCTGGCGCAAAACTGTTCTATCGAAATATTGGGTTTAACAGTTATAGCGTACTCAGTGTCAAAGAGTCTTTTACTCAGCAAAGTCCCGAAGCCATTGAAGCAGTGATTAAAGCTTATGAGCAAGCACGTAAATGGGCCAAAGCTAATCCAGAGAAATTGGCGGAGTTACTGGCACGTGAGTCCAAACTTCCGTTGAATGTCGCAAAATTACAATTAAGCCGTACCAATTTTGATCAAAACATTCCGTCAGCCAAACAGATTGCCGCATTACAAAAGTCTAGTGGCATCTTGAATGAAGAAGACTTAGTCCGTAAAGGCACCAATGTTAATCAAGTCGTGACTCAGTTGTTTAAACCACAATATGCACAAAAGGTTGTAAGCAAATAATGACCAAGTCAGTCGCGAGCTCTTTCAGCCCTATTGTAGTGAAAAAGAGTTCCTCATTTCAGTTGAAATTGAAGAGTGTTCTCAAAGCAATCACCCTTCCAATGCTCTTACTGATTGCTTGTGAATATCTAGTCCGTGCCGGTTTTATTGAACCTTATTTATTGCCTGCTCCCAGTAGTCTATGGCAAACCTTTCTAGATTTATGGCAGGCAGATTTATGGATGCATGTCTGGACCAGTACATGGCGGGTGTTTTTAGGATTTTTTATTGGGAGTGCTCTGGCTTTAATATTTGCAATTTTGGTGGGACTCAATAAACAGGTTGAAGCGTTTTTAGAACCCAGTTTTTCAGCGATCAAATCCATCCCGAGCTTAGCGTGGATTCCTCTACTTTTACTGTGGTTGGGAATTGATGAAGCATCGAAAATTACCCTAATTGCAATTGGCGCATTTTTTCCGACCTATACCAACACTGTCGCAGCGATTAAAGGGGTTGATCGCAAGCTTATCGAAGTCGCACGAGTCTATCGGCTGAAGTACTGGCAGCAAGTACAACAGATTATTTTGCCTGCAGCATCTCCGGGGATCTTAACGGGACTGCGCAACAGTTTAAGTTTGGCATGGATGTTTATGATTGCAGCAGAACTCATTGCAGCGACACAAGGCATAGGCTACTTACTGAGTGATGGCCGAGAAACCTCACGTCCTGATATTGTGATCTTAGCCATTATTCTTTTAGCCGTACTTGGAAAATTCAGTGATAGCATCATGAAGGCCATCGAGACTTGGCTACTGCGTTGGCGTGACGTATTTGGAACATAAGGTAGAAAAAATAAAAGCGCATCAACTGCGCTTTTATTTTGAAGGGAACAAAGAAATTATTGTGTCCACTGCCCTAAAGTGACGCGGTCATTACCACCATAATCTTTCACCGTACGGACTTGTTTATAGCCCGCTTCTTTAAAGATTTTCTGTACAGTGTCACCTTGATCATAACCATGCTCCAGCACCACCCAACCATCGAGGGTTAAATGCTTTTTGCCTTGCTGGATAATGACTTTTAAATCAGCCAAACCATGATCCGCAGCAACTAGAGCACGTTCAGGCTCAGTTGCTAAGTCTTGCATGTGGGCATCATCGGCATCGATGTATGGTGGATTCGATACAATCACATCAAAAAACTTCCGATTTAGCGGTGCAAACCAACTGCCACACACAAAAGTCACATCATTTAAGTCATGCTTTTCTGCATTTTGCTGCGCAACGGCTAAAGTTGGCTCATAAATATCGGTAGCCGTGATGTCCCATGTGTCCCGTTCACTAGCCAATGAAAGCGCAACCGCACCCGTCCCCGTCCCTAAATCGACAATGCGTGCATCTTCAGGTAAGTCTAAACGTAATACTGTTTCTACCAGTACCTCGGTATCTGGACGTGGCACTAAGGTGTCAGGCGTGACAATCAGATCTAACGTCCAAAACGGCTGTGAACCTGTCACATAGGCCAAAGGTTCACCTGCTTCGATTCGTGCCAAGGCAGCAACATAGGCTTGCTCTTGCTCATCGGTCAGTACTTGATCTTTCTTCATAACCAAATCAAAAGAATCAATTTTGGTGATGTGTTCCAGCAACCATGCGTTCTCTTGACGTTCGTAACTCTCGGCTTCACCACGTAAAGCCAAAGCTTGGGCAATATTCATTATCCACCATTCTGCTGTGCAAGCATCGCAAGCTGATCTGCTTGATATTCACGATGTAAGCTATCTAATAGTTCAGTTAAATCACCTTCCATAACCGCGTCTAACTTGTATAAAGTTAAGTTAATACGGTGATCGGTCATACGACCTTGCGGGTAGTTATAGGTACGGATACGTTCTGAACGATCACCCGAGCCGACCAAGTCACGGCGCATTTCAGAAGTTGCTGCATCAGCTGCTGCACGTTTTGCGTTTTCCAAACGTGAAGCAAGTAAAGCCATCGCTTTGGCTTTGTTTTTATGCTGCGAACGCTCTTCCTGACATTCCACCACCGTTCCTGTTGGAATGTGGGTAATACGCACAGCCGAATCGGTTTTATTGATGTGCTGACCACCCGCACCTGAGGCACGGTAGGTATCAATACGTAAGTCTGATGCATTAATCTCGACCGTTGTATCGACATCAATTTCAGGCAAAATCGCAACGGTACACGCCGAAGTGTGTACACGACCTTGAGACTCTGTTGCAGGTACACGTTGTACACGGTGCGCGCCACTTTCAAACTTCAAACGACCGTAAACGCCTTCACCATTCACCAAACAAATAATTTCTTTATAACCACCGTGTTCGCCTTCATTTTCAGACAACACTTCAATACGCCAGCCTTGTGATTCAGCGTACTTGGTGTACATGCGGTATAAGTCACCCGAGAAAATAGCGGCTTCATCACCGCCTGTTCCCGCCCGAATTTCCAAATATGCAGAGTTCGCATCATTTGGATCTTTCGGAATCATTAAGATATTTAAATCAGCTTCTAAAGACGCAATAATGGCTTTATTTTCTTTAATTTCTTCAACAGCCATTTCCTTAAAATCAGGATCTGACAGCATCGCTTCAGCTGTTTCAATGTCTGCTTCAGCTTGTTTGTACTTGGTCCACACTTCTGTGATTTCGCTTAAATCACTATGTTCACGTGACAACTGACGAAAGCGTTTGTTATCCGAAATGACTTCTACATCTGCAAGTAATGCTGTTAATTCTTCGTGACGGTCAGAAAGTTGATCTAATCGTAAACGTAACGATTCTTTCATTAGGAAAATATCTCAATATAAAGGCTGCAATAGATTTTCACAGCACCAAAAAATTTGCGCTTAGTTTAACGGCTCTATCACGCAAAGAACATCTTTATTCAATCCTGAGCGACGTTTACTTTATACGCCTCAGTGGATTGATACACTTTTAATGCGTGTTTATGCGCTTACTAGCGTTCAGAAAATGTAGAACAGCTTATTTCATATACACCTTTTAAATAGGCCATTTGAGCTCAAAATTCAGAGTGTGAACTGCATCACTCCTAGGTTTATCCACATTTGCATGATTTTGGATAAATTTCATTCTGCTTATTCACATTTGTAATAAAACTGATACAAACAAGAAACCAATGGGTTTCAATTTAGTTTTAACTCTCCACAATTAACTGGAATCTTTTTGTTACATTAGCCACATCGAAAAAAGTACGACAGTTCAACCAATGTTGGACATGGAGAAACACATGAAACTAAATACACTTTTAATGTCAGCAACATTAGCAACGGCATCTATGTTTACTGCAACTGCATATGCAGACAGCACAACTCGCGTTGCGGCAGCAAGTGCTTTAGGTAGTGTTGCAGGGACAGCAATTGGTAAAAACATGGGCGGCTCAACTGGTGCAACTATTGGCGCAGCATTAGGTGGTGCGGGTGGTGCAGCAGTTGCAAGTGACAAACGCCACCGTACTGAATCTGCTATTGGCGGTGCGATCGGTGGTGGTGCGGGCTATACCGTGGGTAAAAGCATGGGCGGCACCAATGGTGGTTACGTTGGTTCTGCATTAGGTGCAGCGGGCGGTGCAGCATTAGGCAACAAAATCTCCAAAGACAAACAATATGATTCTTACCAAAGTAAAAAATGGAAAAAGAAACACCGTAAACACCACTAATTGACCGCATCGTAAAGATGTCATTGAAAGCACCTTCGGGTGCTTTTTTATGGCACAGATTTAGACGCAACAACATATAAGCCAAACTGGTAGAAAATACGAAGAGTCGTTACACAGCACTTACCAAAGCAACGGTTTCGATAAAGTTTTTCTTCATTATTCTTCCCACTTGTTTCGCTAAAGTGAAATCAAGACAAAATAGACATGCTCTTAGGAGTTTAAAAATGAAAATTAAATCAATTTTAATGAGTACCGTAATTGCAGCTTCAGCATTAACGATGACCACAACATATGCAGGTAATACAACCAATACTGCACTAACATCTGCATTAGGTGGTGTTGTCGGTGCCGCGATTGGTAACCAAATGGGTGGACAAACAGGCGCGATGATTGGTTCTGCCATTGGTGGTGGTGCAGGTGCAGCTGCTTCAGCCAACAAACGTGACCGTAATGGTGCAATCATTGGTGGAGCACTCGGTGGTGCTGGTGGTTATACCGTAGGTAAAAACATGGGCGGTACCAATGGTGGGTATATTGGTGCAGGTCTAGGTTCAGCGGGTGGCGCAGTTCTAGGTAAAAAAGTCTCTGAAGACCGCCGTTACGATGATGAATATGACCGCCGTTACGATGACCGTTACGATCGTCGTTATGACAGCCGCGGCTACCGTAACAGCAATTATAAATATAATGGTCGCGACTATCGTGGTGACAATGGCCGTCACTTGGGCTGGTACAAAAACGGGAAACGTTAAGCACCGCATAAAATATTTTCAAATAAAAGAGCACCTTCAGGTGCTCTTTTATTTATCTGACAACTGCACTCAAAAAAGACACTGTATCGTCTCTGCGATGCAGTAGCTTACTTCTTTTTGCTTTAAACGCATGTGTGGCTGGTGCAGTTCAACGATGTTGAATAGATATTTAGTTTCATTTTTAAATCAGCACCTTATACGAAACAACCATAATATCGAATAAAATCGATATACAAAATAACAGTTACATCGTATTATTTCGATATATAAAACGAAACTGAGAAGTAGAATGCGCACGTTGTCCGAGACTCAATTTTCTATTCTAGAATTAGCTCCTGTCCGCGAAGATCAAACTGTACAGCTCACTCTACAGCATAGCTTAAAATTGGCCCAACAAGCTGAGCGTTTAGGCTATAGCCGACTTTGGCTTGCAGAACATCATAATATGGATGGTATTGCCAGCTCTGCAACTGCGGTGCTACTCGGCTATTTACTCGCAAATACCTCAACCTTAAAAGTGGGTTCTGGCGGTATCATGCTCCCGAACCATGCCCCACTGATCGTAGCGGAGCAATTCGGTACGCTTGCGACACTCTATACAAACCGGATTGAATTAGGTTTAGGTCGAGCACCAGGTACAGACCAAGTGACCATGCGCGCACTTCGCCGAGGCCGTCAAGAAACTGAAGATCAGTTCCCACAAGATGTCTTAGAAATTTTGCATTACTTTAAAGACGCTGAGCCGAATCAGCGCATCATTGCAACTCCGGGGCAAGGGACACATGTTCCTGTATGGCTACTCGGTTCAAGTTTATTTAGTGCACAACTGGCTGCAAAACTCGGTCTTCCCTACTCTTTTGCATCACACTTTGCACCGCGTATGCTGAAACAAGCGATTCAACTCTATCGTGAAAACTTTGAACCATCTGAATACTTATCGAAACCTTATGTATCTATGGGTGTCCCGACGGTCGTTGCTGAAACCGATGCTGAAGCTGAATATCTAGCGACCAGTGCCTACCAACGAGTTTTAGGTCTCATGCGCGGTCAAAGTTTAAAGTTAAAAGCACCAATTGCCAGCATGGACGGTCTATGGTCACCTGCGGAAAAAATGTCAGTAGACAGTTTTTATGCCATGGCGCAAATCGGTTCCAATGGCACGGTAAAAGAAGGTTTGAAACAGCTTCTTTTAGAATATGATGTCGACGAATTCATTTTCACCTGTGACATCTATGACACGGACAAACGTTTAGAAAACTTTGAACGTCTCATGCAGATCAAAAATAGCTAAGTACAAATGAAGTGAATCGCCTTATGCGTATTAATGCATACCCATAAGGCGACATGCATAAATGAATAACCAAAATCTCAGCCGATACCTAAAAAATCCTTAAAGCCCTGCAAAACTGCTGCTATGTCTAGACTAAAGTTAGCGTGACTGCTCAGACAATTTATCACTTTGCTTTTTTAGAGCAAAAGCACTAAAAATAATAAATTAAGGAAAGACGATAAAAAACAATTAAGGATCGAGCATGGTCAATTTGCATTCAACAGACAACGTATCTGGTTTATTTCAAAATCATCCCGAATATTTTCAGCATTTTAAAGGGCAACTGATTGCTGCATCAGAAATTAAACAACATACTTTTGCTGAGCAACGTGTCGCGATTATTGGCACCAACCAGCATACAGTAACAGCCCTCGAATCGATTTGTCAGGTCGCTCAATCGGTCTATGTTTTTCAAAACGCACCGCAATTCATCTTGCCGAAAACGGAACGCGGAATTCAGCGCTTAATTCAACATCCTCTGGTTATTAAGAACCGACGTCTATTTAATACACGGATCAAATGCCTACTGGCTTTACGCTTTTTAGAAACCCAAGTTCAAGACCCATGGCTTAGACACCAACTCAAACCTAACTCCGCTGCCGATAAACTTAAATTTTTTAAGTCCGATCATTATTATCATGCCTTACAGCGCGACAACTGTAAGCTAATCACTTGGCCAATAGTCAAAATTCGAGAACACGACATTCAAAGTTTAGATGGCGCCGAATATCCAGTCGATGTGATCATTACCACCTATAGCCATTAACCATATAGGGTAAGTTTTACCCACTTACCCACTGTTTATTTCGTCACACCTGTATACTGATAGCCTGTATTTGAACGCTGATAACGTAAGTATTTTCCAGTCGGACGGCTGTTTTGATCTAATAAAGTGATATCAATCTTGTTTAAGTCTTTTGAGACACGGATATATGAACCGCGCCGCTCTTCGTCATAATGACAGCCACAATCTACTTCAATCGAACTTAACTTTTTTTCTTGGTCTGAAAAACTGGTGTTGTTGTCAAAGCTTGAGCATGCATTTTAAAGGCTTGAATTTGATAGAGACCGTGACAGCTATCGCCTTTGTAATAACTTTGAATCAGATAAATCGGCTGTGCACCCCATTTCACTTGATCAATCTTTAAAATATAGTCTGTTTCTAAAGGCTGAAGTTTAGTGGAATTGCTGGATTTCATCTGCACATAGGATGAAAATTCACCCATGGTACCGCCACCACCTACATCAAAGGTATAGAATTTAAGCAGTTGGTCCGGTGAGGCATTAATCTTTAGTCTAAGATTTTCAGTCAATTTGGGGAGAGAATAAGCATAACTTTTGCATTTTCACGGATTAAATCAATCACATCATTTTCGATCTGTTGATTCACCGCATAAAAATCTAGCGCTGCATATTTTTGATTAATCGCCTGCTCAGCCTGTTGAATTGATATATTTTGCGCATATAAAGCCATATTAAAATAAGTAAAACAAAATACACCTAATAGACATTTTGATATTATTTTCATTCGATCTAATCTGTATTTTTATATTGATCGTCATTATAAAGCATCATCAATATGACGCTTTACAATGTAATGACAATATCAACCAATGCGACGTTTTAAACCCGTCATTTGCAGTACACGAGTTGAAATTTCTTCAATCGACATTTCTGAGACATTTAAGTATTTAATCCCTTCAGAGATATAAATCCCTTCAATTGCACGAAGCTCCATTTGACACTGGCTGAAGCTTGCATAACGACTATTGGCTTTACGTTCAGAGCGAATAGCAACAAGACGTTCCGCATCAATCATCAAACCAAAAAGCTTCTGTTTATGCGCGCGAAGTACCGCAGGTAAACGGTTGTCATCTAAGTCTTCTTCAGTTAAAGGATAGTTTGCAACACGAATACCAAACTGTAATGACAAATAAATTGACGTCGGTGTTTTACCCGAACGTGACACCCCAATCAGAATCAGATCGGCCTTGTCATAGTGGCGTGTACGTGCACCGTCATCGTTATCTAAAGCAAAATGCACCGCATCAATACGTGCTTTATAAGACTCCGAATCGGTCACCGCATGGGTCTGTCCGACTAAAGTTGTAGGTGGCGTTCCTAACTCTTCGGACAATTTACTAATAAGTCCTTCAAATACATCAAGATTTATAGCATTTGCAGTATTAATAATGTCACGCACGTACGGGTCGACTAAAGTGTCAAAAACCAGTGGCTTTTGTCCATCTTGTTGCGCCCTTAAATTGATCTCAGCAACGACATTTGTAGCAGCTTCTTCAGAGCTAATATAAGGAATAATATGAATGTCAAAGTCAACATTTGGAAACTGCGCCAATAGCGAGTGCCCAAGGGTTTCAGCGGTAATCGCAGTACCATCAGATACAAAAAAAACACTCCGCTTAAATTGTTTACTTCCCGACATTAAAATTCTCCTCAAAAATTTGTCTTAGTGCTATATAATCTTTATAGTAAACCGATCTTACATGACTGTCGCTTAGTAAAATCAAAAAGCTAAGTAGATTTGTTATAATCTGATGCCAAGATAGTGATTAAATACTGCAAAAGTGGAGTAACAACTTTGGAAGCGCGCGTAATTGGTCTAGAAAAATTAGGGAAACACGACGTTGAACTTGTAGGTGGGAAAAACTCATCTTTAGGTGAAATGATCAGCCACCTATCAAATGCAGGTGTATCTGTACCAGGTGGCTTTGCTACTACAGCTCAAGCATATCGTGAATTTCTCGAGCAAAGTGGCCTAAACGCTAAAATCAATGCAGAGTTAAAAGTCCTCAATGTTGATGATGTAAATGCTCTTGCTGAAACAGGCGCGAAAATTCGCCAATGGATTGTAGACACTCCACTTACGGCAGAACTCGAACAAGAAGTTCGTAAAGCATTTGCAGAGCTTTCAAACGGCAACCCAGACATCGCGGTTGCCGTTCGTTCTTCTGCGACAGCAGAAGATTTACCAGATGCATCTTTTGCAGGCCAACAAGAAACCTTCTTAAACATTCGCGGTATCGACAACGTATTGATCGCGATCAAAGAAGTCTTTGCATCACTGTATAACGACCGTGCAATTTCTTACCGCGTACACCAAAACTTTGCGCATGATGTTGTGGCTTTATCTGCTGGTATTCAGCGTATGGTTCGCTCTGAAACTGGTGCAGCAGGTGTAATGTTTACACTCGACACTGAATCAGGTTTCCGTGACGTAGTCTTCATCACTGCATCTTATGGTTTGGGTGAAATGGTTGTTCAAGGTGCAGTAAATCCTGACGAATTCTACCTTTCTAAACCACTTTTAAATGCAGGCAAGCATGCTGTCCTCCGTCGTAATCTTGGTTCTAAACACCAAAAAATGATTTATGGTGAAGAAGCTTCTGCGGGTAAATCAGTTGTTGTGGTTGATGTTGAAAAACAAGAGCGTCAACAATTCGCATTAAACGACCACGAACTACAAGAACTTGCAAAACAAGCGTTGATCATTGAAAACCATTATGGTTCTCCAATGGACATCGAGTGGGCAAAAGATGGCGATGACGGTCAAATTTATATCGTTCAAGCGCGCCCTGAAACAGTGAAGAGCCGTGAAAACGTCGGCACCATGGAACGCTACCTTTTGAAACAAAAAGGCACTGTGATTTGTGAAGGTCGTTCAATCGGTCAACGTATCGGTTCTGGTAAAGTCCGTATTGTTACGTCTATTAAAGAAATGGACAAAGTACAAGACGGTGACGTGCTTGTATCTGACATGACTGACCCAGACTGGGAACCAGTAATGAAACGCGCGGCTGCAATTATCACTAATCGTGGTGGTCGTACTTGTCACGCAGCAATTATTGCACGTGAACTGGGTGTTCCAGCAATCGTCGGTTGTGGTAATGCAACTGAAGTTCTAGTTGACGGCCAAGAAGTAACTGTTTCATGTGCAGAAGGTGATACAGGTTTCATCTACGAAGGTTCTTTAGATTTCGAAATTCAAACCAACTCAATCGAATCTATGCCAGAGCTTCCGTTCAAAGTAATGATGAACGTCGGTAACCCTGACCGCGCATTTGACTTTGCACAAATTCCAAATGAAGGGATTGGCCTTGCACGTCTTGAGTTCATCATTAACCGTATGATCGGTGTCCACCCTAAAGCATTGTTGAACATTGACAGCTTGCCACGTGAAACTCGTGCTGCGGTCATGGCGCGTACAGCAGGTTATGCATCACCAATCGAATTCTATGTTGAAAAACTGGTTGAAGGTATTTCTACCCTTGCTGCCGCATTTGCAGACAAACCTGTAATCGTTCGTATGTCTGACTTTAAGTCAAATGAATACGCAAACTTGATCGGTGGTAAATTATACGAACCTGAAGAAGAAAACCCAATGTTGGGCTTCCGTGGTGCAAGCCGTTATGTGTCTGACAACTTCCGTGACTGCTTCGAATTAGAATGCCGCGCGTTGAAAAAAGCACGTGACGAAATGGGCTTAACCAACATTCAAATCATGATTCCTTTCGTACGTACTGTACATGAAGCGAAGCGCGTAATTGAATTATTGGCGTTAAACGGTCTGAAACGTGGTGAAAATGGTCTGAAAGTGATCATGATGTGTGAATTACCAACGAACGCATTATTGGCTGAACAGTTCCTTGAACACTTCGATGGCTTCTCTATCGGTTCAAACGACTTAACTCAGTTAACACTTGGTCTAGACCGTGACTCTGGTATTGTGTCTCACCTATTTGATGAGCGTGATCCAGCAGTAAAAGCACTTCTTTCTATGGCAATTCATGCATGTCGTAAAGCAGGCAAATATGTGGGTATCTGTGGTCAAGGCCCATCAGATCACCCAGATCTTGCGCAATGGCTTATGGAACAAGGTATCGAATCTGTATCACTTAACCCTGACTCAGTATTAGACACTTGGTTCTTCCTTGCTGAAGAAAAAGTTCAAAAAGCTTAACTTTTTGATGCGATAAAAAAGACCCTTTCAAGGGTCTTTTTTTATATCCACTCTTTCAACGTATCTGCATTAAAACAAGCATATTGATACAAAATTTAGGCTAAGTTTGGCATTCATGCATCAACATCTTGATTGAGAACAGATCGCATTGCGATAAAGCTAGAAGAAGCAGCATAATCCTTGCTACACTGTCCTGCATTTTGTGTAGTTTTGGTTAATTTCAGCTTGAAATTCTCTAGACTATCCGCATGTTTTATCATAGATTTTTTTATTTGTTTTTAATCTGAAAACAAATACATTTATTATTTGAATATCCCAATTTATATTTTGAGATTAAGTTTATATGCAGATTTACTTGGCACGAAATAATCAACAAGCCGGTCCATATACCTTAGAGCAGTTGAATCAGATGCTCGCAAGCCAACAAGTTTTATTGACGGATTTAGTTTGGCATCAGGGTATGACTGAATGGAAAGCTTTAGGTGAACTCACCCAAGGAAAACTGGCGTATGAACCTATAGGTTATCAACCTCAGCCCCCTATTCCTGAGCCAATGCATACGCCAAATCAATTTTCACAACCAAACCGTATAGCGGCGAAAGTTGCTCAACCTGAACTGGCATCGATAGGCACACGCGTCTTAGCCAAAGTCATTGATTTACTTCTTTGGCTCCCTGCCGCTGCGATTCCCTCGTTCTTTTTACAAGCAGATAAATTTGGTGAACTCACTGAAATTCAGCAAAAAATGCAAGCGGCCACCACAGCAACACAGGCCAGTGAACTGCAAGCACAACTGTTCAGTTTGATTCCAACTGAAGCATGGACCACCATGGGAATTTACCTGCTGATTATGCTCGGCATACAGGCCTTTTTCTTAGCCAAAAGTGGCCAAAGCATTGGTAAAAAAATCACCAAAATTAAAATTGTAGACGTTGACACGAACGAAAAAGTCAGCCTTTTACGTGTATTCACATTACGCAGCGTTGTCTTTATTGTGCTCAATATGCTGTTCATGCCGTTTATTACCATCGCCGATCACGTCTTTGGTTTAACTGCAAAGCGTCAAACTTTGCACGATAAGCTAGCGAAAACCAAGGTCATTAAGCAGTAATTTGACCATATTTAAGCTGAGGTTTAGCTCACCTCAGTTTTCCGCAGTTTATTGATATTCAAAATAAATCCATAAAGAAATTATAAAATTCCGAGTGAAAAAATCGGTTTTTATAACAGTCATTTAAAGCATCTTTACGTATAGCTTAGTTTGTCGATATGAGGCATAATGCCCTACAACGTAGCGGTGTCTTATGATTGAGAAGTGTTTTTAGACTTAAAAAGAAACTTTTCAATCATGCGACACTTTAATCGCTATCCCAATTTTATTAGGGAATGGGACTCTTCACCGAGGTTGTAAAATGAGACAAACGATTTTAGCTGTATTGTCTTTATCTGCGATCGCCGCGCTCTTAACTGGGTGTGGTGGTGATATGGTACTTCTAAACTCAAAAGGTCCAGTTGCACAAGGTCAATCTGACTTAATGATGACTGCGATCTATTTAATGCTATTGGTGGTTATTCCATCAGTCGTAATGGCATTATGGTTTGGTTGGAAATATCGCGCGTCGAATAAAGATGCAGACTATAAACCTACATGGGCACACTCTACTGCAATTGAAATTGTAGTTTGGGGTATTCCTGTCATTATTATTGGTATTCTGGCTTGGTTAACTTGGTGGGGTTCACACAAGTATGACCCTTACCGCCCGCTCGAATCTGATAAAGCACCTGTAAATATTCAAGTCATTGCAGAACAGTTTAAATGGATTTTCATTTACCCTGATCTTAACATTGCGACGGTTAACGAAATTCGTTTCCCTGAAAAAACTCCAGTTGCACTTAAAATTACCTCTAACTTCACGATGAACTCTTTCTTCATCCCTGCGTTAGGTGGTCAAATTTATGCAATGGCAGGCATGCAAACGCACTTGAATTTGTTAGCAGATGGAACTAGCCCAGCTGAAGGCTACCGCGGTTTCTCTTCAAACTATTCAGGCTACGGCTTCTCGCAAATGCGCTTCCGTGCTCACTCTGTAACTGACGCTCAATTCGCTGAATGGGTTGCTGCAGTTAAAGCAGGTAACGGTACAAGCATTAATCCTAAAGCTGTACAAAAAACAATTTTAGATCAAGCTGAATTTGAGTCTTTACGCGACGGTAACCGTGGTAAACACCAAATTGAAGTTTTGATTTCAAAAGCAAAAACTCCTGAAGAGAAGGCTACTGCTGAGGCAATGAAGCCTTATCCAACTAAGCCACACCCTGTGACTTACTACTCTTCTGTAGAGGAAGGCTTGTTTAAGTCAGTCATCAGCAAATATATGAGCAACTATCACGGTGCTGATCACTCAGCGACTGCGGGTGCTCACGGGGCTGCTTCATCTGAAGCACATGCCGCTGTTGAACCTGCTTCATCAGTTGTAGGGGAATAAGACATGAGCTTCTTAGGTAAGTTAGGTCCGGACGTTATTCCGCACGATCCAATTGTACTGGTCACAGTTGCAATGATGATCTTAGGTGGTATCGCAGTTGTTGCTGGTATTACCTACTTTAAAAAATGGGGCTACTTGTGGAACGAATGGTTCACATCAGTCGACCATAAAAAAATTGGTATCATGTATCTTTTCGTATCGATCATCATGCTTTTGCGTGGTTTCGCCGATGCGATTATGATGCGTCTTCAACTGTTCCTTGCAAAAGGTGGCGGTGAAGGTTATTTACACCCAGAACACTACGATCAGATCTTCACCGCACACGGTGTAATCATGATCTTCTTCGTAGCAATGGGTCTAGTTGTTGGCTTAATGAACATCTCTGTACCACTTCAAATTGGTGCACGTGACGTTGCCTTCCCATTATTAAACTCTCTAAGCTTCTGGTTATTTGCTGGTGCTGCAGGCTTAATGATGGCTTCTCTTGCAATTGGTGAATTCGCTGCAACAGGTTGGATGGCTTATCCTCCTCTTTCAGGTATCGAATATTCTCCAGGCGTGGGTGTGGACTACTATATCTGGGCACTTCAGATTTCAGGTTTAGGTACGCTATTAACAGGTGTTAACTTCTTCGTTACCATCATTAAAATGCGCGCGCCTGGTATGTCACTTATGGACATGCCGATCTTTACTTGGACATCTTTGTGTACAGCGGTATTGATCATTGCGTCATTCCCAGTGTTAACAGCAACAATTGCAATGTTAACGCTTGACCGTTACTTCGGTTTCCACTTCTTTACAAATGACATGGGTGGTAGCCCAATGTTGTATGTAAACTTGATTTGGACATGGGGTCACCCAGAAGTTTACATCTTAGTATTACCAGCATTTGGTATTTACTCTGAAGTTGTTTCAACGTTCTCTCGTAAAACGTTGTTCGGTTACAAATCAATGGTGTATGCAACAATTGCGATCACAGTACTTGCGTTTGTAGTATGGCTTCACCACTTCTTCACCATGGGTGCTGGTGCGAACGTGAATGCGTTCTTCGGTATCATGACCATGGTTATTGCGATTCCTACTGGTGTGAAAATCTTCTCTTGGTTATTCACGATGTATAAGGGTCGTATCACCTTCACTACTCCTATGTTATGGACGCTTGGCTTCCTTGTAACATTCGGTATTGGCGGTTTAACTGGTGTATTAATGGCGGTTCCACCTGCGGACTTCCTTGTACACAACTCATTGTTCTTGATTGCTCACTTCCATAACGTAATTATCGGTGGTGTGGTGTTTGGTATGTTTGCCGGCATCATTTTCTACTGGCCGAAAATGTTTGGTTGGAAGCTCAATGAAGCATGGGGTAAAGCTGCGTTCTGGTTCTGGTTCTTCGGTTTCTACTTTGCATTCATGCCACTTTATATCCTTGGTTTCATGGGTATGACTCGTCGTTTGAATACATATGACAACCCTGAATGGGATCCGTACATTGCTATTGCATTCTTCGGTTCTGTGTTAGTCGCGATTGGTATTGCATGTTTCGTTATGCAGATTGTTGTTGGTTACTTACAACGCAACGACAACCTCGACCTTACAGGCGATCCATGGGATGGTCGTACACTTGAATGGGCGACTTCGTCTCCTGCTCCGTTCTACAACTTTGCTCACCTTCCAACAATCAATGGTATTGATACGTTCTGGAATGACAAAGAGAATGGCGTAGCATATGCGAAACCTACTTCATACGAAGACATTCATATGCCAACGAATCGTGCTGCTGGTGTTGTGATTGCCATGTTCATTACTGTTATGGGCTTTGGTTTAATCTGGCATATCTGGTGGTTAGTTGTTGTGATGTTCATCGCTGCTATTATCAGTTTCATCGCGTCTTCGTTTACGAAGAAAGTGGACTACTATGTTCCTGCTGCTGAAGTTGAGCGTATTGAAAATGAACGTTACGCGATTCTTGAAAAACATTTGAAGAAGGACTAAGACAATGGCTGACGTACTTCATCACGAAAACCACGGACACGATGAGCATCATCACCACGATGATACTGACATCACCGTCTTTGGTTTTTGGACTTATTTGATGAGTGACTTGATTCTATTCGGTACACTCTTCATTGCATTCGCTGTTTTAAGTAGCCATGTGCCTATGGGCACACCAAGTGCAAAAGAATTATTCGGTGAGTCTTTAGGTTTCGTTTTAACTGAAACTTTCGCTCTCTTGATCTCTTCTGTAACTTTTGGTTTTGCGGTTCTTGCTGCATACAAAAAGAACGTCAACCAAGTTTTAACTTGGTTAGCGATCACTTGGTTATTCGGTGCTTCATTCATCGGCATGGAACTATATGAGTTTAATCACTTAGTTCATGCTGGCCACGGTCCAAGCGTAAGTGCGTTTTTATCGTCGTTCTTTACTTTAGTAGGTACGCACGGTATTCACGTAACTTCAGGTTTGGTATGGATGATCATTTTGATGATTCAGATCAAGAAAAATGGTTTGACTCTTCCAAACACTCGTCGTCTTGCTTGCCTAAGCTTGTTCTGGCACTTCCTTGACATCGTTTGGATCTGTGTATTCAGCGTAGTTTACTTGATGGGAGTTCTATAATGAGTCACGATCATAACTCAGCTGGTGCTTCACACGGTAACACCAAGCAATACACGATCGGCTTTATCCTTTCAGTTATCCTGACCGTAATTCCATTCGGTATGGTAATGGCTGGTGGTTTTGGTCGCGGTATTGTTATGGCGGTTATCGCAATTACAGCGGTTGCTCAGGTTCTAGTTCAATTAGTTTACTTCTTGCACATGAACTCATCTTCAGAGCAACGTTGGAACGTGATTGCATTTATCTATACAGTACTTTGTATTGCTGTACTTCTAGTCGGCTCTGTATGGATTATGAACTACTTACACTACAACATGATGATCTAAACTGATCGTCATGTTGAAAAAGTATTTATTCCTGACTAAACCAGGAATTCTCTTTGGTAACTTCGTTACCACTCTGGGCGGCTTTTTTTTAGCCGCTCAGGGGTCTGTAGATTTCCTCCTCCTTCTCATCACTCTACTTGGTACAACACTGGTTGTTGCTTCTGGCTGTGTCGTCAATAACGTCATTGATCAAGATATTGATCAAAAGATGGAACGGACGATGAACCGTGCATTAGTTAAAAAAACCATCAGTCCTTCCGTTGCTTTGGCATTTTCTGCTGCGCTTGGAATATTAGGTTTCGCCCTACTCTGGTTCTTTGTTAATGCCTACGCCTTTGGCTTTGCTGTACTTGGTTTTGTGGTTTATGTGATTTTTTATAGTCTATGGAGCAAACGCACATCCATTCACCAAACCGTGATTGGAAGTATTTCTGGTGCTAGTCCACCAGTGATCGGTTATACAGCTGTGACCAATGAATTTGATGTTGCCGCATTGTTGCTTTTCTTAGCATATGCACTTTGGCAAATGCCTCATTCATGGGGAATTGCGGTATACCGCTTTGACGATTATAAAAATGCAGGCATTCCAATTTTACCTGTAGCACGTTCAATTTTCCGCACGAAAGTTGAAAGCTTGATTTATGTCTTGCTGTTTGCTGCGGTGTTAAATGGTTTGTATTGTTTTGGCTATACCAATATGTTTTTTCTTATCACCTTTAACGCACTCTGTGCTTATTGGGTATATTTATCAATCATTGGTTTTAAAGCTGAAAATGATCAGGTTTGGGCAAAACGCTATTTCTTATATTCAGTGATTTTAATTACTGCATTAAGTTTTAGTTTTAGTTTTAGCTATGTCTCACCTGCTCCACATTTGCCGCTGTTTTAAAAAAGATAGAGTTCTCTCTATCTTTTTTATTTCAACTTATTCAATATTTAAGTCTAGTCTTTAAATTGTTACCATAGCAGACACAACAATAACTCATGCTCTGCAATCAAAATGCCATCACAATTTTTTAAAAAATCTATTTTTATTAGTCTATTCCCTATCACTCTTGCTTATAGCACGCACAGTTTTTCTGGTTTTGATGTTTCTTGCTATCCATCGACCAACATTCAAACCAATGCCTATACAGCCTGTGACAATTTGCCTGTGCTCACGCCCGCCAATGACAACCAAACCAATATGCTCTTACTCCTGAGTGATATGGGTTTGGCCAAATTGAATTTTAATCAGCCAAATAATCCGCTTTGGGAAACTGAATATAGCAACGTACCATTTGCGGCTAAAACATTATTTGGAGGCGTAACCAATAAACGACCGAATGCCCGATTAAAACCAAGCAATGAAAAAACACCCTACCAAGAACATTGCAGTAGTCTAGACAGTGGTGCGGATCAATTTACCCAGCAGCTGAAAGCCGACAAAAATCTCAGCAAAGTGGAAAAAGATTTACTAATTCAAGAAAGACAAAATATCTCGGCCTGTGACCGTGATCTTGCCCTCATCCAAGTCAATCCGAACTGGTCTATACAAGCACGTCAGTATGCGTCTTATTTAAATGCAACCATTGCCTTTTATAATAGTAACTTTTCCATAGCTACTAAAATTTATTCAGTATTAACTACGGTTGATCAGCCTTGGATCAAAGAAACATCGCAATATATGCTGATTCGTAGCAGCCTTAATGACAGCTATCGGTCGGGTGTCGGTAAATATGGCGACTTAAAAATCGATAAAGTAGATCAGACTTTACTCAAAAACACCTATGAGCATATCACTACCTACTTCAAACGCTTTCCTGAGGGAAAATATGCGGCAAGCGCACGCGGTTTACTACGTCGTTGCTATTGGCTGAGTGGAAATACCGAACTCCTGACCAACGAACTCGTATGGCAAATCAATCATCCTGATTCCAAATACTATAATTTAGAGCTCGATAATCTAGCCTTTGAAATGGATCGCCATGTTTTTCAAAGACGCTCATTCAATGCAAAAAATCTAAAAGATCCCTTCTTTCTGACCATTTCAGATTTAATGCAAATGCGTCAGGCAACATCAGCAGAAGATAAAGTCTTAAGCTGGTCTGAACTCAACAACCAAAAAACACTATTTAAGAGTCAGCCAGAACTGTTCCAATACCTACAAGCCAATCACTTATTCTTTGTGCAGAACAAACCAGCCGAAGCTTTAAAATATTTGCCAGAACTTTCCTCTAATGCAATCAAGAGTTACCTTCAACTCAGTCAAATATTGTTAAAAGGTCGTATTTTAGAAAAACTCGGACAAACTCAAAATGCACAGCAGTATTGGGAAGGTTGGCTGAGTCAATCAAAATCCATTGAACAGCGTGGCTTATTTGAGCTAATGTTGTATCCACATTATGCTCAGCAGCAAAGCGCAAACGTATTCATCGGTTCAGATGCTAAAATCAAACAAACTTCATTGCAAAAAAGCTTTATTGAAAATAAAGCCAATGAAAAAAGCTTAATGCAAATTGTACAGAGCAAAGCATCAAATACAGATCAAAAAAATTTAGCTTTATATAAAACTTTGCAAAAATCATTGGTACATCAAAACTTTAAACTGTTTAATCAAGCCTTTGTACTGCTACCACAAGATGCCGCGAAGTATAAATATGACTCAGAAACATATACAAACTATAAAAATCAACCACCCCATAGTGATTTCATTTGGGCAGGAACAAAAATCACGCCACAAATTCAATGCCCTGATTTATTCAGCCTGACTCAGAAACTTGAAAATTCACCTCAAGATTTAAAGCTCCGACTTTGTTTGGGCGAATATGCGCGCTCGACTCAAGGCTACAACATATCCTATGTCACCGCTTTAGAAAAAGAAACTGCTAGCTTCCAAGGTGCAATTTTTACCCGTGGCCAAGTGTATAAAGACATCATCAAATCCAGTTCTGTACCCGATTTAAAAGCGTATGCGCTTTATCGCTCAATCATGTGTTATTCACCAAGCGGGATGAATGACTGTCAGGATGCAGAGGTTGAAAAATCTACCCGCAAACAATGGTTCGACCACATTAAACGCGACTATCCAAGTACCTCTTGGGCACAATCTTTAAAGTATTACTGGTAAGACGTCTATGTTGAAGCAGATTTTTTCAGTTGTTATGACGTTGATCTGTATGCTGAGCATCATGGCTTGTCAGCCGAGTCAGTCAGCTTCAACATTTGGTCAGGTAAATGCTGAAGACTATGATGCATTTTGGATTTGGGGCAATATTTCATCAGCCCCTTACCTCAAAGCGGCTAAAGAACTTTATATTTTACAAGGTGAAGTTCGTTTAGATTCCAAAACACATCACTCTAAGCTCATACCGCAAGGTGTAAGCGTTTTAACGATTCCTCAGCAAAAGGTGTGGCTAGTTTTTCGTAATTATCATTTAAACTGGAATGGCCAAGAGCTTACACAAATTTTAAAACGCGTTCAGCAATGGGAAAATGCAGGGAATCATATTCAAGGCATACAAGTTGATTTCGATGCCAAAACCAAACACATTCACCAGTACGCCCTATTTTTAAGTCAATTAAGAAAACAATTGCCTCAGCACTATCAACTCAGTATCACGGGCTTAATGGACTGGACCAATGTCACAAATCAGGAGACTTTAAACCTCCTGAATAACACCATCGACGAGTTGATCATTCAAACTTATCAAGGTTCAACTACCCTACCCAACTATGCAGCTTATCTAAAAAAAGTTTCAGCACTAAAACTGCCTTATAAAATTGGCATTGTTCAACACGGTCAGTGGTGTAGACCACCTAAGCTTGAAAATGATACAAACTTTAAAGGCTATGTCGTCTTCCTTTTACGCTCAAAACCTCAAAATAATTAGGGCTTTTTAAGAGAAGTTCTTGAATTTGGCGAGCAAAGTCTCTAAAATTCCCCCTTCGCATCTAATGCGACACAACCTTGGTTGTGACTCCTTGCTTCTAACAACTTTTTTGTTAGGGGCTGTTTAAACCGTAAGGAGCTGACAATGCGTCATTACGAAATCGTACTTTTAGTACACCCTGATCAAAGCGATCAAGTCGTTGGTATGGTAGAACGCTACCTAACTCACATCAAAGAAGCTGAAGGTCAAATTCACCGTCTTGAAGACTGGGGCCGTCGTCAATTGGCTTACCCAATCAACAAGATCCACAAAGCTCACTACATTCTTATGAATGTTGAGTGTGGTCAAACTACTCTTGATGAGTTAGAAGAATTGTTCCGTTACAACGATGCAATTATTCGTAGCCTTATCATCCGTCGTGAGAACGCTATCACTGAAGAGTCACTATTGGCTAAGAGTGCTGAAGAAAAACGTGCGCGTAAAGCTCAACGTGAAGAAGCACAACAAGCTCAAGACTCTGCTGAAGCATAAGGAGAACATCAATGGCACGTTTTTACCGTCGTCGCAAGTTCTGCCGCTTTACAGCTGAGAACGTTACGTACATCGACTACAAAGATATCGACACTTTAAAACAGTACATCACTGAAAACGGCAAGATTGTTCCTAGCCGTATTACAGGTACTAAAGCTCGTTACCAACGTCAATTAGCGCTTGCTATTAAACAAGCTCGCTACTTGTCTTTGATCCCTTACACTGACAATCATAAGTGAGGTTGAGCTGTGGATATTATCTTATTACAACGCATTAAAAACCTTGGTAAATTAGGCGATAAAGTTTCAGTTAAAGCTGGTTACGGCCGCAACTACCTTATCCCTCAAGGTCAAGCAGTAGCTGCTACTGAAGCTAACACTGCTGCTTTTGAAGCTCGTCGCGCTGAACTTGAGAAAGCTGAAGCTGATGTTTTAGCTGCTGCTCAAGCACGTGCTAGCCAATTAGACGAAGTTAACATCGTAATCACTGCGAAAGCTGGTGACGAAGGTAAACTATTCGGTTCTATCGGTACTCGTGATATCGCTGACGCGTTAACAAATGCTGGTCTTGAAGTTGACCGTGCAGAAGTTCGTTTACCGAACGGTGCACTTCGTCACACTGGCGAATTCAACATCGCAATCCAATTGCACCATGATGTTGTTGCTGAAGTTCTCGTTACTATCGTATCTGAGTAATTTCTTGCAAAAAAAAGAGCATGCTTTTGCATGCTCTTTTTTTATCTCTATGAAAAAGTAGTTTCTTCGCTCAGCTTAAAACTTCATCAGCCTGCCCCGCAAAATGCCAAATTTGAATATTATGGGTTTTATCCATAAGCCTTGAATTCAGCACACAGCAGCTGCATTTTTTGATAAAGTGCATAGAGTTAAATGGCTGTAATTTTTTCCAAATTTACAGTGAAATTTATCTTAAGTTATCCCTCTTACTGTATTAAAAATCAGGGCGTTATATGTCACAGGCGAATGCCACTGCTCAAAAGAGCTCATCGAAACAAGACAATAAACCGAATGAGTCAGGGCAACTGAAAGAATTCCGTACACCTCCGCATAACTTAGCATTGGAACAAGCCGTACTTGCCGCTTTAATGACGGTTGCTGAATCCTTTGAACAAGTTGGCGATGTACTGACTGAAAATGACTTTTATGCGACGCGCCATAAATATATTTTTCGCGCCATTGCGCAACTCTCCAAAGACAGCTCACCCTATGATGCGGTTTTAGTCAATGACTGGCTCACCACACAAAACCTACTCGATGCGGTTGGTGGTGAAGAGTACCTGATGCAATTGATGGCAGACTCCCCGTCTAGTTTCTATAACATGGAAACTTATGCCACTAAAATCAAAGAATTTTCGACTTTACGCAGCATGATTAAAGTCAGCTCTGAAATTTTACAAAATGCCTATGACACCAAAGGTCGTAGTGTCAGTGAAATTTTAGATTTAGCAGAAACTAATATTTTCTCGATTGCAGAACAACATAATAATAATGCCAAAGCACAAGGCCCAAAACCGATTGCGAGTGTGACTGCAGACCTAATCACTAAACTTGATGAGCTATCGCAAATGGAAGGTAGCATCACAGGTTTAACTACAGGTTTCCTTGAACTCGACAATAAAACATCAGGCATGCAAGCGGGTGACATGATTATTGTCGCTGCCCGTCCATCAATGGGTAAAACTACACTTGCAATGAATTTAGTTGAAAGTGTCTTATTTAACAATAACCTACCCGCTCTTGTTTTTTCCATGGAGATGCCCGCCGATTCAATTGCTATGCGTTTAATTTCTTCTTGGGGGCGCGTACATCAAGGACATTTACGTTCAGGTAAAATGGATGGTGATGAATGGTCTAAAGTCACGGGTACTATTCTACAACTTCAAGATAAGCATCTATATATTGATGATTCTTCTGCGCTTCCACCTACAGAATTACGTGCACGTGCGCGCCGGATTGCAAAGCAACATGGTGGAAAACTGGGTTGTATTATGGTCGACTATTTACAGCTAATGAAGGTACCAGGCATGGGGGATAACCGTGTCGGTGAAATTGGTGAAATTTCACGAAGTTTAAAAGCACTAGCCAAAGAAATGAGTTGTCCCGTCATTGCATTGTCTCAGCTTAACCGTTCCCTCGAAAATCGTCCAAATAAACGTCCCGTGATGTCAGACTTACGTGAATCCGGTGCGATCGAACAGGACGCCGACTTAATCATGTTTATTTACCGTGACGAAGTCTATAACAAAGAGTCCAAAGAAGCGGGCACTGCCGAAATTATTATTGGTAAACAACGTAACGGCCCTATTGGTACCGTTCGACTTGCTTTTGAAGGCCAATACACCCGCTTTAGCAACTTATCCCCTGAGTTTTATGCTCAGTACGATGATGAGGAATAATTAAAGCCTCATCGTCGCCTTTCCATGACCCTGTAGGAGTAATTAGGGTGCGTCAAGCAACAGTTTATATTGATAGCCAAGCGCTGCAATATAATTTAAACCGTGTCAAACAACTTGCCCCAAACGCGAAAATCGTCAGCATGGTCAAAGCCAATGCTTATGGACACGGAGTCAAAGACTGTTTAGCAGCCTTAAGTGAAACCGATGCCTTTGGCGTCGCCTGTTTAGAAGAAGCACTGGAAATTCGTGCACTCGGTTTTGAGCAACCGATTACCCTAATTGAAGGGGTTTTCTCAGCAGATGAAATGCAAACCGTCATTGAGCAAAATATCGAGTGTGTGGTTCATCAGCAACAACAAGTCGATTGGTTGATCGCACATAAAACCGCGTATCTCACACAAAAGCTTAAAGTGTGGGTCAAACTCAATAGCGGTATGAACCGTTTAGGCTTTAAAGTTGCCGAAATCATTGCTATCATCAACACTTTAAAAGCAGAAGGCTTTACATGTGTACTGGCAATGCACTTTGCCAATGCCGATGCGGATCACCCACTCAATGAGCAGCAACGTTCGCAATTTCTACACATCAAAGCAGCGTGTTCACCCATCCTAGCCTCATGTTGTAACTCAGCTGCTATATTTAAATGGCCTGAACTTAATTTTGATTTTGTTCGTCCCGGCATCATGCTGTACGGTGCATCACCTTTTGCCGATAAAAATGCACACGACTTGGACTTAAAGCCCGTTATGACTTTTACGGCAGAAATTATTGCATTAAATACCATTCAAGCCGGTGAAGGTGTCGGCTATGGTTCGCATTTTGTTGCAAACCAAGAAACTGAACTGGCCATTGTTTCGATTGGTTATGGTGATGGCTATCCACGTGCATTTCCAAAGCAAAACTATGTTGCTATAAATGGTCAGGCAGTAGCTATTGTAGGCCGAGTAGCAATGGACATGATTGCGATCGATGTGACGGGTTTAAACGCCAAACTCGGTACAAAGGTTGAACTCTGGGGTAAAAACCGCTTAGTTGACGATGTTGCGGAAGCCAATGGAACTATTGGTTATGAGCTACTTTGTCGGTTAAGCAATCGCCCTACACGTAAACAAATCTAACAAAAAAAGCCCAAGTTCTACTTGGGCTTTTTTCAACCTAGACTCTCATCAGACTGGGCATCGTAAAGATCTTGCAACAACTGATCAATTTGTTGTTGACTCATACTCTGCGGTTCAAATGTTGCAAAACCCATCTCACGCATTTTGGTATGTACGCTACTCATACGTTGCACATACTTCATGCCCCAAGCTCTAAAATGTGCCGCGTGAATGGTTTTCGCCTCAAAGACTTTAATATCTTTATGTCTAGGGTCTTTCAATAATTTCGACATTAATAATTCTAAAGCAGCTTCATCCCCTTCTAAGCACTGGAAATAATGCTGATCTGCATAATAAAGAACGCCTGAAATATTATGTACTGCATTAAAATCACGCGCTTCGCTTAAAATGTCTCGAACATCTTGAAGAAGCTGTACATGATCCGAAGTTGAAGTACTTGCATAGCAAATTTGCTGCATAGACTTCCCCAATTTATTGATTTCATTATTTTTAGCATTTAGCACGTTTATACTAAATAGTCATCCGTCGGCTTTGCCAATTCTTGCAATCCTTTTCTTAAGGTATCCGACCATTGCTTGCTAATGCTTGAAAAATAAGGATCTTCTTCATCAATCCGCTTACCCACTGGAATATGTAAACTATCTCTTGTATACACCAACGCATCTAAGGGTAAACCTACAGAAACATTGGAACGTAAGGTCGAATCAAAAGAAATCAAACTACACTTCACCGCTTCATCTAAGGGCATGTCATACCGTAATGCACGATCTAGAATCGGCTTTCCATATTTACTTTCACCAATTTGAAAATACGGCGTATCTTTGGTCGCACAAATAAAATTACCCTGCGGATAAATATTATAAAGTTGCATTTCTGCCCCTTTAATTTGTCCACCGACCAATAAGCTACAGTAGTAATTACTCTGTTCCTGCGTGTCCGGCGCCATATCCGCCAAGACTTTTTTCAAAGTATGCCCGACCAACTCAGCCGCTTCGAACATGGTATTAACACTATATAAATTCGGTTCTTGGCTTAACTCCAGATGATTTTTTAAATGTCCAATCACTGCTTGAGTTGTTGCTAAGTTTCCTGATGTTTGAATCGCAATAAAGCGTTCACCCTCCACACCAAAGGTATACAGTTTCCTAAATACGGATATATGGTCTACACCTGCATTCGTACGCGTATCACTTATAAAAACCAAACCATCTTGAAGACGAAGTGCACAACAATAGGTCATAGAACATCCTTTTTCAGCTAAACCTTAACAACTTAAAACTTGTACCATGGAATGCATCGATTCCACCCCACCTTTTTCACGTACGCCACGAACGGGAGCCACATCCCAATAATCGCGCCCAATAGCTACATAGATATGTGACTGTGGTTTGAACAATTGATTACTGGTATCAAAACAATACCATGCATCATCAATATACACCTCGGCCCACGCGTGACTGGCGAGGTGTGAAGTTTCAGGCACATGCAAATACCCCGATACATAACGTACCGGTAAGCCCAGATGCTTGCACATAGCAATAAAAACATGACTATGGTCCTGACATACACCTTGTTGCCCATTGAATGCATCAATTGCCGAAGTTAACACCGAAGTTTCGGCAGGGACATAAGGAATATGCGCTAAAACTGCTTCTGACAGTTTCATCAAATTTTCCCGATTCAGCTCAGGCACATACTGATGTGCAAATGCCTTCATTTCGGCATTACACTGGGTATTAAGCGTCGGCTGTAAAAATAAATTGGGATTCAGCCGATGTTGTATGCCATGTTCTGCCAAGCTATTAATTTCAACAATGCCCTGCGCCATAATAGTCAGCTGTTGATAAGCTTCACGTTGCGAACTGGTAATCCAAATATTATGAAATGCATCACGTTTTTCTTCACGCTCCCCTGGCACACTCACATGCCAATGACATACCTTTTGGTGTGAATTATTCGTAGGTGTCATTTTGATATATTGAATGCTGTTCAGGGCCAATTCACTATATTGATAATGCGTTTGATGATTGATCATAAGTTTCATACATCAACCTCAAACAATTGTTGAATATAATCACTAAAATGATAAAAATTCATCGCATCAGGTTGTGATTTGAGCTCTAGCCAAGCCTGTGCCAAATTTAGCCAGCCCATTTCTTGTAACAACATGACGATGTTTTCTATTTCAACTAAAGTATTTTGTGCATCTTGTTTCAGGCGGATTTGACGGTCGAGCTGCTCAATCATTTGCCCCAAACTAAAGAATAAAAAGACATCACTGGCTTCAGACTCAAGCACATCCTGACACTCTCCAACCACATCACAAATATAGGCGGTGTTTTCAGTGGCATTTTTGATAAATTGATTCAGTTCCGCATAGGCCTTTGCAGATAAAATCCCGCGCAAGTCTTGAACATTACTCTTAGCGCTTTGAAATTGCTGGTTAAATGAAGCAGGGTTGTTTGGGTTCAGAATCAGCTCATTCAGTGAGCACGCATCAAAAGCAGGCAAACAAAATGCATGCGCATAATCCATTGCAGGCTGGTCTTGGGTAAAAGGAAACTGAGCACACAAATATTGAGTACGTGTTAAATAACGCCCTAACCAAAAAATATTTTCAGCATTGGTGCTTAATAAAATCATAGTTCTACCCTCATATTTGTTTATTTTATGAATGTAAGTTTTCCACGACCCAAGTGTCTTTAATTCCTCCTCCTTGGGATGAGTTGACCACCAACGAACCTTCTTTCATCGCAACACGTGTTAAACCGCCAGGGACAATTTCGGTACGATACGGTGAACTGAGCACAAACGGTCTAAGGTCAATATGACGCTCAGAAACACCCGATTCAGTCATGGTTGGACTGACTGAAAGCTCTAAAGTGGGCTGGGCAATATATAAATGCGGCGTCGCCATGAGCTTATCTCTAAATTGCTCAATTTGGCTTTTACAGGCTTGCGATCCAATCAACATACCATACCCACCCGAACCTTGCGCCTCTTTGACCACTAACTGCTCAAGGTTCTCCAGTACATAAGCCAAATCTTGCTTGTTACGGCATTGATATGTCGGAACATTTTTTAAGATAGGTTTTTCACCTAAATAGAACTGAATCATTTTATCGACATAAGGATAAATCGATTTATCATCCGCAACCCCTGTGCCTGGTGCATTCGCAATAACCACGTTATGACTCAGATAAGCCGACATCAACCCTGCGACACCTAAAGTGCTATTCGGCATAAAGCACAGCGGATCAAGATAAGCATCATCCAAACGTCGGTAAATTACATCTACTCGTTGACGGCCACGAATGGTTTTGACATAGACCTTATCATGTTCTACAAACAAATCGCGCGATGTCACCAAAGGCACATCCATTTCACGGGCTAAAAAAGCATGTTCATAATAGGCACTATTAAAACGTCCCGGTGTCAACACCACGATGAAAGGCTGATCGATATAAGCATTTTCAGCCAAGATTTGTTTAAGTAATTGTGGATATTGTTCTATGCCTAAAATATGGCTCTTCTGCATCAAATCAGGCATGAGTTTTTCACTAATCTTACGACTTTCAAGCATATAAGACACACCTGACGGCGTTCTTAAATTATCTTCGAGTACATAAAACTCACCCTTCCCATCACGGATAATATCAATCCCACTAATTTGGCTATAAATCTGACCTTTTAAACGGTGCTCATACATATGCGGTTGATAAGCCTCATGCGTCAATACTTGCAGTTCCGGAATAATTTTCGCTTTGAGAATGTCTTGTTGATGGTAAATATCATGTAAAAATAGATTTAAAGCCCGCACACGTTGAGCAGAGCCAAGGGAGATTTTATTCCATTGTTGTTTAGCGATCACACGTGGAATTAAATCATAAGGAATGGTGCGCTCAATACCCTCAGATTCACCATATACAGTAAACGTAATACCTTCATATAAAAAATGCTGTTTGGCAATTTGGCTCAGTTCTTCGAGTTCTTGTACACTATGCTGTGACAACCAGTGCTCAATACGCGCACAAGCCTCACCCGACATCGCTTGGTCATCTGTCATTTCATTAAAGAAATTCGAGGTCATTTGATGAAACAATCCAACAGACTGGCTCGATAGACGATCATGAGAGTGAATCGGATTTAATACAGGAGAGTTAAGCTTATATCCGTCCAACATCGTATTTACATTTGTATCTTTATCTTCTTTAAACATACAAACCTCTCAATTGTTATCGATATGTAACCCATACGTAGCAATATCTATGCCATGGATTTCTAAAGATGCTTTGTTTATTAATCGATAAAAAACGCATTGCTTCAATTCTATTTCGCATTAAGTTGTGTCAAAAAATATAACTGAAAAATTTCAAGCAAAGCTTGCTTAAACGAATGAGTTTTCTTATTGTGTTCACATTCAAGTAAGTAATTTCGACTCCTATATTTTATTAAACTATGTCTATACAAGAAAAAGAAACGTCCAATAGTCTCTATCGCCAATGGCAAATTTTGTCTCGCCTTTCCACTGGAAAATGGATGGGAACTCGAGAGCTGCAAGAGATTTTACAACGTGAAGGCATCGATATTACTTTGCGAACTATTCAACGTGATTTAAACCAAATCTCTCAACGCTTCCCGATTGAAAACAACGGGGCTGTGCCTCAAGGCTGGCGTTGGCGTTCTGACGCTCCAATTCAAAGCTTACCGCACATGACCAGCTCTCAAGCGGTGACGTTTATGATGGTTGAAGAACATCTTAAACATCTTCTTCCACCAAGCTTAATTGAAGAAATGAACCCATGGTTTGACTTAGCACGTCGTAGCCTCTCTACCCAAAACAATGTGCGCCAATGGATTAACCGCGTACGCATTGTTCCTGCGACACAACCGCTGATTCCCCCGATTGTGGAGAAAACAGCACAGCAAGCCATCTATGAAGGACTGCTCCAAGACAAACAACTGGAATGCGTTTATCAAGGTTTAAACCAAGCGGCTGAAGCAAAAACCTATACGCTCAATCCACTGGCATTGGTTCAAAAAGGTGCAATTATTTATCTGATTTGTACCCGCCACGACAAAACCGATATTCAAACCTTTGCACTGCACCGTTTCAAATCAGCGACGGTTTTAAACACTCGTGCCTTACACCCAGTCAATTTTGATATCGATGAATATATCGAATCAGGTGCGTTAGGTTTCCGTGTAGACTTTTCAAAACCTACAGAAACCGTTGCACTTACCCTGACCATGACTGAAATAGATGCGCTGTATTTGGAGGAAACCAAACTCAGTACCAATCAGGTTTTAGAACCGCTTGGAAATGGGCAAATCTTGGTTCATGCTACCGTACCTTTTACAAATCAACTGGTGTGGTGGTTACGTAGTTTTGGTCATAAGATTAGCCACATTGAACCCAAAGAAGTTCGTGATGCAGTTAATCAGACCATCACCGACTAAAATAAAAAAAGCCCCAAGTATTAGGGGCTTTACAGTCTTTTTGGTATTAGATATTTGAATTGATTGGGTTTGTCGTTTTCATTGCTCATCTTGGTTTAATGCCTCCCCTAAACCAAGATAAGTGCGCTGTTTTTGGTGATTGATACAAACTAGCATTGGCATGCAAGCTCTCCACTGTTAAAACGGATCGATTTCATCGTCATAGTGTTGACCTCATGTTAAGAACGTAAAATCAATTTAAAAGATGGCGATACTTTTGTGAAATAACATGATTGGCTATTTTTATCTGTTTTTATCTTAAACAACTATTTTGCTTTGTTTATCTGCCAAAACAAAAAGCTGACCTCTTAAAGAAGACTCCAATCCGATAACTTGAATCAAATATCTCACCTTTTTTAAAATTATCGTATAATAAAATTAATCATCAATTTTAATAACTTAAATAACATGAGCTTTAACGTACAAGAAGTTGCACAGCTTTTAAAACAAGCCAAAGAAAATAAAAAGCCTTACGTATTCTTTACAGGTGCTGGTTGCTCTGTGGAAGCAGATGTTCCAACCGCAACAGAACTCATTCAAGAGATATGTGACAAATTCCCGATTCAAGTCAAAAATCTTGACCCCAAGACAGACAAGTACAACTATGGCAAGTATATGTCCGCTCTCGATAAGGATGAACGCAGACGTTTACTTAAGCCACATATTATCGATAATAAAAAAATTAATTGGGCACATATCGCATTAGCGTGCCTTATGCAAAGTGGGTACATAGAGCGTGTTTTAACTTTCAATTTTGATAGTATTTTGTCTCGTGCATGTAATATGCTTGGTTTACATCCTTCTATTTATGATTTTGCAACAGCGAACCCACATTTGTATCATCTAATCAATGACCCCTCAATTGTTCACTTACATGGACAAGGAACGGGTTTTGTTCAACTAAATACAAAAGAGGAGACTGAAAGACATACAGCCCAATTAGGTGAATTTATTGCTTCAACATTAAACTCAAACCCTAGCCTTTTTATTGGATATAGTGGAAATGCAGATGCATTTTTCCCGCTACTTGAAAAACAATACTCTGAACAACACCGTTTAATTTGGACAGGTACGAAAGAAACAAGTGACGATCTTGAAGCTGAAAGTGTTAAAAACTTTTTAAAGAAAAATAATAATATTACGCACTATATTGGAAAAGTTTTTGCAGATGATTTTTTAATTCAGTTAGCAAAAGAACTTGACTGCTTCCCACCAGAACTTTTTTCTAATCCTTATAGGTTTTTAGATCAACAACTTGAGAATATTCAACCCTACCCATTGGGGGATGGATTAGATATCCTTGCCAATTTAACAAGCTACCTAAAAGAACAAGCTGAAAGACCTTTAAATAAAAGCTTATATACTGCAGTAATACACAAATACCCTAATAAAGAATCAACTATAGGACTTAGCGAAAAGGCTATTAATGATATTATGTGGGCATATGATCAACAGGCTCGCTACTTAAAAAATCAGAAAAAATTTGAAGAAAGTCATAAAATTTATGATCAAGCTTTAGCAATATCGACACGCCATTATGGATGTTTACATAATTACGCATTAACTTTAGCTAATTATGCAAATATCAAATCTGATCAAATACTCTTTGAGAAAGCTTTTCATCTCAATGAACAGGCATTTAAACTTCAACCAAATAACGTAGATAATATTAGCAACTATGCTCTAGCTCTTTCTAATTTAGCTAGAATTAATCAAGATGAAATTCTTTTTGAAAAAGCTTTTGAGCAATATGAAAAATATTTAACAATTCAACCTGATAATACTAATAATCTAAGTAATTATGGTACTACTCTGTTAGAGCTAGCAAAGCTCAAAAATGATGAAGGGTTGTTTAATAAAGCTTTTGAGCAATACCAATACGCTTTAAAAGTATTACCAAATGATACTTATAATTTGGGTTGTTTCTATTCTATAAAAAATAATCTAGTGCTAAGTAAAGAAAATTTTCTTCATGCAGAGATGTATGATTATCTCCCTTCAAACCCGTTTACACATTTGAGTGAAGATAAAGACTTGGATAATGTCCGTAATGAACCATGGTTCACTGAACTTCTAGAACGCCTAAAGGCTAAAGAGCAAGAAAGTAAAGTCGCATAAACAAAAAAGCCCGCATAAAGCGGACTTTTTCAATAACTTTCAAATATTAAGCAGATTTTTTCGCTTGTGCATTTTTACGGATCGTAATCATGATTAATTGCACTGCTGCAGGTGTTACCCCCGGAATACGATTTGCTTGAGCTAATGTCTCAGGACGCACATCTTTCAATTTTAGAGTAATTTCACGAGATAAACCTGAAACCACATCATAATTGAAATCTGCAGGAATTTTAGTTTCTTCCAAACGCTTCATTTGCGCGACGTCTTCATGCTGACGGTTAATATAACCTGCATATTTCACCGCGATTTCAATTTGATCGCCCACTTGCGCAGAGACTTCAGAACCTGTGAGTTCCGCAATTTGAGCAAATGAAATATTCGGACGTTTTAACAAATCAATCGCAGAGCACTCTTTCGATAAATCTGCACCCGTCATTTCGACAAACTTTTTGCCCATTGGGTTGTTTGGTGCCGCCCAAAGGTGTTGTAAGCGGCCTGTTTCCAGTTCAACTGCTTCCATTTTTTCACAGTAAGCTGCCCAACGCTCATCATCCACTAAGCCCATTTCACGGCCCACTGGGGTTAAACGTTGATCCGCATTGTCTTCACGTAGCATCAAACGATATTCGGCACGTGAAGTAAACATACGGTACGGTTCTTTCGTGCCTAGCGTGATCAAGTCATCCACCAATACGCCCATATAGGCTTCATCACGTTTTGGTGTCCATTGCTCTTGATCCCACGCACGACGCGCAGCGTTTAAGCCTGCAAGCAAGCCTTGTGCACCCGCCTCTTCATAACCTGTCGTACCATTGATTTGGCCGGCAAAGTACAAATTATTGATGGCTTTGGTTTCTAAAGTAAACTTCAATGCTTGTGGATTGAAGTAATCGTACTCGATGGCATAGCCCGGACGTAAAATGTGCGCATTTTCCATCCCGCGAATTGAACGAACCAATTCAAACTGCACATCAAACGGAAGTGAAGTTGAAATACCATTTGGATAAAGCTCATGTGTATCTAGACCTTCAGGCTCTAAGAACACTTGATGTGAGTCTTTATCGGCAAAGCGGTGAATTTTGTCTTCAATGGATGGGCAGTAACGTGGACCCACGCCTTCAATGACACCAGTGTACATCGGTGAACGGTCTAAACCGCCGCGGATGATGTCATGGGTTTTTTCATTGGTATGGGTAATATAACAATTCACTTGTTCAGGGTGCATAGACGCATCACCCATGAATGACATGGTCGGTGATGGGAAATCACCTGGTTGTGGAATCATCACAGAAAAATCAACTGAACGCGCATCAATACGTGGTGGCGTACCTGTCTTTAAACGACCCACTGGTAAATTCAATTCACGTAAACGGTGTGCCAGTGAAATTGAAGGTGGATCACCTGCACGGCCGCCACTTGATTTTTCAAGACCAACGTGGATTACACCACCCAAGAACGTCCCTGCGGTGAGTACAACTGTTTTCGCATCAAAGCGAATACCCGTTTGAGTTACAACGCCCTTTACAGTATCACCCTCAACAATCAGGTCGTCTGCGGCTTGTTGGAAAATATCGAGATTTGCTTGGTTTTCTAAAGTGTCACGAATCGCGGCTTTATAGCGAATACGGTCTGCCTGTGCACGTGTTGCACGAACGGCTGCACCTTTACGTGAGTTTAGGATACGGAACTGAATACCACCTTTATCGGCAGCCAATGCCATTGCACCGCCCAAGGCATCAATTTCACGCACCAAATGCGATTTACCAATACCACCAATTGCTGGATTACAACTCATCTGCCCTAAAGTCTCAATATTATGAGTTAAGAGTAAAGTCTGTCGCCCCATACGTGCCGCAGCCAATGCTGCTTCTGTACCTGCGTGACCGCCGCCGATAACAATGACATCGTAAACTTTAGGATAATGCATAGTGGTAAAGGAGATTAAAAAATGATAACGAAAGATTATAGCAAATTTTCGATTGTAAGTTGACAGATTCCGTGGAATTTATTGTATATACGGTGCTGTGCTAACTGCGCCAGCGCTAGGCTTATGTAATTTTACTTGCAGAGCAGTAGCAAAAACTCAACAAAGGATGCGTTTTGTTACCTGAAAAGCCTTGTATTAATTTGATCATTTTTTATTCTATAAGTTGATCATACAACAACCAAAGGTAAGCATTATGAATAAGAAAATTCTTTTTTCATCCATTCTCTGCGGTTTATTTTTTTCGCCTTTTGTATCAGCCAACGACAAAGTTGAAAAGGTCTATGATAGTCAACGTTATCAACAAGTCTGTAAAGGCAAGTCACAAGGAGCAGCGGTTAGTTTTGCCTATCGAGGCATTATTTGGAATGGTACCTGTGAAACTCAATTTTTCCCGAGCTCAAAAAATGCCAACATTCATGGCGATGAAGCTGAGTTAGCCAGCATCTGTCAAGGTGATCCTAAATCAATGTCCATCAATATTGAAGGCAAAGAAATCAAAGGTAAATGTGCCCTCGGTTTCATGGCACCTAAACCAAGAATGTAATCAAAACAACTTAAAGTTCATACTGTATTGAGGGTAAAAAATAGTCCATTTTTTACCCTTTTTTCTACCTTGTAAATTATTGAATTCTGTATACACTCAAAAAACACATAAGATAAAAACGAATAAAAAAGGTATTCCATGGATTCGGAATTGTTTACAGTTTTTTTGCCTTTGACTTTGGCATTGATGATGATGGGGCTTGGTTTACACCTACGCCCAGCTGATTTTTATCGCCTCACACTGCACCCCAAAGTCATTTTCATCGCGTTATTTTCACAGTTGGTTCTGCTGGTGGGCATTGCGTTCCTCATTTGCCAGTTTTTAAATTTAGCGCCTATCTTTGCGATTGGTTTGATGCTCGTTGCAGCCTCACCAGGTGGGCCAACGTCAAACCTATTAACCTATTTATTTAAAGGTGATGTTGCGCTCAACATTACTCTTACAGCCACGAACTCCATCATTTCAACACTGACCCTTCCTTTTATTATTAATTTTTCACTGATGTACTTTCTGCAAACATCACAACCCGTTGACATGCCCGCCATGAAAATGATGAAGGTCTTTTTCATCACCCTACTTCCTGTCAGTATGGGCATGTTTTTACGTTTTTACTTTCCAAAACTCGCCGACAGATTAAACCACCCAATGCGCATTTTGTCGGCGAGCTGTCTCCTTTTTATCTTTTTACTCGCACTGTACTTAGAGCGACATAATTTTGTTGAATATGTGTTTGAGATTGGACCAGCCGTAGTCTTATTCTGCTTCTGTAGTATGTTTATTGGTTTTTTTGTGCCGCATCTTGCCAATATTCTAGAAAAACAAGCCTTAACCTGCTCCTTTGAGATCACCATTCACAACACCGCACTTGCCATTACGGTTGCCCTGTCAGTCTTAGGTAACACCGCCATGGCCATTCCTGCCGGTATTTATTCTATTTTCATGTTTGTATTTGCTGCGTTATTAGGCTTATTAATCTCGCGAAGAAATGACAGTTTATTTTTGAAGAAAGAGACCGCAGCTGAATAATTTCACGGTCATGATTTATATAATTTTAAGGAGAATATACACCTATGGATTCAGGAATGATAACTATTATGTTACCCCTAGCTCTTGCCATCATCATGATTGGTTTGGGCTTAGAGTTAACCCCGAAGGATTTTGCACGCGTCAGCAAACATCCCAAAGCAGTATTGGTTGCTTTATTTTGTCAGTTGGTACTTCTTGTTGGGATTGCCTTTGTAATTTGCAAAGTACTCAACTTACCGCCACTGCTTGCCGTCGGCTTAATGCTCTTAGCAGCTTCTCCAGGTGGTAGTACTGCAAACTTATTTAGCTATTTGTTTAAAGGTGATATTGCGCTCAATATTACCTTAACAGCCATTAACTCCGTTATTGCAGCATTTACCTTGCCGCTAATTGTCAACTTTGCCATTCAGTACTTTATGCAGGATGGACAACACGTCAGTATGCAGTTTAGTAAAATCTTACAGGTTTTCTCAATTATTCTTATCCCCGTCTGCATTGGTATGTTGATTCGCCACTATGCACCCTCTTTTACCAAGAAGCTGAATAAGCCATTACGTATTTTTTCTGTTGTATTTTTGGTCTTAATCATTGTTGGAGCAATAGCCAAAGAACGCGCACATATTCTGGAGTATCTGACTCAGGTCGGTTTAGCCACCGTCATTTTTTGTATTTGTAGTTTAATGATTGGTTATTTTGTACCGAGACTACTGGGGATCAACAGTGCTCAAGCACGAGCCTGTGCCTTTGAAATTGGCATTCATAACAGCACCCTTGCCATGACCATTGCACTAACCGTGATGGCCAGTACCACCATTGCCATGCCCGCAGCTGTCTATTCTATTTTTATGTATATCTTTGCTGCCATCTTTGGGACATTACTCAACCGTTTTGCACCATCGGTTCAAACCAGTACAGAACAAGCCTAGAACAGGTGTAGATCTAAGGATGCTTCGGCATCCTTTTTTATTTTGAGGAATGCTGTCGAACTGCCCCCTGTTCCGCTACAATATTTATTTATACATAAATATTAGGTTATTCCTGTGAAGTGGTTACAAATTCATATTACGGTTGATCAAGCGCAAGTCGATTTTACTGAAACCCTTTTAGAATCTTTGGGTGCAGTCAGTGTCACATTAGATGATGCAGAAAACCAAGACTTACTTGAACCACTTCCAGGTGAAACGCCACTTTGGAATAAAGTCATTGTGACAGGTATCTATGCGCAAGAAGACGACGAAGAAATTGATGTCAATGCATTAGAAACGTTTATTCGCACTCAAATGCCTGATGCACCGATGCGTAGCGAATTTCTTGAAGACCAAGAATGGGAACGCACATGGATGGATGCCTACGAACCAATTCAAATTGCAGACAAATACTGGATCGTTCCTGAATGGATGGAAGCACCAGAACCAGATGCAGTGAACATTAAACTTGACCCAGGCTTAGCGTTTGGTACGGGGAACCATGCATCTACTTTTCTTTGCCTGCAGTGGTTAGGTAAAACTGATGTTAAAGATAAAATCGTGATCGACTATGGTTGTGGTTCAGGTATTTTAGGTGTTGCTGCTCTACTTCTAGGTGCAAAAAAAGTCTATGCCACAGATATTGATCCACAAGCAATTTTAGCTACTCAACAAAATGCGGCACTCAATGGCGTGGCTGAGAACCTTTATGTCGGCTTACCAGATGAGTTCAATTTAGAGCTGGCTGACCAAAAAGCAGATGTCTTTGTTGCAAATATTTTGGCAGGCCCACTTATGATGTTAGCGCCGGAATTCGCAACTTTAGTCAAATCTGAGGGAGAGTTCGCACTTGCAGGTGTAATTGAAGAGCAAGTTTCTGATGTTTCTAGTGTTTATTCTGAGTTTTTTGATATATTAGAGGTCGAGAAACGTGATGAAAACTGGTGCCGAATCTCGGGTAAACGCCACACCCTTTAAATGAACCCTTAATACACTATGAGCGACAAACAAACCTCTTGCCCTAAATGCCTAACCATCTACAAAGTAAGTGTTGCACAACTCACTGTTGCGCAAGGTATGGTTTGTTGCCCAAAGTGTTCGATGACCTTTAATGCGCTCTCGCATTTAAGCACGGGTCATACTTTTGACACAGGTGAGGAAAAATCGGCGAATCACAATGACAAGAGCATGTCTTCAAATTCAGCATTTTCCTCTCCTCGTGTAGACAGCATTCATTTTGATTTATCGCAATCTGCTGCGCTTTCAATGTCGACATCAAATTTGCTTGATATTTTCAACCTGAAAGTTGAGCACTCCAACATTGACCTTAAAACCTATTTAAACAATTTAAACTATTTTAGTACCGACCCGATTGGTAACTATCCTGCCATGAATTTGGCAGATAACAATCCAGCGAAACCGCAAAAAAGCTCGATGTACTATATGCTTTGGGGTGTGATTAACTTCAGCTTATTGGCTCTATTGTGTTTCCAATACTTATGGTTTAACCCACATATCCTCAATAACAGCCCAGCATTAGGTGCAACCTATAATAAAATTTGTCTTGTACTGAACTGTAGCAGCCTACAAGAACGTTATAGTCTGATCAGCATTAATAAATTAAAAGTAAAACATCTCGATGCACAAAAAACTCAATTTTCAGGTGAACTGATCAACTATCATGACACCAGCCTTCCCCTACCAGATCTAAAGGTCATTTTAAAAGTTGATGGTGAAGTCGATTCAACCTATCAACTGCATGCAAATGAATATTTGATTGATAGTCTGGTTGGAATTAAACGAATTCCGAAAAATAGTCCGTTCAAATTCAAATTTAGCCTGCCAGTCAGCCGTAAAAGCTTCAATCATTACAGTTTAGAAATAGTCCAGCCCTAAAATTTAAAAAAAATGTAAAAAAAGTGAAAAAAAATGCAGTTTTCTTGCTCACTTTTTCTTAGACAATGGTATGATACGCGCCACAAAAGCTTAGTGCTGCAATCTCCTCAGTCTTTTAATACAAATAGAACATCAGCAAAAATGCGCGTTATCGAAATATCGCGTATTGAGCAGATTTTTTTGTTTAAAAAAGGTCGGTAACAAATATTTAACTATTGTTACGCTTATATTTCGACCAACTTAGCGATATTGTGGCATGCTAAATGTACAGTTTTAGAACTAGTCGTTTTAGGATCTAAAACGAAGTTCATTTTAATTTTAGACCACTTTATATATGTCACTTTACCCAAGTGATATTTAGATTTTTCGGATTACTTCGCATGAATAGCAAATCTCCTATTTTTACTGCACAGTCTGATGTCGCTCTTCGTATTCACGTAGATCGCGCAGTTCGCCACTATTTTGCACAACTGCAAGGCGAGCAACCATCTCAGGTATACGACATGGTGCTGGCAGAAATGGAGAAACCTCTTCTATCTGTAGTTTTAGAATATACCCGCGGTAACCAAACACGTGCTGCGGAGATTCTAGGACTTAACCGTGGAACTTTACGTAAAAAGTTAAAAGCTCACGGTTTAATGAGTGAATAAATGATAAAATGCTTGCGGCTTCCGCGGGCATTTTTTTTACCTGCTATTTTTGGCTTTTTGTTTTAATTCTTGATAACTGTGACGAAGATCATGACCATTAAACGCGCTTTAATCTCTGTTTCCGATAAAACTGGCATTGTTGAGTTCGCTCAAAACCTTGTTGCTCTAGGGGTAGAAATTTTATCTACTGGCGGTACATATAAGTTGTTAAAAGACAACAATATCGCTGTAGTCGAAGTTTCAGAGCATACTGGTTTCCCAGAAATGATGGATGGTCGTGTAAAAACGCTACACCCGAAAATTCATGGTGGTATCTTAGCTCGTCGCGGTCTAGACGAAGCTGTGATGGCTGAACACAACATTGATGCGATCGATCTTGTCGTTGTAAACCTTTATCCATTTGCTGCAACTGTAGCTAAACCAAACTGCTCACTTGCTGATGCGATTGAAAATATCGACATCGGCGGCCCAACTATGGTGCGTGCTGCTGCGAAAAACCATGCATCTGTCGGTATTGTGGTAAATGCTACAGACTATGACACTGTTGTTGCTGAACTAAAAACAAATGGTGCTTTGTCTTATGAAACTCGTTTTGACTTAGCCGTTAAAGCATTTGAACATACAGCACAGTATGATGGCATGATTGCTTCTTACCTAGGCGCTCGCGTAGGCAAGGAAGAAGGTCAAGCAGACAAGTTTGCACGTACTTTCAATACACAGTTAAATAAAGCTCAAGACTTGCGTTATGGTGAAAACCCGCATCAGTCAGCAGCATTCTATGTAGAAAGCACAGCAACTGAAGCATCTGTTTCAACAGCGAAACAACTGCAAGGTAAAGAACTTTCTTATAACAACATTGCAGATACAGATGCCGCACTTGAATGCGTGAAATCATTTGCAAAACCTGCTTGTGTCATCGTTAAACACGCAAACCCATGTGGCGTTGCGGTGTCTTTAGATGGTATTCAAGCGGCATATGACTTGGCTTATGCAACAGATCCAGAATCAGCTTTTGGCGGCATCATTGCATTCAACCGTGAATTAGACGTTGCAACTGCACAAGCAATTGTTGACCGTCAGTTTGTTGAAGTGATTATTGCACCAAGCATTGCTGAAGGTGTACTTGAAGTCACTGGCGCGAAGAAAAATGTTCGTGTTCTCGTTTGCGGTGAATTACCTGCACTTGATGAGCGTGCGCCACAATTGGACTATAAACGCGTCAATGGCGGTTTATTGGTTCAAGATCAAGACTTAGGCATGATCACCAAAGATGATTTAAAAGTCGTGACGAAACGTGCACCTACGGATGCTGAAATTGATGACTTAATTTTTGCATGGAAAGTTGCGAAATACGTGAAATCAAATGCCATTGTTTATGCTAAAGGTCGTCAAACCATTGGTGTAGGCGCAGGTCAAATGAGCCGTGTTAACTCAGCGCGTATTGCTGCAATTAAAGCGGAACATGCCGGCTTAGTGGTTGAAGGTGCGGTTATGGCGTCTGATGCATTCTTCCCATTCCGCGATGGTATTGATAATGCAGCGAAAGCAGGCATTAAATGTATTATCCAGCCGGGTGGTTCAATGCGTGATGAAGAAACCATTGCTGCTGCAGATGAAGCAGGTATTGCGATGGTCTTCACTGGCATGCGTCACTTCCGTCACTAAGTGATAGATGCAGACCTTAATGACAAAGTCATACATGTGGTTTAAAACAGATTTCTAAATCTTACATAAAGTCCTCTCCTTCTTAGGCTGAGGACTTTATGTCATTTCGATTCATGGAGTATGAACCGATGAACATTTTAGTTTTGGGTAATGGCGGTCGTGAACATGCATTGGCATGGAAAATCGCGCAAGATGAAAAAGTTGCAAAAGTTTTTGTTGCACCAGGTAATGCAGGAACTGCAACAGAAAACAAATGTGAAAATGTTGCACTCAACATTTTAGACAATGCTGCAATTATCGACTTTGCAAAAAACAATGCAGTAGATTTGATTATTGTGGGTCCAGAAGCACCGCTGGTAAATGGTGTAGTTGATGCTTGCCGCGCGGAAGAGCTTCAAATTTGGGGCCCAACTCAATTTGCTGCCCAGTTAGAAGGCTCAAAAGCATTTGCTAAGCACTTCTTAAAACGCCACAACATTCCTACTGCGTTCTACGATGTATTTACTGAAGTCGATGCAGCGAAAGCATTTGTTGAAAAAAATGGCGCACCAATCGTGATCAAGGCCGACGGTCTTGCTGCGGGTAAAGGCGTAATTGTAGCCATGACCAATCAAGAGGCTTTTGATGCGATTGATGACATGTTAGCGGGCAACAAATTTGGTGATGCCGGTTCACGTGTTGTGATTGAACAGTTCCTTGCGGGTGAAGAAGCGTCTTTCATTTGTATGATTGATGGCGACAACATTTTACCAATGGCAACTTCGCAAGATCACAAGCGTATCTTTGAAGGCGACCAAGGTCCAAACACGGGCGGTATGGGTGCATACTCACCTGCTCCAGTGGTTACAGCTGAAGTATTTGATCGTGCAATGAAAGAAGTTATGCGTCCAACTGTGGAAGGCATGAAAAAAGATGGTCATGTTTACACAGGCTTCTTATATGCAGGCCTCATGATTGATGAACAAGGTCAACCTCGTGTAATCGAATTTAACTGTCGTTTTGGTGACCCTGAAACACAACCGATTATGATGCGTTTAAAATCATCATTGGTCGATCTGGTTGAAGCTGGTATTGCAGGTAATCTTCCAGCAGAAGCTGAATGGGATGAACGCAAATCAATTGGTATTGTTCTTGCAGCAGAAGGCTACCCAGAAACCGTTCGTCAAGGTGACGTAATCTCTGGTCTTGGTCAATCTCCTGAAAACACAAAAATCTTCCATGCGGGCACAGCAATGGGTGCCGACGGTCACATCTTGACTGCGGGTGGTCGTGTTTTATGTGTCACAGCTCTTGGCGATACCGTACTTGAAGCGCAAATCAATGCTTTAGAAGTTTGTGGTCAAGTCACATTTAAGGGTATGCAATATCGTACAGATATTGGTTATCGTGCTATTGCACGTGAAAATGCATAATCTCAACATAGTCTACTCTTTAAAAAAACCCGCTAAATGCGGGTTTTTTATCGCAAACCACTACGAAGATTTTTTAGCTGTCTCGGCGTTACACCAAACCAATTTTTACAGGAACGGCTTAATGCCGACTGCACGGAAAACCCCTGTACAGAAGCGATTTGGCTCATCGATGCTTTTGAGTCGGCTAAATATTGCAACAACAGCTGTTGTCTGAGCTTATCTCGAATCTGCTCAAAACTTGTGCCTCTTCATCCAATTTACGTTGTAAGCTTCAAAGATGCATCGCAAGCATAGTTTCAATATCTGTTTTATTGACCTTTGGGCCCGATAAATGAATGCGTATCGCATGTCGTACACGATCACTAAATGAACCTTGATGACTCCGAAAACTCCGCTCCAGATAACTGTCCACAATTTCACGTAAGCCATGATCAATACTATCTAAAGTAATATTCAACATATCTTTGTGGAAATACAAAGCTGCATGCTGTTGATCGATCATGACTTCGGCATGAAAAAACCGTTTATACACATTTAATTATACGATTGGCATAAGCGGTAAGGTGACCTTAAGTAATTGATCGTGATCCCCGCTGAGATAGTTCATCACACGATGGCAAACTACAAGTTCCAAACCCAGCATATGAATCAGCAACCTTTTTGAAATGATTAAGACTTGAAATATCAACCTAAGCTTTAGTGTTTTTTGATATTTCAACTTCTTCGCATACAGCTCAAACTAAAGCATCACTATTTTTTAGCGATTGCTTTAATTTGTTCTCACAACCATCTAAAAAATAATCAATATACTTTAAGTTTCTTTAAAAAAATATAAAAGTAGAACATGCCTTATAACAGCTATTTTTCTCATACCCTCAATACATTAAGCCCATGCCGTTCTTTCGAGAGCGTAGTACGACTACTTTGGATACATTAATTTTTGCACTTTATACTCCTTATATCTATTTTTTGTATTTAGTTTAGATAAAATCTTATAAAGCATAAAATTTATGCAAATTATTATTTTCAAAAAAATTAATTAAAAATAATATATTGTTTTCATTATAAAATTACAAACAAAATGCAAATTACTAATCTTTAAATAAGATAAGTATTGAACTTTTATGCTCTATATC
>RCUL01000189.1_pt1 | contig 49362 bp, 47 predicted proteins | sample 2167521 | NCBI WGS metagenome assembly RCUL01 (sample SAMN09932745, study PRJNA488358) | compost metagenome | feature: garden; material: soil; isolation source: compost soil in acetic acid-enriched culture | place: Germany: Experimental Botanical Garden Goettingen | collected 2016-01-27
GGACATCATGCCGACGCTGCTGCAACTGGCAGGCGCGCCGATGCCCGGCATCACCTACCGCGACCGCGCCATCGTTCCGCCGCAGGGCACCTCGGCACTGGACTACCTGCAAGGCAAGGACACCCGGATCCACGCCCATGACGAGGCCCTGGGCTGGGAAATCAACGGCAGCGCCTCGTTGCGCAAAGGGCCGATGAAACTGCTGTGGGATGCCACCGATGGCACCCCGGCCTGGCACCTGTACGACCTGAGCAACGACCCTGGCGAGCACCATGACATCGCAGCCGCACACCCCCAGCAGGTGAGCGACCTGCTGCGCGACTGGAAGGCCTATGCCCAACGCAGCAATATCGCCATCGACGCTGACGGGCGCCCGGCAAGCCCCGCCATGCCCCTGGCCAGCAAGCCATGATTGCGCGGGTAGCCGGTTGCGCGTTGGTCGCCGCCGGCTTACTCGCCGTGGCCTACGGCGCCTGGCCACAAGCCCCGGCGCCGGTACTGCTGTGCGAGGGCTACAGCGGCTTGCCCGCCAGGCACGATGGCATGGTGCGCTTGCCGGGTGGCGTGTTCACCTTCGGTTCAGACCGTTTCTATGATGAAGAAGGCCCGCCACACGCGGCAAAGGTGTCGGGCTTCTGGGTCGACCGGCACCCGGTCACCAACGCCCAGTTCGCCCGGTTCGTGGCAGTTACCGGTTACCTTACACAGGCTGAACGGGGCATCAGCGCCGAGGTGGACCCCACCCTGCCCGACACGCTGCGCGTGCCGGGCGCAATGGTGTTCCAGCAGGGGCCGAAGGTGCTCAACCCGGGCTGGCAGTTTGTGCCAGGGGCCAGCTGGCGACACCCGCAGGGCCCTGGCAGTGACCTGGCAGGGCTTGAAAACCACCCGGTGGTGCAAGTGACACTGGAAGATGCACAAGCCTACGCGCGCTGGGCTGGCCGTGCCCTGCCCAGCGAAGCGCAACTGGAATACGCCATGCGTGGCGGGCTGGAAGATGCCGACTTCAGTTGGGGCAAGACTGAGCTGCCCAAGGGCAAGCTGATGGCCAACACCTGGCAGGGCCAGTTCCCCTACAACAACACGGCCGCTGACGGCTTCACCGGTACCTCACCGGTGGGCTGCTTCCCGGCCAACCGGTTCGGCGTGTTCGATGCGGGGGGCAATGTCTGGGAGCTGACCCGCACCGGTTATCGCCCGGGCCACGATGCGCAACGCGACGCGGCCTTGGACCCGCCCGGCCCCGCCTTGAGCGAAAGCTACGACCCCGCCGAGCCGGGCATACCGGTGGCGGTGATCAAAGGCGGCTCGCACCTGTGCTCGGCAGACCTGTGCATGCGTTACCGGCCCTCGGCGCGCCAGCCTCAGCCGGCCTTTATCGCGACCTCGCACGTGGGGTTCAGAACGGTTCGCCAATGAACGGCAATGGGCAGGCGGCCGCCTCGACGGCTGCCACCTGCCGGTCGAAGTCTGGCAGCAGATAGTTGAAAAAGAAGGTGGCGCTTTCGTGCTTCTCGCGCCGTAGCGACGCATCGGCCGGCAACGCCTCGAGGCAGCGAACGGTGCGGGCCCAGGCAAAGGCCTGCAGTGCCGTGGCGCACAACTGCAGGAACGCCCCGGCCGCGCGGTAGGGGTATTCCGGGCCGTGCGCAGCACTACGCTCGACCTCGGCAACCACCCCTTGCAACCGGTCGCAGACCATACCGAGCGCCTCGGCAGCGCCGCCCTGGCCGGCCCCGGCCTCGGCACGCAGCTCGCCCAGCAGCAGCGCAAAGCCTTCACCACTATCGCCCAGCACTTTGCGCAACAACAGGTCGTTGGCCTGAATTTCGTTGGTGCCTTCGTAGATCATCGCAATCCGGCTGTCGCGCAGCACCTGCTCGATGGGGAATTCGCAGGTGTAGCCATAGCCGCCAAACACCTGCAGCGCTTTGCTCGACAGGCTGAAACCATAGTCGGTGAACGCCGCCTTGATGATCGGCGTCAGCAACGCCGCCAGTGTCGACGCTTTGGCACGCTGGGCAGGGTCACTAGAGGCGTCGGCCACATCCAGCCAGTGCGCCGTCCAGTATCCCAGGCTGCGCATGCCTTCGGTGCGCACCCGCAACTCCAGTAGCGTAAGGCGCATGGCGGGGTGCAGGTGGATGGGGTCGGCAGCGGCGCCCGGCGAATGCCCGGGGGCGCGCATCTGGCGACGCTCCAGTGCGTAGTCACGGGCCAGTTGCCAAGCCGCTTCGGCGTGCCCCAACCCTTGCAGGCCGACGTGCAACCTGGCGGAATTCATCATCACGAACATGGCCGCCAGGCCACCGTGCGCCTGCCCCACCAGCCAGCCCTTGGCCCCCTCGAAGCGCAGCGCACAGGTGGCGCTGCCGCGAATGCCCAGTTTGTGCTCAAGGCCATCGCACTGCACCCCGTTGCCCACACCGCCCTCCAACCCGTTGGGCACCAGCAGCAATGACAGCCCACGGCTGCCTGCCGGTGCATCGGGCAAACGCGCCAGCACCAGGTGCAGGATGTCGCGGGTCAGGTCGTGGTCGCCCCCGGAAATGAACAGCTTGTTGCCGGTGACCGCGTAGCTGCCGTCGCCCAGCGGTTCGGCACGACAGCGCAGCAAGGCAAGGTCACTGCCGGCCTGCGGCTCGGTCAGGCACATGGTGGGCAGGCTTGCGCCGCTGACAATGCCGGGCAGGTAACGCGCCTGCAATTGGTCGCTGCCATGGGCCTTAAGGCACAGGTAGGCGCCATGGGCGATGCCGGTGTACATGGCCCAGCCATGGTTGCTGGCAAAGAGCATCTCCTGAACCGCCGCATCCAGCACCAACGGCAAGCCCTGGCCGCCGAACCGGGGCTCGCAGGCCAGCGCCGGCCAGCCGCCGTCCACGTAAGCCCGATAGGCCGCCGCAAAGCCGTCCGGTGTGCGCACCCTGCCCTGCTCCAGGTGGCAGCCCTGGCGGTCGCCCAGTGCATTCAACGGCGCCAGTGCCTGTTCGCTGAAGCGGGCGGCCTCCTGCAGCACCTGCAGGGCCAGTTCGAGATCGACGTCGGCGTAGGCCGGCAACTGCTGCCAGGCCTGCTCGGCCCTCAGCCAATGCTCCAGCACGAATTGCATGTCCTGCAGGGGAGCCTTCCAAGCCATGGGAGTCCTCGGATTCAAGCCGCGAAGTGGGGGTTTTCGATCAGCACCGCCATGCCTTGGCCGCCGCCGATGCAGGCCGCAGCGATGCCATAACGCAGGTTGCCCTGGCGCAACTGACGGGCCAGGGTGTGCACCAGGCGCAGGCCGGTGGCAGCCAAGGGGTGGCCCAGGGCGATGGCACCGCCATGCACGTTGAGTTTTTCCACATCCAGTTGCAGCGCTTGGGCCACTGCCAGTACCTGGGCGGCTTGCGCTTCGTTGATTTCGAAGCGGTCGATCTGCTCCAGGCGCAGGCCACTGCGTTCGAGCAGCAAGGCAATGGCCGGGGCCGGCCCAATGCCCATGGTGCTGGGGGGCACGCCCACGGCCGTGGCCATCAGCAAGCGTGCCAACGGTGGCTGGGTGCACGCGGAAAAACGCGTCACCAACGCCGCCGCCGCGCCATCGACCACTGCACAACTGTTGCCGGCGGTTTGCACGCCACCGGCGTGCACCGCACGCAGGCGGGCCAGCGCTGTGGCATCGGTCGGCCGCGGGTGGCTGTCGTGGCTGACGTGGGCCACGCCGCGTGGCAGTTCGATGCCACGTGGCAGGCAGCCTTCAGCACTGAAAGCCTCTGCCGTGACCTCGACGATTTCCTCGTCGAACCAGCCCTGCTGCTGGGCTTGCAGCGCACGCTGATGGCTGCGCAGCGCCCAGGCATCCACCGCCTCTCGGCTCAGGCCGTACGCGCGGGCCAGGTTTTCTGCGGTACCGATCATGTCCACCCCGGCAGCCGGGTCGTACAGCGCCTCCCAGAGAAAATCCTTGAACCCTACCGGCGCGCCAAGGCGAAAGCCGCCACGGTGTTCATACGCCGCAATCGGGTTGCGCGACATCGACTCGGCGCCCACGCACAGCACCTGCTGCACACCACTGCGCAACTGCTCCCCGGCCTGGCGTAGCAGCTCGAGGCCGGTGCCGCAGATGCGCTGCACTGCAAGCGCGGGCACGGCTTGCGGCACCCCGCAGTACAGCCCGACATGGCGCGGCAGCAGGTACGCATCGAAACTGGCCTGGGCCATGCTGCCGGCCAGCACGCTGTCCACCGCCTGCGGGCTGATGCCGGCGCGCGCCAGCACCGCCCGCCCGGCCTTGATGCCCAGGTCGATCGGTGAAACCGCGGCGAGCGCACCGCCGAGGTCGACCCACGGCGTGCGCACCATCTGCACGATGGCCACATCGTCGAACACAGTGCACAGCCCGGCGCTGCTCACGGGCGCGCCTGCGCGGGCAGCACGGTCGGGTCTTCGCCACGGTACAGCGCCTCTACCTTGTCAGCCCGGCGCTGCAACACCGCACGCTGGTTGATCGAGCCTTTGTCGGTGATCTCCCCGGCGTCGATCGATGGCGGCTCTACCAGCAGTGACAACCATTCGATCCGGCTGGCGTTGCCCTGGGCGTCACGGTTCAGGCGCTCCAGCCAAGCGGCGAACCAGCTGCGCACCGCGCCGCTGCCGAGCACTTCGGCATCGCTGGCCGCAGCCGGTAGCCCGGCCAGTTGCCGGCATTCGGGCAGACGCGGGAACACCAGGATGCCCAGGCATTCGCGGTCCGGCGCAGCCACCACGATGTCCTGCACATAGGGTGAGCCTTCGAGCACCGCACGGTTACGCAGCGGCCCGACACTGACGAACACCCCCGACGACAACTTGAAGTCTTCGGCAATACGCCCATCGAACATCAGGCCCTGTTCGGGCTGCTGCGCATCGGCGAGCTTCAAGGCATCGCCCGAGCAGTAAAAGCCCTCGTCATCGAACGCCTCGGCCGTTTGCTGCGGCGAACGCCAGTAGCCGGGCATGATGTGCGGGCCGCGAAAGCGCGCCTCCAGCTTGCCGTCCAGCGGCACCAGCTTCACTTCGCACCCCGGTGCCGGCAAGCCCACGTAGCCTGCCAGAGACAATGGCCCGGTGGTGAACGTGCAGGATGGCGCCGCTTCGGTCATGCCAAGGCCAGCCATCATGCGGATACGCTCGCCACAGTGCTGCTCGGCAATGCGGTCCAGGCGGTCCCACACGCTTTGTGAAAGCCCGGCTGCGGCGAAGAAGAACAGCTTCATGCGGGCAAAGAACACTTCACGCAACTGTGCGTCCTGCTCCAGCGCCTTGACCAGTTCTTCCCAGCCCTTGGGCACGGTCAGGTAGGCGGTGGGGGAAATCTCGCGCAGGTTGCGCAAGGTTTCGCCGAAGCCTTGCGGGGTGGGCTTGCCGGCGTCCAGGTAGAAGCTGCCGCCGTTGTACAGCACGATGCCCAGGTTGTGGCTGCCGCCGAAGGTGTGGTTCCACGGCAGCCAGTCCACCAGCACCGGCGGCTCTTCTGCGAACACCGGGAAGGTCTGCAACAGCATCTGCTGGTTGGCGCACAGCATGCGTTGGGTGGTAATCACCGCCTTGGGCAGCTTGGTGGAGCCGGAGGTGAAGAGGAACTTGGCGATGGTGTCGGGCCCGGTGGCGGCAAACGCCGCATCGGCTGGTGCAAGGTCGCCCGGCTGCAGCAGGCTGTCGAAGCTCAGGTGCCGGCGGCCGGCGGCCTGGCCGCGCACGCTCACCACCGCCACCGATGGGTCCAGCACGGCGTCGAAGGCACGCTGGAACGGCTGGGTGTCGGTGGCGAACACCAACCCCGGCGTCAGTACCTCGCACACATGCCGCAGCTTGGCAAAGTCCTGGGACAGTAGCGCGTAGGCCGGCGACACCGGGCAATACGGGATGCCGGCGTACATGGCGCCCAAGGCGATCTGCAGGTGCTCGATATCGTTGCCGGAAAAAAGCGCCAGCGGCCGCTCGGCGCTCAGGCCAAAGCCCAGCAGGTTGGCGGCGATGGTACGTACCTGCACGAGCATCTGCGCGTAGGTGATTGTGCGCCAGGCACCGTCGGGCTGACGCGCGGCAATGAAGGTGGTGTCCGGGCGCTGTGCGGCCCAGTGCAGCAGCCGGTCAAGCAGGCGCGCCGGCAGCGGCGCCAGGGGCTCGACGGCCTGCATGCGCAGGATGCCGTCGGCCTCGCTGAACTGCACCTGGGGATGCCCGATGGACACCTGCCGGTAGCGCGGGCTTTGACCAGGGGCGGTCGCCCCTGTGCGGGCTTGGTTATTCACGCAGGTTGCTCCTTGTTATTGTTGTACAGCCTGCCGCCGCCCGGCGGTGCGGGCGGCGGCCGATGGTGCGCGTTGCCTAGATGGGGTAATGCCTGGGGCCGTGCTGGAGGGTGACCCAGCGCAGCTGGGTGAATTGATCGATGGCGGTGCGGCTGCCGAAGCTGCCGTAGCCGCTGGCCTTGACCCCACCGAAGGGCATCTGCGCCTCGTCATGCACGGTCGGGCCGTTGATGTGGCAGATACCCGACTCCACACGCTGGGCCAAGGCCAGCGCACGGCTGGTGTCGCGGCTGAAGATGGCCGACGACAAACCGAACTCGGAGTCGTTGGCCAGCGTCAGCAAGGCTTCATCGCCCTCGGCGCGCAGCACCACTGCCACCGGCCCGAAGGACTCTTCGTGGTACAGGCGCATGCTTGCGTCGACGTTGTCCAACAGGGTGGGCTGCAAAATGCTGCCGTCCAGCTGGCCGCCGCATACCAGGCGTGCGCCCTTGGCCACGGCATCGTCGATCAGCGCCTTGATGCGCTCGCCGGCCGCACCGCTGACCAGCGAACCGAGCACCGACGTGCTCACCTGCGGGTCACCTGCGCGCAGCCCGCCGACCTTGGCCGCCAGCTTGTCGACGAAGGTGTCGGCGATGCGGTTGTCGACCACCAGGCGCTCGGTGGACATGCAGATCTGGCCCTGGTTGAAGTAGGCCCCAAACGCTGCAGCTTCGACGGCGGCGTCCAGGTCGGCGTCATCGAGCACCAACAGCGGCGCCTTGCCGCCCAGTTCGAGCAAGGCAGGTTTCAGGTGCCGTGCAGCCAGCTCGCCGACAATGCGCCCCACCTGGGTGGAGCCGGTGAAATTGACGCGGCGCACCGCAGGGTTGGCGATCAGCCGCTCGACGATGGCGGGCGCATCGGCCGGGTCATTGCTGATCACATTGACCACGCCATCGCCCAAGCCTGCATCGTGGAGCACCTGGCCGATCAGCCTGTGCACCGCCGGGCTGACCTCGGAGGCCTTGAGCACTACGGTGTTGCCACAGGCCAGCGGCATGGCGATGGCCCGCGTGGCGAGGATCACCGGGGCGTTCCACGGCGCGATGCCCAGCACCACACCGCACGGGGCGCGCAGGGCCATGGCGAAGCTGCCGGGCACATCCGAGGGGATGACCTCACCGGTAATCTGCGTGGTCATGGCCGCAGCTTCGCGCAGCATGTTGGCGGCCAGCTTCACGTTGAAGCCATACCAGTTGGCCATGGCCCCGGTTTCGCCGGCCGCGGCGATGAACTCGGCAGCCCGCGCCTGCAGCAGGTCGGCGCCGGCCAGCAAGCGGCTGCGCCGCTCACCGGGCGCCAGCGCGGCCCAGGCCGGGAACGCTGCGCTGGCGGCGGCCACCGCGGCATCGGCATCGGCCAGCGTGGCGGCAGCGGCTTGCGACACCACCTCACCGGTGACCGGGTTGCAACGCTGGAAGGTTCGTCCATCGCTGGCGGGGCGCGACTGCCCGCCAATCAGCAAAGGCACCTGCAACATGCTCATCCCTCTTGTTGTGGTTGTAGAGAAATATCCGCAGGCTGTGGCCAGTGGCGGCACAGCCCGCCCCGGCCCTCAGCGTTTGTAAGCCTGCAGGCCCGGCTTGATGGACTTGTCGTCGAGGAACTGCTTCATGCCCTGCTCGCGACCGCCCTCGGTGTCCAGCAGGCGGGACTGGTCGAGTTTGGCGTAGAGGTAGTCTTCGTTCTGCTCCCAGGTCAGTTCGCGGCAACGCTTGAAGCCGTTCTTGGCTGCACGCAGCACCACCGGGTTCTTCTCCAGCAGGTTCAGCGCCAGCTCGCGGGTCGTCTCGCGCAGCTGGGCCAGCGGTACGCTCTCGTTGACCAGGCCCATCTCGGCGGCTTTGGTACCGCCGAAGGTCTTGCCGGTCATGATGTAGTACAGCGACTGGCGATGGCCAACGGTATCGGCCATCGCCTTGCTGACCAGGTTGCCCGGCGGGATGCCCCAGTTGATTTCCGACAGGCCGAAGGTCGCCTCGTCGGCGCAGATCGCCAGGTCGCAGGCCACCAGCGGGCTGAAACCGCCACCGAAGCACCAGCCGTTGACCATGGCGATGGTCGGCTTGGCGTACATGCGCAGCAGCTTCCATTGCCATTGCGAGGCTTCACGGCGGATTTTTTCCTGAAGGATTTCGGGGCCGGCGTCGACCTCGCGGAAGTATTCCTTGAGGTCCATACCTGCAGTCCACGACTCACCGGCCCCGGTCAGCACCAGCACGCCGGCGTCGGCGTCCTGCTCCAGGGTTTCCAGCACGTCGACCATTTCCCGGTTCAGGGTGGGGCTCATGGCATTGCGTTTTTCCGGGCGGTTGAGGGTTACCCAGGCGATGCCCGACTCCAGTTCGACCTTCACGGTGGTCCAGCGGCCTTCGTATTTGCTCATGGTTCTGCACTCTTGTTGTTCGAGGTGGTGACCATCAAACTAATCCGGCAAATTAGTTATGTCAATTAACTATTATGAAAATTATCTTTGCCTTCCAGCCGGTTGAGAAGCTTTTTAGCCTGAGCTTCACTAGCCGGATTGAGCCAGCGCAGGCAAACTGGGTAACTTTCTTACTCATGACACAGGAGCATGCAATCCGATGGCAAGGTCTGCCCGAACCGACGACACCGCTTCCCTGCCCACGCCCCCTGGCGACACGGTCCTTGAGGACCTGCTCGGTTACGCGTTGCGCCGCGCCCAGCTGAAGCTGTTCCAGCACCTGATCAGCCGGCTGGCGGCCTACGACCTGCGCCCGGCGCAGTTCTCTGCGCTGGCGATCATCGAGCAGAACCCGGGCCTGATGCAGGCGGACCTGGCGCGCGCCTTGGCGATCGAGCCGCCGCAGGTGGTGCCGCTGCTGAACAAACTGGAAGAGCGTGCGCTGGCCGTGCGAGTGCGGTGCAAGCCGGACAAGCGCTCTTACGGGATTTTCTTGAGCAAGTCGGGCGAAGCGATGCTCAAGGAGCTCAAACAGATCGCCAGCGACAGCGATCGGGAGGCTACTGGCAGCCTTGAAGAAGCCGAGCGCACAGAACTGCTGCGGCTGCTGACGAAAATTTACAAGGAATAGGGCCATTCATCCCCAATCCGCCAAATGGATCCATTAAGCGTACGATAATCGCACAGCCTCCAATTTTTGTTGGGATTAACCATTGACCAGCCTTTCAGCTCAGGCCTTAATGGATCCATTAAATAACAACAACAATTGGAGGTCCTTCATGTACCCGAAAAACACCTGGTACGTCGCCTGCACCCCTGACGAAATCGCCGAGAAACCCTTGGGCCGGCAGATTTGCGGGGAAAAGATCGTGTTTTACCGCGCCAACGAAAACCGCGTCGCCGCCGTAGAAGACTTTTGCCCGCACCGCGGCGCGCCCTTGTCGCTGGGCTTTGTCGAAAACGGCAACCTGGTGTGCGGCTACCACGGGCTGGTCATGGGCTGTGATGGCAAAGCCGTCGCCATGCCTGGCCAACGGGTGCGGGGCTTCCCCTGCAACAAGGCCTTCGCCGTGGTCGAGCGCCATGGCTTCATCTGGGTCTGGCCCGGTGACCAAACCCAGGCTGACCCGGCCCTGATCCCGCACCTGCCGTGGGCGGCCAGCGACGAATGGGCCTATGGCGGCGGGTTGTTCCACATCGGTTGCGATTACCGCCTGATGATCGACAACCTCATGGACCTCACCCATGAAACCTATGTGCACGCCTCCAGCATCGGCCAGAAGGAAATCGACGAGGCGCCCCCCGCCACCACGGTGAGCGGCGACGAAGTGGTCACCGCCCGGCACATGGAAAACATCATGCCGCCGCCCTTCTGGCGCATGGCCCTGCGCGGCAACGGCCTGGCCGATGACGTGCCGGTGGACCGCTGGCAGATCTGCCGCTTCACCCCGCCCAGCCATGTACTGATCGAGGTGGGCGTGGCCCATGCAGGCCACGGCGGCTACCACGCCCCGGCCGAGCACAAGGCCTCGAGCATCGTGGTCGATTTCATCACCCCCGAGAGCGACACCTCGATCTGGTACTTCTGGGGCATGGCGCGCAATTTTGCCGCCCACGATCAGGCCCTGACCGCGAGCATCCGCGAAGGCCAGGGCAAGATTTTCAGCGAAGACCTGGAAATGCTCGAACGCCAGCAGCAGAACCTGCTCGCCTACCCCGAGCGCAACCTGCTCAAGCTCAACATCGACGCCGGCGGCGTACAGGCGCGCAAGGTGCTGGAGCGGCTGATCGCCAAAGAGCACGCGCCCAAACCGCACGTGATCGCCACCCACACCACCCCCGCCTGAGGAGCCCGCGCCATGATCGATGCCGTAGTGGTATCCCGCAACGACGAAGCCCAGGGCATCTGCAGCTTCGAGCTGGCGGCCGCCGATGGCAGCCCACTGCCGCCCTTCAGCGCCGGCGCGCACATCGATGTGCACCTGCCGGACGGGCTGGTGCGCCAGTATTCCCTGTGCAACCACCCAGCAGAACGCCACCGCTACCTGATCGGCGTGCTCAACGACCCCGCCTCACGCGGCGGTTCGCGCAGCCTTCACCAGCAGGTGCAGGCTGGCCACCGCCTGCGCATCAGCGCCCCACGCAACCTGTTCCCGCTGGCCCAGGGCGCCCGGCGCAGCCTGTTGTTCGCCGGTGGCATCGGGATCACGCCCCTGCTGTGCATGGCGGAGCAACTGGCCTGCAACGGCGACGATTTCGAATTGCACTACTGCGCCCGCTCCAGCGACCGCGCAGCCTTTGTCGAGCGCCTGCGCGCCGCACCCTTCGCTGACCGCCTGTTCGTACATTTTGACGAGCAGCCGGAGACCGCCCTGGACATCGCCCAAGTGCTGGGCAGCCCGCAGGGCGATGTGCACCTTTACGTGTGCGGGCCTGGCGGCTTCATGCAGCACGTGCTGGACACTGCCAAGCAGCTGGGGTGGCAGCAGGCCAACCTGCACCGCGAGTACTTCGCCGCAGCGCCGGGTGCAAACAGCGACGACGGCAGCTTCTCGGTGCAGGTAGGCAGCACCGGCCAAGTGTTCGAGGTGCCGGCCGACCAGAGCGTGGTGCAGGTGCTGGAACGCCACGGCATCGAGATCGCCGTCTCCTGTGAACAGGGTATTTGCGGCACCTGCCTGACGCGTGTGCTGCAGGGCACGCCAGAGCACCGCGACCTGTTCCTCACCGAGCAGGAACAGGCCCTGAACGATCAGTTCACGCCGTGCTGTTCGCGGGCGAAGACGCCCCTGCTGGTACTGGACCTGTAAAACGCCTCAGGACGAGGGCAGGATCACCTTCATGCCCTCGTCCGCCGTGGCCGCGCCAAAGGTTTCGGCATAGCGCAACGTGGCATTGGCATGTTCGCGCATGATCGCCTCGGCGCGGGCACCCTGGCCGTGGGTGAGCGCATCGAACACCGCATGGTGCTGCATGTGCGCGAAGTTGAAGCGCCGGAATTCACGGGCGAGGTCGTGACGGTCCACCGCCAGCGCAGTGACCGAAGCGAACGGCAAGTGGTCGTTGCGCGCCAGGGCATCGGCGATGGCCGGGTTGTGGCTGGCCTCGACGATCACCTGGTGAAAGCGCATGTTCAGGTCGTGATAGGCGTGCAAGTCTTCTTCGGTCACATACCCCTTGTCGAACAACAGGTCGCCTTCGACCAGGCAGCGCTGCAGCGCCTCGCGCGCCGCGGGCAGCAGGCCGCGCTCAGCGGCCTGGCGGGCAGCCAGGCCTTCGAGCACACCGCGCACCTCCACCGCGCCGGCAATGTCGTCGGCGCTGACCGAACGCACCTGGAAGCCGCGGCCGCCGCAACGCACCAGCAGGCCCTCCTGTTCCAGGGTTCGAAACGCCATGCGTACAGGCATGCGTGAGACGCCGAAACGTTCGGCGGTAGGCACTTCCATCAGCCGCGCGCCAGCCGCCAGTTCGCCCGAAGCGATCATCTTGCGCAACGCGATCAGCACCATTTGACCGGGCTTGCTCATCCAGGGAGGTTCCAGAGACAGAAGCGCCAATCATACCGCAAGCGCGGGCGCGCTTGGCGGCCTGTGACACCTGCCCTGTTCAGGCTACGATGATACTTCGTCCTTCGGAGCCCATCAGCGCCATGCCCAGAACGAGCAAAGTCACCGACCCGTCCTACGAGTTGATGGACGATCACGAGGGCGACTCACTGATCTACCGCCAGCATGGTTTTCCAAGCCCGCTGGTACGCTGGCATTTCCACAAGGAATACGAACTTCACCTGATCGTGGCCAGCGCCGGCAAAGTGTTCATCGGCGACTACATCGGCAGCTTCGCGCCGAACACGCTTTTCCTCACAGGCCCCAACCTGCCGCACAACTGGATCAGCCAGGCCGGCCCCGGGGAGGTGTTCAGCCAGCGCGACATGCTGGTCAATTTCACGGACGAGGTGCTGCACAGCGGCAGCCGGGCATTTTCTGAACTGCACCAGCTCAGCCCGTTGCTGGCCCGCGCACACTACGGCATCGAGTTCCGTGACCCCACGCTGATCGCCGAGAGCCGCCAATTGTTGCAACGCATCGCGCACAGCCGCGGCATGACCCGCCTTGGATACTTTTTTATCCTCATGGAACAGCTGGCCGGCTGCGAGGACTACCAGTTGTTGTCCACGGTCACCTCCTCGCATTTGGCTGACGAGCACAACGTCGAGCGCATCAACCGGGCGGTGAACTACATCTTCCAGCACTACGCCCAGGACTTGACCCAGAACGAAGTGGCCGAGCACCTGGGCATGACCCCCACCTACTTCTCACGCTTCTTCAAACAGGCGGCCGGGCGGGGTTTTGTCGAGTTCGTCAACCGCCTGCGGGTCAGCAAGGCCTGCGAACTGCTGGCCAAAAGCGACCTGCCGGTGACCGGGGTGTGCTTCGAATCAGGCTTCAGCAACCTGTCCAATTTCAACCGGCGCTTTCAACAGCTCAAAGGCATGACCCCCTCCGACTATCGCAGCCTGGTTATCCAGCGGCTGACCGAGCAGAACCATCACTGAGCGCAACAACTGCAAAAAAGTATCAGCCAGCGTGCAGCCCAAGCTTTGTGGGCTGCGCCACGCGGGGGTGTAATCAGCGCCAGCGACACAAAAATAATAATGTCTTCCGTGCCGTCAGCCGGCCCGGTAAGGGAGTTCATAGATGAACGACGCGATCAAGGCCTGCCTGGCCGCTGCCTGCCTCAGCCTGCCGCTAATGGCCCAGGGCGCCGAAACGCTGACCATCGCCACGGTCAACAACAACGACATGATCCGCATGCAGCGCCTGGCCAAGGTGTTCGAAGAGCAACACCCGGACATCAGGCTCAAGTGGGTCGTGCTTGAAGAGAACGTGCTGCGCCAGCGCCTGACTACCGACATCGCCACCCAGGGCGGGCAGTTCGACGTACTGACCATCGGCATGTACGAAGCCGCACTCTGGGGCGCCAAGGGCTGGCTGGAGCCGATGAAGGATTTGCCGGCCAGCTATGCCCTGGACGACGTGTTCCCGTCGGTGCGCGAAGGCCTGTCGGTCAAAGGCTCGCTGTACGCCCTGCCGTTCTACGCCGAAAGCTCGATCACCTATTACCGCACCGACCTGTTCAAGGACGCCGGCCTGAGCATGCCCGAGCGCCCGACCTGGGAGCAGATCGCTGAGTTCGCCGCCAAACTGAATAAACCCGGACAGGAACAGTACGGCATCTGCCTGCGCGGCAAGGCCGGCTGGGGCGAGAACATGGCGCTGATCGGCACCGTGGCCAATGCCTTTGGCGCACGCTGGTTCAACGAACAGTGGCAGCCGGAATTCACCGGCAGCGCGTGGAAGAACGCGCTGAACTTCTACGTCGACACCTTGAAGCAGTACGGCCCGCCAGGCGCGTCGAGCAACGGCTTCAACGAAAACCTGGCACTGTTCAACAGCGGCAAGTGCGCGATGTGGGTCGATGCCAGCGTTGCCGGCTCGTTCGTCACCGACAAGACCCAGAGCAAGGTCGCCGACCAGGTCGGCTTCACCTTTGCGCCAAAAGAGGTCACCGACAAGGGCGCCTCGTGGCTGTATTCCTGGGCGCTGGCCATCCCCAGCAGCTCCAAGGCCAAGGACGCGGCGAAGGCCTTCAGCACCTGGGCCACATCCGAAGCCTACGGCAAGCTGGTGGCCGACAAGGAAGGCGTGGCCAACGTGCCACCAGGCACCCGCGCCTCTACCTACAGCGACGCCTACCTGGCCGCAGCGCCGTTCGCCAAGGTGACGCTGGAGTCGCTCAAGCGCGTTGACCCCAACCACCCCACGCTCAAGCCCGTGCCGTACGTGGGTATTCAGTTGGTGACCATCCCCGAGTTCCAGGCCATTGGGACGCAGGTCGGCAAGCTGTTCTCCGCCGCCCTGACCGGGCAGATGAAGGTCGACCAGGTGCTTGCCGCCGCCCAGCAGTCCACCGAACGCGAGATGAAGCGCGCCGGTTATCCCAAGTAGCCCACCCGTGGCCTGAGCCGCGCCAACGCCTGGCGCGGTGACGGCCGCCGTCCGCCCTTTTCGCTGCACACGGAGTCGCCATGGACACTTCGGCCCTCGATACCCCGACCCTCGCCACCGCACGCCCCGGCAAACGCCGCGTCGGGCCGGGCTGGTTCCTGGTCAGCCCTTCGGTGGCGCTGCTGCTGTTGTGGATGGTCGTACCCTTGGGCATGACCCTGTATTTTTCGCTGATCCGCTACAACCTGCTGTACCCGGGCGAAAATGCGTACGTAGGCCTGGAGAACTTCGCGTACTTCGTCACCGACCCAGGCTTCATGCCCGGCGCCCTGAACACCCTGACCCTGGTCGGCAGCGTGCTGGCGATCAGCGTGGTGTTCGGCGTGCTCATCGCGGCGCTGCTGGAGGCCGGCGAGTTCTGGGGGCGCGGCGTGGTACGGGTGCTGCTGATTTCACCGTTCTTCATCATGCCCACGGTCAGCGCGCTGCTGTGGAAGAACCTGATATTGCACCCGGTGTCGGGCATTCTCGCGGCCGTGTGGCGGCTGTTCGGCGCGCAGCCCGTGGACTGGCTGGCGCACTACCCGCTGCTGTCGATCATCCTGATCGTCTCCTGGCAGTGGCTACCGTTCGCCATCCTGATCCTGATGACCGCCATGCAGTCGCAGGACCTGGAACAGAAAGAAGCCGCGCGCCTGGATGGCGCCGGGCCGCTGGCGATCTTCTGGCACCTGACCCTGCCGCACCTGGCCCGCCCGATTGCCGTGGTGGTGATGATCGAGACCATCTTCCTGCTGTCGGTGTTCGCCGAAATCTTCACCACCACCAGCGGCGGCCCGGGCTATGCGTCCACCAACCTCGCCTACCTGATCTACAACCAGGCGCTGCTGCAGTTCGACGTCGGCATGGCCTCGGCCGGCGGCCTGATCGCCGTGCTGATCGCCAACATCGCCGCCATCGTGCTGATACGGATGATCGGCAAGAACCTGACCGAGCGCCGCTGAGGAGCCCGCCATGCTGCCACTCAAGCAAACCCGCCGCCTGCGCGACGCATTGATCGGCCTGCTGTGCTGGGGCATCGCCCTGGTGATCTTCTTCCCGATCTTCTGGATGCTGCTGACCAGCTTCAAGACCGAGCTCGACGCCTTCGCCACACCGCCACAGTTCATCTTCGCGCCAACGCTGGAGAACTACCTGCACATCAACGAGCGCAGCGACTACTTCGCCTACGCCTGGAATTCGGTGCTGATCGCCTTCTCGGCGACCGCGCTGTGCATGCTTGTCGCTGTGCCGGCGGCCTACTCCATGGCCTTTTTCGAAACCCGCCATACCAAGCGCACGCTGCTGTGGATGCTGTCGACCAAGATGTTGCCACCGGTGGGCGTGCTGATGCCGATCTACCTGCTGGCCAAACAGTTCGGCCTGCTCGACTCGCGCCTGGCGCTGATCATCGTCTACACCCTGATCAACCTGCCGATCGTGGTGTGGATGGTGTACACCTACTTCAAGGACATCCCGGTGGACATCCTTGAAGCCGCGCGCCTGGACGGTGCCGGCACCTGGCAGGAAATCGTCCGCGTGTTGCTGCCGATCGCTCGCGGCGGGCTGGCCTCGACCGTGCTGCTGTCGTTGATCCTGTGCTGGAACGAGGCGTTCTGGTCGCTCAACCTGACCTCTTCGGCTGCCGCCCCACTGACCGCGCTGGTGGCTTCCTACTCAAGCCCGGAGGGGCTGTTCTGGGCCAAGCTCTCGGCCGTCTCGACCCTGGCCTGCGCGCCCATCCTGATTTTCGGCTGGATCAGCCAGAAGCAGCTGGTGCGCGGCCTTTCGTTCGGCGCCGTGAAATGAACCGCCCCCCACACGACACCTGCTCAATCACCCCTATTGCGGGCCGCCGCAGAGGACATTCGCCATGGCTGACCTGAAGATCCGCAACCTGCACAAAGGCTTCGATGGCCACGCCATCATCAAGGGCATCGACCTGGAGGTGCGCGACCGTGAGTTCGTGGTGTTCGTCGGCCCGTCCGGGTGTGGCAAGTCGACACTGCTGCGGCTGATCGCCGGCCTTGAGGAGGTCAGCGGCGGCCACATTACCCTGGACGGCGTCGACATCACTGACACCGCCCCGGCCAAACGCGACCTGGCCATGGTGTTCCAGACCTACGCGCTCTACCCGCACATGACCGTACGCAAGAACCTGTCGTTCGCCCTGGACCTGGCCGGCGTGGACAAGCGTGAGGTGCAGGCCAAAGTCGACAACGCCGCGCGCATCCTAGAACTGCAACCGCTGCTTGAACGCAAACCCCGCCAACTGTCTGGTGGCCAGCGCCAGCGGGTGGCGATCGGCCGGGCGATCGTGCGCAACCCAAAGATTTTCCTGTTCGACGAGCCGCTTTCGAACCTTGACGCCGCCCTGCGCGTGCAGATGCGCCTGGAGCTTGCGCGCCTGCACCAGGAGCTGGCTGCAACCATGATCTACGTGACCCACGACCAGGTCGAAGCGATGACCCTGGCCGACAAGGTGGTGGTGCTCAACGGCGGGCGCATCGAGCAGGTCGGCTCGCCGCTGGAGCTGTACCACCACCCGGCCAACCTGTTCGTCGCAGGCTTTCTCGGCACCCCGAAAATGGGCTTTTTGCGCGGCCACGTGAGCCACAGCCAGGGCACCTCGTGCGAGGTCACCCTTGAATGCGGTGCCCGTGTCAGCCTGGCACTGTGCACAGACGGCCTGCCCGCTGGCAGCCCCGTGACGCTGGGCATCCGCCCGGAGCACCTGAACATCGCCAGCGCCGGGCACGGCACACCCGGCTTGCTGCAGGTGACCGCCGACGTCAGTGAGCGCCTGGGCAGTGACAGCTACTGCCATGTACGTGCCGGCTCCGGGGAAATGCTCACCGTACGGGTGCGCGGCGACTTTGCGCCGGCCTTCGGCGAGCCCCTGGAACTGACCTTCGACCCGGGCCACTGCCACCTGTTCGACAGCAACGGCCAGGCCTTGGACAAACGCCTGCAGCAAGCGGCCTGAGGACACACACGATGAAACTCGACCCGCACCACCTCGACCTGCTGGCGCCCACGGTCGCCCGCCCTTCCTACGCGCCCTCGCAGCTGCGCCAGGGCATTGTGCACATTGGCGTAGGTGGGTTTCACCGTGCCCATCAGGCGGCCTACACCGACGCCCTGATGAACCGCGGCGAAGGCCTGGACTGGGCCATCTGCGGCGCCGGCCTGCGCAGCGAAGACCGCGCCATGCGCGACGCCCTGGCGGCGCAGGGCTACCTGTACACCCTGTTCGTGCTGGACGACCGACCCGACACCGAAGTGCGGGTGATCGGTGCCCTCAATGACATGCTCCTGGCCGAAGACGACACTCAAGCGCTGCTGGCCAAACTGGCCGAGCCCGGCGTACGTATCGTCTCGCTGACCATCACCGAAGGCGGCTACTGCATCGACGACAGCACCGGCGAGTTTCGCGCTGACCTGGCGCAGGTCCGGCACGATCTGGCCAACCCGCAGGCCCCGCAAGGAGTGTTCGGCTTTCTCTGCGAAGCCCTGCGGCGGCGCCGCGAAGCCGGCGTGGGGCCGTTCACGGTGATGTCCTGCGACAACCTTCCGCACAATGGCGCGGTCGCGCGCAAGGCCCTGCTGGCCTTTGCCCGGTTGCTCGACCCGGACCTGGCCCACTGGATAGGCGAGAACGTGAGTTTCCCCAACGCCATGGTCGATCGCATCACGCCAATGACCAGCAGCGACCACCGCCAACGACTGTTCGAGCGCCACGGTGTCGAGGATACCTGGCCAGTGGTGTGCGAGCCGTTCCTGCAGTGGGTGGTGGAAGACAAATTCGTAGCCGGGCGCCCGGCTTGGGAAAAGGTCGGTGTGCAGTTCACCGACGACGTCACGCCCTATGAAGAAATGAAAATCAAGCTGCTCAACGGCAGCCACCTGGCACTGACCTACCTGGGCTTCCTACAGGGCTACCGCCTGGTCCACGAAACCCTTGCCGACCCACTGCTGCGCCGCTACATGCGCACGTTCATGGACCTGGACGTGACCCCGCAACTTGCCCCGGCGCCGGGCATCGACCTGGAACGCTACAAGGACAGCCTCACCGAGCGCTTCGCCAACCGCGCCATCGCCGACCAGCTGGAGCGGGTGTGCTCGGACGGCTCATCGAAGTTTCCCAAGTACATCGTCCCCACCGCCAACCAGCTGATTGCCGAGGGCCAGCCGCTGGACCGCGTGGCCCTGGTGGCAGCGGCCTGGGCCCTGTACCTGGGTGGGGTAGACGAACAGGGCAGCGCCTATGCCATCCCCGACCCACGCGCGGGCCAGTGCCAGGCACGGGTGGTGCAGCGTGACGGGCTGGCTGCCCGGGTGCTGGGCGACGAAACGATATTTGGCACGGTCATCCCCGCCTCCGGTGCCTTCGTCAGCGCTTTCGAGCGCCTGTATGACAGCCTGTGTGAGGTTGGCGTGAGCGAGACGCTGCGCCGAGTGCTTGGCGACTGACCTGGAGCACACGCAATGGACGGACTGTTTCTCGGCATTGATTGCGGTACCCAAGGTACCAAGGCGCTGGTGCTGGACGCCGGCAGTGGCCGGGTGCTGGGCCTTGGTAGTGCCGCGCACGCCCCTGCACGGGGCCGCGACGGGCGCCGCGAGCAGGACCCGGCCGACTGGCTCGCCGCCCTGCACACGGCAGTCGCTGGCGCGCTGCATGAGGCCGGCGTCGATGGCCAGGCCATCCGTGCGCTGGCGGTATCCGGCCAGCAGCATGGCCTGGTGATGCTGGACGCCCAAGGCCAGGTGCTGCGCCCGGCCAAGCTCTGGTGCGACACCGAAACCACGGCAGAAAACCAGGCACTGCTGAACGCGCTCGGCGGCCCGCAGGGCTCGATCGAACGCCTGGGGCTGGTGATTGCGCCGGGTTATACCGTATCCAAGCTGCTGTGGAGCAAACGGCACTTCCCCGACCTGTTCGCCCGCCTGGCCCATGTGCTGCTGCCCCACGATTACCTCAATTACTGGCTGACAGGCCGCGCCTGCAGCGAGCCGGGCGATGCGTCTGGCACCGGTTACTACAACGTGCACCACAACAGCTGGGCAACCGATGTGCTGCAACACATCGAACCGGGCGAGCGCCTGCTGGCGGCACTGCCCGAGCTGCTCGCCCCCGGCGACTGCGTCGGCCCGCTGCGCGAGCAGGCCGCCGCAGGCCTGGGGCTGAACCCTCACGCCTGGGTGGCCACCGGCGGCGGCGACAACATGCTCAGCGCCATCGGTACCGGCAATATCAGCCCTGGCATGATCACCCTCAGCCTGGGCACCTCGGGTACCCTGGCAGCTTACGCCGACCATGCCCAGTTCAACCCCAAGGGTGAGGTGGCGAACTTCTGCGCCTCCAGCGGTGGCTGGCTGCCCTTGGTCTGCACGATGAACCTGACCAACGCCTGCGCGCTGGTACGTGACCTGCTGGAGCTGGACCTCACCCGCTTCACGGCCCTCGCCGCCCAAGCCCCGGTCGGTGCCGAAGGCCTGTTGATGCTGCCATTCTTCGATGGCGAACGGGTACCCGCGCTGCCCACTGCCAGCGCCAGCCTGCATGGCATGACCAGCGCCAACCTGACCCGCGCCAACCTGTGCCGGGCCGTGCTCGAAGGCACTTGCTTCAGCCTGCGCTATGGCCTGGACCTGCTGCACGCCAGCGGCCTGCAGGGCAGCGAAATCCGCCTGGTGGGCGGAGCGGCAAAAAGCGAGCTGTGGCGCCAGGTACTGGCCAATCTGCTCGGCCTGCCGGTGGTGTGCCCGCGCCAGACCGAAGCCGCCGCGCTGGGGGCGGCAATTCAGGCTGCCTGGAGCCTTGGCCGCCAACTGGGCCACGGCGACAGCCTGCAGGCCCTGTGCGAACGCTGCGTCGAGCTGGACGAAAGCACCCGCACCCTGCCACGTCTGGCGCAGCAGGCCGCCTATGGTGTGGCCTACAGACGCTACCTGGATCACCTGCCTGCGCATTGATCGCGGTACTGTCCTTACGCTTTTCTGTTTGGGAGAACTTCATGTATTTGGTATGTGGCGAGGCATTGTTCGATGTGTTCAGCCTGGAAAACAGCACGCGCAGCGCAGAACTGGGCTTTACCGCGATTGCCGGCGGTTCGCCGTTCAACGTCGCCGTCGGCCTGCGCAGGCTGGGCGTTGCCGCAGGGTTGTTCGGCGGGCTGTCCAGCGACCACCTCGGCGCACGGCTGCGCCGGGTACTGGAGGAAGAAGGCGTAAATTGCCAGCACCTGGTGACCAGCGATGCACCCACCACCCTGGCCATGGTCGGCCTGGATGCCAACGGCTCCGCGCAGTACCAGTTCCGCGGCGAAGGCTGCGCCGACCGGCAGGTGCGGCTTGAGCATCTGCCGGTACTGGATGAGTGCGTGCGCGGGCTGCACGTTGGGTCATACACACTGGTGGTGACACCCGTGGCCGACACGTTGCTGGCACTGGTGCAGCGCGAACGTGACCAGCGGCTGATCAGCCTGGACCCGAACGTACGCCTGAATCCGCAGCCTGATGTGGCGCTGTGGCGCAGGCGCGTTGAAGCGTTTGCCGCGCATGCACATCTGATCAAGGCCAGCGAGGAAGACCTGCAGGTGCTGTACCCGGGGCGCGACGCTGGCGAGGTAGCCCGTGGCTGGTTGAACGAGCGCTGCCGGCTGGTGTTCGTGACCCACGGGGCTGAGGGTGCCAGCGTGCATTGTGCGCACGGGTCGTGGCACCGGCCGGCGGACAGCTCACTGCCGGTTCGCGACACCGTGGGGGCCGGGGATACGTTCCAGGCGGCCGTGCTGGCCTGCCTGGTTCGGCTGGGTGCGGACAGCCCGATGGGTGTGGCGATGCTGGCGCGCGACACGGTCGATGCGATGCTGGCCTACGCCATTGGGGCGGCTGCGGTGACCTGTTCAAGGGCCGGGCCGGACCTGCCGTTTGCAGGCGAGCTTTCGTGCATGCCACAGGCCATCGGTACCTCGGGCTGATTGCGGATCAGGGTTTGTGCTGCTTCATCGTTTGCCGATGCAGGGCAATGAACGGCGCCTCCGCCGGGTCGATGCGGTCCATTTTCGCCGCGATGCGATGCCAGTACGGATACTGCGGCGCGATCCGCGTCACCCGCTCGATCTGCTCAAGGTCCTGGCCTGTCAGCACCAGCTCCACCGCCTGCAGGTTGTCGTGCAACTGCTCGGCGGTGCGCCCCGCCGTGATGACACTGGTGATGCCTGGTCGGTCCTTGAGCCAGGCCAGGCACACCCGCGCCGGTGAGCAGCCATGCCGGCGCCCAACCTCGATCAGCGCCTCGATGATGTCGTAGGCCCGCTCCTTGTCGTGCACGTAGGGTTCCGGCCAATCATTGCCCTGTCGCGTGCCGGCCGGCGTCTGTTGCCCGCGCCGCACCTTGCCGGTCAGCAAGCCCTCCCCCAGCGGCCCCCACACCAGCGTGGCAAGGCCCTGGTCGAGTGCCATCGGCAGCAGCTCGTACTCCGCTTCACGGGCTTCGGGGGTGTAGTAGATCTGCTGGGAAACCGGCTGCTGCCAGCCGTTGAGCCGAGCACTGCCGAGGGTTTTCATCATCTGCCAGGCGGTGTAGTTGGACGTGCCGAAGTAACGCACCTTGCCGCTTTGCACCAAGTGCTCAAGGGCGGCCAAGGTCTCTTCCACAGGCGTGATGCCGTCCCAGTTGTGGATCTGATAGAGGTCGATATGGTCGGTGCCCAAGCGCTTGAGGCTGGCCTCGCAGGCACGGATCAGGTGATAGCGCGAGGCGCCGCTGTCGTTGGGGTTGTCCCCCATCGGGCTGCGCGCCTTGGTGGCGAGGATGACCGACTGGCGCCGCTCACCCAGCGCCTGGCCGACGATTTCTTCGGCCAGGCCGTGGGAGTACAGGTCTGCCGTGTCGACCAGGTTGACCCCGGCGTCGAAGGCCATGTCGAACATGCGCCGGGCCAGTGCCACGTCCACGCTGCCGGTTTTCTCGAATGCGCCACGCCCGCCGAACGGGACCGTGCCGACCACCAGTTCAGAAACCAGCAGGCCAGTGTTGCCGAGTGCGCGGTACTTCATGGGTAGTGCCTCCAAATGCGAACGACTTGGAAGTACCGACGGGATGGATTGCTGAAACGTTCAATCTGATTGGTTACCCTTAAGCGTTTCAGGGCTGCTACGCAGCCCATCGCCGGCAAGCCGGCTCCTACACGGACCGCGCAGTTCAGGAGGCCTGCGCTGGACTGTGGGAGCTGGCTTGCCGGCGATGGGCCGCAAAGCGGGCCCAAATCGCTTAACGTCCAGGATTCACTCAGCGCCAGACGGGATACCGGGGCCGACGTACCGTCAGCTCTCATCTAGCAAAAAAGGCATAAAAAGCTGCATTGAAATTGCCAATCGTGCTGATGCGCAGGATCAATTTAGGAGGGCATCCCACGCTCATTATCCTCTGCGGGCGCATTCAAAAACGCCCGATTGAGCCTATGGAGCTTCTCGATGACCCCTGTGCTAAAGCATTTCCAACCCGGCCGCCTGCTGGTTGCAGCAAGCCTGGCCGCCAGCCTGCTGACGATGTCCGTCCAGGCCGCGACCCTGACCCGCGACAGCGGTGCACCGGTTGGTGACAACCAGAATTCGCAAACGGCCGGCGCCAACGGCGCGGTGCTGCTGCAAGACGCCAACCTGCTGCAGAAGCTGCAGCGCTTCGACCGCGAACGCATTCCAGAGCGGGTGGTGCACGCCCGTGGTACCGGGGTGCACGGTGAGTTCACCGCCAGCGCCGACATCAGCGACCTGAGCATCGCCAAAGTCTTCCGCCCAGGTGAGAAAACGCCGGTGTTCGTGCGCTTTTCTGCCGTGGTGCACGGCAACCACTCGCCCGAAACCCTGCGTGACCCACGCGGCTTCGCCACCAAGTTCTACACCGCAGACGGCAACTGGGACCTGGTAGGCAACAACTTCCCGACCTTCTTCATCCGCGACGCCATCAAGTTCCCGGACATGGTGCACGCGTTCAAGCCTGACCCACGCACCAACCTCGATGACGACTCCCGCCGCTTCGACTTCTTCTCCCACGTACCAGAAGCCACCCGCACCTTGACGCTGCTGTACTCCAACGAGGGTACCCCGGCCAGCTACCGCGAAATGGACGGCAACAGCGTGCACGCCTACAAGCTGGTCAACAGCGAAGGCCAAGTGCACTACGTGAAGTTCCACTGGAAGAGCCTGCAAGGCCAGAAAAACCTTGACCCCAAACAAGTCGAGCAGGTCCAGGGCCGTGATTACAGCCACATGACCAACGACCTGGTCAGCGCGATCAAGGACGGCAAGTTCCCCAAATGGGACCTGTACATCCAGGTGCTCAAGCCCGAAGACCTGGCCACGTTCGACTTCGACCCGCTCGATGCCACCAAGATCTGGCCGAACGTGCCAGAGCGCAAGATCGGCCAGATGGTGCTGAACCGCAACGTCGACAACTTCTTCCAGGAAACCGAGCAGGTCGCCATGGCGCCGTCCAACCTGGTGCCAGGTATCGAACCGTCTGAAGACCGCCTGCTGCAAGGACGCCTGTTCGCCTATGCCGACACCCAGATGTACCGCATTGGCGCCAACGGCCTGAGCTTGCCGGTCAACCAGCCGCGCATCCCGGTCAATAACGTCAACCAGGATGGCCAGGCCAACGCGGGCCACACCACCACGGGGGTCAACTACCAGCCAAGCCGCCTGCAGCCGCGTGAAGAACAGACCAGCGCCCGCTATGTGCCGACCGCGCTGGTGGGCAGCACCCAGCAGGCGAAGATCCAGCGCGAGCAGAACTTCAAGCAGACCGGCGAGCTGTTCCGCTCCTACAACAAGAAGGAACAGACCGACCTGATCAACAGCCTGGGCCAGGCCCTGGCAGTGACTGACGAGGAAAGCCGCTACATCATGCTGTCGTTCTTCTACAAGGCCGATAGCGACTACGGTGCAGGCCTGGCCAAAGTGGCCAAGGCAGACCTCAAGCGCGTTCAGCAGCTGGCAGCGAAGCTGCAGGACTGAGTGCCATGACTGAGCGGGCCGACGGCCCGCTCTTCGTTTATACGCAGGTAAACACCATGCACAAATGGATGATGGCAGCCGTGTGTGGCTTGCTGATTCTCACCGCCCAGGCACAAGAGCCGCTGCCGCCCCAAGGGCAAGACACCAACACCGAGCAGCGGTTGCGCGACTACTTCTTCGGGGCCGCACGCCGCGGGGATGAAGCAATGCTCAAGACATTCATCCAGGCGGGCTACAACCTGGATACCCCTGATGAAAAGGGCTACACCGGCCTTATTCTGGCGGCCTACCACGGCCAGCAAGCAGCCGTGGAACAACTGCTGGCGGCCGGCGCCGACCCATGCGCCCAGGACAAGCGGGGCAACACCGCACTGATGGGGGCGATATTCAAAGGCGAGGTGCGCATTGCCAGGCGGCTGATCGACGCCACGTGCAACCCTGACCAGCGCAATGGCGCGGGACAGACGGCCGCCATGTATGCGGCCATGTTTCAGCGCAAGGAATTGCTCGACGCGCTGACCACCCATGGCGCCGATATCGAAGCAACAGATGCACTGGGCAACAGCGTGCAAAGCCTGCAACAGGGTGAGCTCAACGGCGTATCGACGCAACGCTGAGGGCTGCGCATTCTGCAATGCCACCTGCCAGCACACCGCCAGGGAGCTGCGATAAGAAAATTGGATATTGCGTAAGATAATTCCGCTACTCGGTCGCCGGGAAAGCGCCAAACTGACCGACGTCGCCCGTTGAGCGCGCTCCAGGCCCCCAGTCCGGCTCAGGCATGCTAGGTGATCACCTGGCGGATACAAGCCATCAGCGCGGCCGCCGCCGGTGACTGCAGGCAGCCACTGCGCTGCATGAGGCCGATGGCGCGGGCAGTACCGGGCAGTGCCAGCGGCAGGCGTTGCAGCTCGCCGCTGGCAATCTCGTAAGCCAACTGGTGCGCAGACACCGCCGCCAGCATGTCTGAACGCACCAGCAGGCCACGGATAACCGCCAGATCAGCACTTTCCACCACCGGCCACGGTGCTGCCAGGCCTGCAGCGGCGAAGCAGTTGTCGAGCAGCCCGCGCGCCGGCGAACCGGCCCGCGGCAACACCCAGCGCGCCTGGTGCACGCCCTTGAGCGTCAGGTGTGTGTGCAGCAACGGGTGCCCCCGGCGGGCCAGCAGCACCATTTCCTCTTTGATGAGCGGCTCGCCCACCAGGTCGCTGGCATAGTCGTGAGGCCGCAAGGCGCCCAGCACGAAGTCCACATCCCCCACCCGCAATTCGGTTGCCAGCAGGTCGAACGGGCTTTCGTTGGTCACCACCCGGACCTGTGGATGCTGGGCGGTAAAACGCAAAATGGCCTCCGGCAGAATGCGCGAGCGGCCCAACGGCAACGCGCCGACATGCACCACCCCGCGCAGGGTGCCTTGCATCGCACTCAGGTCACTGTCCATGTGGCGCAACTCGTTCAGCGCCCGGCGGATGGGGAAAAGAATGTCCCGGCTGGCCACAGTGGGCTGCAGGCCGCGCGACGTGCGCACGAACAAGGGCTGCCCGCACCCGCCTTCGAGCACTTTCAACGCAGCACTGACGGCCGGCTGGCTAAGGCCGAAGTGCCGCGCCACGGTTTGCATGTGCCGTGTTTCACAGAGTTTCACGAACACCTGCAGGCGCCGCGCCTGAAACAGATACAGGGGCTCGCCCTGCGCGGTGCCCAGCAACCCCGGCACACCGTCCAGTTCCGCCAGCACCCGCTGTGCACGCGGCAGCAGGCATTCGCCATAGTCGGTCAGGCGCATGCCATTGGCATGGCGCTCGAACAGCGGGACAGCCAACCGCGCCTCCAGCTCGGCGATGGCGCGGGTGACCACGGACTGAGCACGGAACAACACCTGCGTTGCCCGCGAAACGCTGCCCAACTCGGCGACCCGGATGAACGCACGTACTTGCATCAGGTTGGGCAGTTCGACGTCGATCATAAGGCTTCCCCGGCGCTCGGCTCGTGACTGGGGCGACTATGCCCCTACCCCGCTTGCCAGGCAATAAATAAAACGCATAGCCGTTGCAAGTGAACGCATTAGTGCAGTGCGCAGGCCGATGACATCCTGCGTCAACCCCCACTGCAGGAGCCTACGAACAATGAATACCCCACAAAAAGCCGCCCTGGTGGTCAGTGCACATTCGGCCGACTTTGTCTGGCGTGCCGGTGGCGCCATTGCGCTGCACGCTGAGCAAGGCTATGCCATGCACGTGGTTTGCCTGTCGTTCGGTGAGCGTGGCGAGTCTGCCAAACTGTGGCGCAAGGGTGAAATGACCGAAGCCAAGGTCAAGGACGCACGCCGTGAGGAAGCCATGGCGGCGGCCGAAATCCTCGGCGCCAGCGTGGAGTTCTTCGATATCGGTGACTACCCGATGCGCGCCGACAAGGACACCCTGTTCCGCCTGGCCGATGTGTATCGCCGGGTACAACCGGAGTTCGTGCTCAGCCATTCGTTGAAAGACCCCTACAACTACGACCACCCGCTGGCCATGAACCTGGCCCAGGAAGCCCGCATCATCGCCCAGGCCGAAGGCTACAAGCCGGGCGAGAAGATCGTTGGTGCACCGCCCGTGTACGCCTTTGAGCCGCACCAGCCCGAGCAGTGCGAATGGCGCCCGGACACCTTCCTGGACATCACCCCGGTGTGGGACAAAAAGTTTGCCGCCATCCAGTGCATGGCCGGCCAGGAACACCTCTGGGAGTACTACACCCGCGTGGCCCTGCAGCGCGGCGTGCAGGCCAAGCGTAACGTGGGCATCACCAGCGCACGCAACATCGTCTACGCCGAAGGCCTGCAGAGCGTGTTCCCACGGGTGACGGAGAACCTGGCATGAGCGGGCTGATCGGAAAGACCGGCATCGTGGTACGTAATATCCCGCGCGTCGAGCAGGAACTGATCGATGCCTTGGGCCGGCTGGGCGTGGCCACGGTGCATGAGGCCCAAGGTCGCAAAGGGCTGCTCAGTACCGCCGTGCGCCCCATCCAGCAAGGTGTGGCAGTGGCCGGCAGCGCGGTTACGGTGCTGGTGGCCCCTGGCGACAACTGGATGTTCCATGTGGCCGTGGAGCAGTGCCGGCCGGGCGATGTACTGGTGGTGGCGCCCAGCTCGCCGTGCAGCGATGGCTATTTCGGCGACCTGCTGGCGACCTCGCTGCAGGCCCGCGGCGTGCGCGGCCTGGTGATCGACGCGGGCGTGCGCGACAGCCAGACCCTGCGCGACATGGGCTTTGCCGTGTGGTCGCGCGCCATCAACGCCCAAGGCACGGTGAAGGAAGTGCTGGGTTCGGTGAACCTGCCGCTGCTGTGCGCCGGGCAGCTCGTCAATGCCGGCGACATCGTGGTTGCCGATGACGACGGCGTCGTGGTGGTGCGCCATGGCGAAGCCCAGGCGGTACTCGAAGCCGCCACCCAACGCGCCGACCTGGAAGAACGCAAACGCCTGCGCTTGGCCGCCGGCGAGCTTGGCCTGGACATTTACGAGATGCGCCCGCGCCTGGCAGCCAAGGGCCTGCGTTATGTCGAGCACCTCACTGACCTGGAAGGCTGAACATGGGCCAGACCCGCATACCTTGCCTGCTGATGCGTGGCGGCACCTCCAAGGGTGCCTATTTTCTGCATGACGACCTGCCCGCCCCTGGCCCGCTGCGTGACCGCGTGCTGTTGGCGGTGATGGGCTCGCCCGATGCCCGGCAGATCGACGGGATTGGCGGCGCCGACTCGCTCACCAGCAAAGTCGCCATCATCCGCGCCTCGCAGCGCGAGGACGTCGACGTCGACTACCTGTTCGCGCAGGTGGTAGTGGACGAAGCGCGGGTGGACTACGGGCAGAACTGCGGCAACATCCTGGCCGGCGTCGGGCCCTTCGCCATCGAGCGCGGCCTAGTGGCCGCCAGCGGCGCGAGCACACCGGTGCGTATATTCATGGAAAACACCGGGCAGCTCGCCGTGGCCCAGGTGCCGACCACCGATGGCCAGGTGGAGTATGCCGGCGATACCCGTATCGATGGCGTGCCGGGCCGGGCGGCGGCGCTGGTGGTGACGTTTGCCGACGTGGCCGGCGCCAGCTGTGGAGCCCTGCTGCCGACCAGCAGCAGCCGCGACCGGGTCGATGGCGTGGAAGTGACCTGCATCGACAACGGCATGCCGGTGGTGCTGCTGCGTGCCGAAGACCTTGGCGTGACCGGCTACGAGCCGTGCGAAACGCTGGATGCCGACAGTGCACTGAAAACGCGCCTTGAAGCCATCCGCCTGCAGCTGGGCCCACGCATGAACCTGGGTGATGTCAGCCAGCGCAATGTGCCAAAGATGTGCCTGCTGTCGGCACCGCGCAACGGCGGCACGGTCAACACCCGCTCGTTCATTCCGCACCGTTGCCATGCGTCCATCGGGGTGTTTGGCGCGGTGAGTGTCGCCACGGCCTGTTTGATCGAAGGGTCGGTTGCACAGGGGCTTGCCAGCACGTGCGGCGGTGATATCCAGCGTTTGGCGGTGGAGCATCCTAGCGGCGAATTTACAGTGGAGATCAGCTTGGAACGTGGCGTGATCACGGGGTGCGGGTTGGTGAGGACGGCGCGTTTGCTGTTTGATGGGGTTGTGTGTGTTGGTCGGGATGTATGGGGTGGGCCGCAGCAGTGATTGCCACAGTTTCTTCAGCACCCTTGAGGTCGAGCGCCGCCCGCGCGGCGCATCAAAAACTCAAGAAAAAAACTGCTTCGGTTGCATAACTGAAGATTTTTGCATCCTCGGCAAGAAAATTTCGCCACACTGGTCAGAACTGAAGAAAAACCCAAGCACAGATTTCGAACGTTGCGAGCCCACCTCACATGCCCTGTGGAAAGTGAAGAAAAAAACGGCATAATCGCGAAATCTGAAGATTTTGTGAGCTGACTTAAAAAAAACACAGCGCTCACGCCCAAACTGAAGGAAAGGTACATGCGGGCAGCGGGATATTCGCTACTACTCGATAGGCTGCAGATCTCTGCGGTCGCACTCAAGCGCCCTGCGATCGTACAACCGGTCACCCGTATTGAAAAAATCGGGAACACGCTCGCGGTGCCCCATCGAATGGCGCCCTCAGAGGACGACCTGCTTGGGAATGTGCTTTTTGCGCTCAAGCACGAAGGTATCAACCTTTCAATTCTCGCCCAGGCTCTGCCACAGATCCCAGCTGAACGTTTTTCGCAAGCGCTGGAAGCATCACCCAATGGCGTTTATATCCGTAAGGCCTGCTATCTCCGGGAAGCCTTCACCGGTGAAGACATTGAGCAGCCTTCACCTGTACGCGGCGGCTTCGCTCAGCTATTCGACCCAGAACAGTACATTACGCGACCAGGTGAGCGAAATTCGAAGTGGCGGGTGGAGTTCAACGGGCTCGGAGATCTGACTTACTGCGCGACCGTAGAGCGCACTGCGCAAGTTACAGAGCTTCTCGAGCATGACATTCTCGGCAAGGCGAAGAACTTCATCGGTTCACTCCCTCCGCTGATGATGGACAGGGCTATCAACTGGGCGTATCTGCACGAGACCCAGGACTCGTTTGCAATCGAGAAGGAAGCCCCAACCGAAGATAAATCCCGCCGCTTCATCAAGCTCTTGCGCCAGGCCCATGAGCGCCACCCACTGACTGAGGATTATCTGGTTACTTTACAGAACGCCACTGTGGCAAACCCTCTGGACCTTGCGGCGGCATTTCGACACGAGCAGAACCACCTTAGCAATGGCATGCATGGAGCAGCCGGGGTGACCTATGTACCCCCTCCCCCGGGCCTGTGCCGCGAGTTGATGGAAAGCCTGATGCGCTTCGCTAATGAAGGCCCTACCCAAATCGATCCGCTTGTGGCGGCAAGCATCATTTCATTTGGGTTCGTGTTCCTCCACCCGTTCATGGATGGAAACGGGCGCTTGTCGCGCTTTTTGATCCACCAGGCTCTTTGCCATTCCGGGGCGCTTGAAAACGGCCTGTTGCTCCCAGTTTCGGTTGCGATGAAACGCGAAGAGCGCCTGTATCTGGAGACACTTCAAGGATACTCCGGGCCCGTGCGTGAATACTGGCAAGTGCACTGGATCGATCACGAGCAGTTTACATTTGAGTTCATCGGCGCTGACGCGATCTATCGATTCTGGGATGCAACGCAGTGCGTTGTATTCACCTGCCTGATGGCAAAGCGGGCGCTAGAGGTCGAGCTACGCGATGAGACGGCCTTTCTGGAAAACTATGACGCCGTCTACAGGGCCGTAGATGAGCGATTCGATGTTCGCGGCAGCGACCTCGCAAACCTGGTGATGATGTGCCTGAGCAATGGCGGGAGCGTGTCGAACAATCGGCGTAAGCAGTACCTGTACAGGGTCCCCGAGGCAGTGTTCGACTATATCGAACAGACGGCGCAACAGGTACTTGCCGCCCAGCGCTCAGCCGCTCAGCCGCAACAGGGCGCAGAGCCACAGACGGATGCAGAGTGTTGAGTCGCAGAGCGTCTATTCATGGAACGAAAAGCAAGCCACGAAGCCACCCCCGACTGGGTCATCCGTAGCGCTCACCCTGGCAGTGTGGAACGGATCGAAGCGTGGTTCGGTAGCCATGGCTATGACCTTCACCGTCACGACACATACTCGATCGGCCGCACCCTCGCCGGGGTGCAGAGCTTTCACTACAAAGGGGCGCTGTGCCACGGCCTACCGGGTAATACGCTGGTCCTGCACCCTGACGAGGTGCACGACGGCATGGCCGGGACTGAAGCGGGTTTTCGCTACCGCATGGCCTACATCGACCCGGCACTGATCCAGAACGTGCTCGGCGGTGAGCCGTTGCCCTTCATTGCTGGCGGGCTGTCCAGCGACCCGCGCCTGTACCGCGCCAGTGAAGCCTTCGTGCAGGCACTGGACCACCCGCTGGAAACGCTGGAGGAACAGGACGCCGTGTACGACCTGGCGATGGCGTTGCGTGCGGTGGGCGGTAAGCCACGCGGCCGCAAACGCCTGGATTACCGCGCGGCCGAGCGCGCCAGGGCATTCATCATGGAGCATCTTCACCTGGGCATCACCCTGCAGATGCTGGAACAGGCCAGCGGCCGCGAACAATGGAGCCTGTCCCGCGACTTTCGCGCCCTCTACGGCACCAGCCCCTACCGCTTTGTGACCCTGCGACGCCTGGACACTGTGCGCAGGCTGATGCTCGATGGCTTCACCTTGGTTGATGCAGCCCTGGCGGCAGGCTTTCACGACCAGAGCCACATGACACGCCACTTCACACGTAGCTATGGCGTGCCACCGTTGCGCTGGCTGGAGCGCTTGCGACCTGCCCGCTGACGTGCAGGATCGTACAAGAACGCCTGGTGTAGGTTCGATAGGCTGGCCACTTCAACCCATGAGGATCCGCCATGTCCAACTCCAACCCGCAACTTGCAACATGCCCTGTAAACCTTGCCCAGAAAGCTTCGCTGATCGACCAGCAGTGGAGCCCGAGAGTGGTCGCCGAAATGAACGACTACCAGTTCAAGGTTGTGCGAATAGAAGGTGAATTCATCTGGCATTCACACCCGGAAACCGACGAAGCGTTTCTCGTGCTCGAAGGCACCTTGCGCATCGATTTACCGGAGGGCTGCGTTTATGTGAACCCGGGCGAGTTGTATGTGGTGCCACGTGGGGTGGAGCACAGGACAGCGGCGCAGGGCGAAGCAAAACTGATGATGATCGAGCCGCGTGGCGTTTTGAATACCGGCCATGAAGGTGGGGAGCGCACTGCTGTGAACGACATCTGGATCTGAGCGCTGGAAATCACTCATCAAGGAGTGCTTCTGGTTTCAAAAATCCATTGCTATCGCAAGTGCACTGAGCAGCAAACAGAGGCTTGCGACCGCCGTCAAATGGACTCGCATCGGCATGAACCACCCAGGCACAGCTTGCGCCAGTTGGCGATCCTGCCAAAGATGCCCGATAAAACCAAAGGTCAACACCAAACAACCCAATGGCACAGGTAGCAGCGTGCCAACCCAACCGATCAGGGCCGGTATGACGCTCCACACGAGCCGCTCGCGACGCTGCTTCGCGGGCAAACCCTCTAACGTCATGGCGAAACCCCAGTGCAGAGCGCCAACGAAGCTCAATATCACAGCGCCATAGCTGACCAGCATGATCGAGGCAAAACCTCGGTATTCAGCAAAAAAAACGATGAGCAGCGTCAAACCAACAAACGGCAGCAAGCCACCGTAACCCAGCACTGCAAAGCGGCTTGAAGGTAAAGCAGCAGTAACTGAACTCATTTGGACACCCCTTGGCGACGGCTCAGCATCGCGTGTCAATTGTGTCGGCCAATGAGGTTGAGGAATTCGTGGCGAGTCGAAGCGGAGTCGCGAAACTCACCTAACATCACCGATGAAATCATCACCGAGTTCTGCTTCTCTACACCGCGCATCATCATGCACATGTGCTTGGCTTCAATCACGACCGCAACCCCTGCGGCATCCGTGACTTCCTGAATGGCATACGCAATTTGCCGCGTCAGGTTTTCCTGTATCTGTAAACGACGGGCAAACATGTCAACAACGCGCGCGACCTTGGAAAGCCCCAATACGCGCCCTGTTGGCAGGTACGCGACATGAGCCTTGCCAATGAAGGGCAACATGTGATGTTCGCATAACGAGTAGAGTTCTATGTCACGAACGACAATCATTTCATCGTTTTGACTCTCGAACAAAGCGCCGTTCACGACCTCTTGAAGATTCTGGCCATACCCGTTGCACAAGTACTGCATCGCTTTGGCCGCACGCTTGGGCGTGTCCAGGAGCCCTTCGCGCTGCGGGTTTTCACCAACGCCTACGAGGATTTCATGATAGTGCTCGGCTAGCGAATGTGACATTTGGACTCCTCACCGCTACAGCGGTGCCCGCCATCGGGATGTGGTAGCCAGGCCAGATGTGGCCTCAAACGGCAGAACAGCCTGTAGAAAACTGAAAACAGGGGGCGTAACGTGCGCCAGGACAGTGGCGCGACCCACCCTCCCACTTCGGCAGCCCGCCAACTCCACAAGGTGGCGTCCAAGCCTGTGACCCAGTGCCCGTTCACGAACCTTGCATGCAGGCATGACCTCAGTTGCTCAACCGTCAAGCTCAATGCCTCTGCATCGAAATCACCAGCACTGATGTCAACCAGAATGAGCTTTGCCTCGGTCGATTTCCTGCGCAGGAACGCGATCTCTCTGGCGCACAAAGGGCAGGCGCCATCGAAGTACAGCGTCAGGGGCCACTGATAATACATGTACAACCTCTCATCTTTGTACAGGTTTTTGTATAAGTTAGCCGAAACCAGGAAAATCGCAATACAGCCGTACACCTGGCTGTCGCGCGCCGCTGTCACTGACCTTTGTGCTCAGGTGATCACTTCACCTTCACCACGACCTTACCTTTGGCTCTACCTTCGGCCACGTATGCCAGTGCATCAGCTGTCGAGCCCAACGCGAAGGCGCGATCCACCACGGGCTTGATGACCCCGGCTTCAACCAGCCTGGCCAGCTCAGCCAGTTGCGCACCACTCGCCCTCATGAACAGAAACTTGTAGTTGACGCCCTTGTGCTCCGACTTTTTCCTGATCCCTCGGCTGATCAAGCGAACGACCTGCCTGAACAGCCAGGAAAGGCGAAGCTGTTCTGCGAACTCTGGGGTGGGTGGGCCCGAGATGGAAATCAACAAACCACCCGGCTTCAATACATGGAGAGATTTTTCGAGAACGTCACCGCCCAGTCCGCTGAGCACGACATCGTAATCACTCAGCTGCGACTCGAAGCGCTGCGTCTTGTAATCGATCACCACGTCCGCACCCAGCGCCTTGACCCACGACACGTTGCCGGTACTCGTGGTTGTGGCAACGAATGCTCCCAGGTGCTTGGCGACCTGAATGGCGATGCTACCGACGCCACCGGAGCCGGCCTGGATCAGAACCTTCTGGCCCGGTTGAACCTTGGCCATTTCCGCCAACGCCTGCCAGGCCGTGAGAGCCACCAATGGCAGCGAGGCCGCTTCTTCCATGTTCAGGTTGGCAGGCTTGAGTGAAACAGCAGATTCGCTGACCGCCACGAACTCGGCGAAGCCACCCATACGCGCCTGGTCTACCCGTGCGTAGACTTCGTCCCCTACCCGGAATCGACTGACTTTCCCTCCGACACGTTTCACAGTGCCAGCAACATCGTTACCCAGGATCAGAGGCATCTTGAACGGCAGGACCAGCTTGAACTCGCCCTTCCTGATTTTGATATCGAGGACGTTCACGCTTGCCGCATGAACCTCAACCAGAACGTCGAAATCATCCACCCGGGGCTCTGGAACTTCAGTGATATCACCAACGACGTCTTTGCCGTAGCGATCGATCAGAAACGCTTTCATGTTCTTAAAATTCCAAAAATATAGACGTGCCCGATGGGCGGGGTGATCGGGCAAGGCGCTGCCTTACTCTTCCAGGAACTGAAGGGCGTGTTTCAGGAAGCGCTCAGGGAACTGGAAGTGCGCGGCGTGACCGGAGTCGGGGTAAATCAGCAACTGGGCATCTGGAATGTTCTGTACCAGGTGCCACGAATTGATCGAAGGGATCATGACGTCGTCGACGCCATTGACCACCAAGGTAGGCTGCTTGATTTCGCTGAGGTAAGAAAAGCGGTTCTCACCCTGTGCCGACTGGACATAGGCTGCAAATGCAGCGCCCTGAGCCATTGCGACCTCAACCGAGCTTGGGGTGTCCTGATCGGCACGCTGGTTGCGCCGTTCCCAGAACGCCAGGCCCGCTTTCCTGGCAGCTTCCGAGCGACCGAAGAAGAGGAACAGGAAGTTCTCGATGGTGGGGACGGGGTTCGAAGCGGCCTCTCTCACACCCTCTGCCATGCTCGGATCACCACCGCGCAGGCCGGTGCCGAGCAGCACAAGCTTGCGCACCAACCCAGGGTGACGCAGTGCCACTTCCTGAACCTGCAAGCCACCGATGGAGAAACCGAGCAGGTCGACCTGCGTCAGCCCCAAGGCCTTGATGGCTGCTGCAATGTCATCCGCCATTTGCTCAATGGTGGTGGCCGGAGTGCCCGACGATGAAGCCACACCTCTACCGTTGAGCAGGATCACTTCGCGCCCCGCCGCCAGACCATCAGTGATGATCGGATCCCAGTGGTCGAGCCCGCCACGGAAATGGGCGATGAAGACCAGCGGCACACCAGAAGGGTTGCCCCAGCGGCGGTAGGTGAACGTGTCGCCGCCTATTTCAACTGTGCGGGTCGGAACGGTGAGATGGGTATGGCTCATGACGGTTTGCTCTTTCAGTGGAAGATACGACCTAATGATGATGATCGTAATCGAAACCGTCAACGCCTTTGATGATGAACATCATCAATGTATGCTATTGGTTGGCTTGATAGCAGAGAGAGCAACGAAATGAAGGTCACAAAGGCCCAGGCACAAGCTAACCGAGCGCATATCGTGGAAACGTCTTCCAGGCTGTTTCGCGAGCGCGGCTATGACGGCGTCGGTGTTGCAGACCTCATGGCTGCCGCCGGCTTCACCCATGGCGGGTTTTACAAGCACTTCAAGTCCAAGGCAGATTTGATGGGCGAAGCAGCCACTTGCGGGATCAACAAGACGGTCGAGCAGATGCAGGGCATCCAGCTGGCCGACTTCGTCAATTTCTACCTGTCCCGCGAGCACCGCGATGAGAAAGGCAAAGGTTGCACGCTAGCGGCGCTGGGCGCAGACGCTGCACGCCAGCCCAATGAGATCAAAGCTGCTTACGGCGCTGGGATCGAAGAATTGCTGGAGGTTTTACAAGGCAAAAATGAAGAGCCTGGCGCAAGCCGTGCTGAAATCATCGATACCTTCGCACATGCCCTCGGCGCCTTGGTTCTGTCTCGCGCCTGCCCGGACGACTCTCCACTGGCTGATGAGGTGCTCAGCGTTTGTCGTGAGAAGATTCTGGGCAAGCTGGGGTCCTGAGGCTGTTGCGGACTCCATGCCATTTCGATCCGATTGTTCACCACCCTCTGGCTGGCGACGGGCGTCGAGCGATTGCCGTAGCGGTCTCCAAGGCCGCCCCTGAGGTTGCAAGGCACCTCAGGTACTAGGTGAACCTGGGGCGGCTCACGCCTCCTCAGGCGAGACAATCAGCTTCAGGCACTTCAGGAACAGCGGCCGGTATTCATCAGGCAACCGTTCCAGCAATTTCCTTTCCACTTCAGCATCACGCGGCAGTACGCGCTCCAGCAGTTCAGCGCCTTCATTGCCCAAATACAACTGGTACGCACGCTGGTCGCTCTTGGCGCTGGTGCGCACCAGCATGCCGCTGGCGCACAGCCTCTTGACCATTTCGGCAACAGTGTTGCGATCCATGAACAAATGGCCGGCCAGTGCGTTCTGGGTCAGGCCGGGGTGCTGCGACACCACAATCAATGCGGCTTTCTGTCTGGGGGTGATCGACTCTCCGGCGAACGCTGTGTTGAACCGTTCCTCCGCCATGAAGTGAGCCCGCCGCAGCAGGTGGGAAACGATGTCTTCAAGGTGAAATTGATCGACAAGCGCCTGGCTTTGCGGGGAGAGTTTTGCGGGAGAAGGCGTGCGTATGGGCGGCATTGGTTGTCCGGTCATTCCTTGCGGGTTGCGATCCTTGGGATCGATGACTGTGTACGTGCACGTACTATTTATCTGGCAAATCAGCCAGTTAAGTATTGGCGCTTCGCCAGGAGGATTCAAGCCTGAGCAAAATGCCAGTGCACGTACGATTTTAGCCGAGGAATTGTCCTACAAATCGATTGACAGCATCTCTTTCCAGCCATAGGATTTATCTCGTTTAGGACGTATACGTACTTAAAGAGAACAAAAAATGTCTTCCTCGACCTCTGCGGCAACACATAGCGCGTGGACCCCCCTGATCAGCCGGACGCTACCCGCACCGCATTTTGCTTACAGCCCCGTGGTATCGGCAGGTGGCTTCATCCACGTTTCTGGCATGGTTGGGCTCGACCCAGCCCATGGCGGCCTGGTGGTTGGCGGCATGGCCGCAGAAGTTAGGCAGATCCTGGCCAACCTCAAAGGCCTGTGCAATGAATTGGGAATAGCCCTGGAGCAATTGATGCTGGCGCGGATCTACTGCGCCGACTTTGGCCAATTCGGCCTGATCAATCAGCACTGGGAGGCGTTTTTCCAGGGTGCGACCCCTCCTGCACGTACCAGTGTAGGGGTAACGGCGCTTCCGCTGGGTGCGCTGGTCGAGATGGAATTCCAATTCGCGGTCGATCCTTCACTGCCCTGATACAAACAATAAAACCAGGAGAAGCCACATGGCAAACGGTGAAATTATCAGCGGGTTTCTGGCCCCCCACCCACCCCATATCCTCTATGCAGAAAACCCTGTGCAGAACGAGCCGCGTGCCAAGGGGGGCTGGGAACAATTGCGCTGGGCCTACGAACGGGCGCGCGCGAGTGTCGAGGCGCTCAAGCCGGATGTGCTGTTGGTGCATTCGCCACACTGGATTACCTCTGTGGGACACCACTTCATTGGGGTCGAGCACCTGGCCGGCCGCTCGGTCGACCCCATATTCCCCAACCTGTTCCGCTTCGACTACTCGATAAAGTTCGATGTGGAACTGGCCGAGGCTTGCTGCGAAGAAGGACGCAAGGTGGGCCTGCAGACCAAGATGATGCGCAACCCGCGATTTCGCGTCGACTACGGCACTATCACCACGCTGCACATGATCCGCCCGCAGTGGGACATCCCGGTGGTATCGGTTTCGGCCAACAACACGCCGTATTACCTGAGCATGGAAGAAGGCCAGGTGGAGATGGATCTACTGGGCAAGGCCACCCGCGAAGCAATCATCAAGTCTGGCAAACGTGCGGTGCTGCTGGCCTCCAATACCCTGTCGCATTGGCACTTCCACCAAGAGCCAGAGCCACCGGAAGACATGACCAAGGAGCATCCGCAGAGCCAGCTGGGTTACCAGTGGGACATGCGCATGATTGACCTCATGCGCCGCGGGGAGATGAAAGAAGTGTTCCGCCTGCTGCCGCAGTTCATTGACGAGGCCTTCGCCGAACTGAAGTCCGGCGCGTTCACCTGGATGCACGCAGCCATGCAGTACCCGGAATTGGCGGCGCAACTGCACGGCTACGGGACGGTGATCGGCACCGGCAACGCGGTGATGGAGTGGAACCTCGTCAAGGCCGGCCTCGCTCGTGCCGCGACTCAAGCCATCTGAACGCTTCAATCCCGTCTTATTTCTCAGGTGAAACGACCATGACTGTTGTATCGGCCTTCCTGGTTCCTGGCAGCCCACTGCCCCAGCTGTGCCCCGACGTGCCCAACTGGCAGCGTTTTCAGCGTGCAATGCAACAGGCAGGTGTCGCGTTGAAGGCCTCTGAGCCGGACGTGGTGCTTGTCTACTCCACCCAGTGGTTCGCAGTGCTGGATGAAATCTGGCTGACCCGTCGACGCAGCCAAGACATTCACGTCGACGAAAACTGGCACGAATTCGGTGAGCTGCCCTATGACCTTTACAGCGATGTGACGCTGGCCAACGCCTGCATCGAAGCATGCCGTGCCCAAGGCGTGAATGCCCGTGGCGCTGACTACCAAGGCTTCCCGATTGACACTGGCACGATCGTCGCTAGCACCGCACTGGGTGTGGGCACTGAAGGGCTGCCACTGGTGGTGGCGTCCAACAATCTCTATGACAACGCCCAAGCCACCGAAAAACTGGCGGCGATCGCCGTGGCCTGCGCTGCCGGGCAGGGCAAGCGTGTGGCAGTGGTGGGGGTTGGCGGCTTGTCCGGCAGCCTGTTCACCAAGCCAATCGACCCCTGCGACGACCGCATCGTACACACCGAGGAAGATGCCTGGAATCGTCAGGTGCTGGCGCTGATTGAGACCGGTGACGTCGATGGGCTGCGGGAGGCGCTGCCCACCTACGCTGCACAGGCCCGAGTCGATATGGGCTTCAAGCATTTCCATTGGCTGCTCGGTGCGCTAGGCGGGCGCTTCCAGGGAGCCAAGGTTCATCACTACGGCGCGTTGTATGGCAGTGGTGCCGCCGTGGTGCAGTTTTACCCCTGTTGACTTGTATGCAGCAGCGCAGCCGCTAGCGCTGCCCTGCCAAGTGCGCCGACCCGGCGGTAGCCACGGCCGTCAAGCGTACTGATCGAACCATTCACCCAGGACCGTTTGCGTTGCCCGAGCAACGCAAGCAGCGCTCGCCTGCGCCCGCGATTCGCCGGGCCAGGCCTGCAGCAATCACGCGAGCCCGCCACAGCTCGCTGTCAGCCGAGTCATCGAGGTCAGTCATGAAACACTATCGCAATTACGTAAATGGTCGTTGGGTCGAGAGCCCAAATACCTTCGAAGATATCAGCCCGGTAGACGGCTCCCTGGTAGCCCTGGTCCATGAGGCTGACGGGGACCTTGTGGACGAAGCGGTCAAAGCCGGGCATCGTGCCGTTGCCGGCGCCTGGGGCCGTACCACTGCGGCCGACCGTGTGGCCGTGCTGCGCAAAATTGCGGACGAAATGGAGCGCCGCCAGGCGGACTTCCTTGCCGCCGAGATGGCCGACACTGGTAAGCCGTTGTCCATGGCCTCCGTGATCGACGTGCCGCGTGGCATCGCCAACTTCCGCACCTTCGCAGACATACTCGCTACCGCACCGCTGGACAGCCATCGCCTGGACCTGCCAGATGGCGCCTACGCGCTCAACTACGCAGCCCGCAAGCCCTTGGGTGTGGTCGGGGTGATCTCGCCCTGGAACCTGCCGCTGCTGTTGCTGACGTGGAAGGTTGCGCCCGCACTGGCCTGTGGCAACGCCGTGGTGGTCAAACCTTCGGAAGACACCCCTGGCACCGCAACACTACTGGCCGAGGTGATGCAAGCCGCCGGCGTACCGGATGGTGTGTTCAACCTGGTACATGGCTTCGGCCCGAATTCGGCGGGCGAATTCATTTCGCGCCATCCGGACATCAGCGCCATCACCTTCACCGGCGAATCGCGTACCGGCACCACCATCATGCGCGCCGCCGCCGAAGGGGTTAAGCCGGTGTCGTTCGAGCTCGGTGGCAAGAACGCGGCGATCATCTTCGCCGACTGCGACTTCGACAAGATGATCGACGGCATGATGCGCGCGCTGTTCCTCAACAGCGGGCAGGTCTGCCTGTGCTCGGAGCGGGTGTATGTCGAACGCCCGCTGTTCGAGCGCTTCTGCACTGCCCTTGCAGAGCGCATCAAGACAATGAAGGTTGACTGGCCTCACGAAGCCGCGACCCAGATGGGGCCGCTGATCTCGTCCAAACACCGCGACAAGGTGCTGAGCTACTTCGAACTGGCCCGCCAGGAAGGCGCAACCTTCATTGCCGGTGGCGGCGTGCCACGCTTTGGTGACGCGCGCGACAACGGCGCATGGGTCGAGCCGACGGTAATTACGGGCCTGCCGGATGATGCGCGCTGCGTGCGCGAGGAGATCTTCGGACCCATCTGCCACATTTCCCCGTTCGACAGCGAGCGCGAAGTCATCGCCCGCGCCAACGACACCCGCTACGGCCTGGCCGCGACGGTATGGACCAGCAACCTGAGCCGCGCGCACCGCGTCAGCGAAGCCATGCGGGTGGGCATCAGCTGGGTGAACACCTGGTTCCTGCGCGACCTGCGCACGCCGTTCGGTGGCGCCGGCTTGTCCGGTATCGGCCGCGAGGGCGGCATGCATTCGCTGAATTTCTATTCGGAACTGACCAACGTCTGCGTGCGCATTGACCAGGAGAGCGAACAATGACCGAACGACATCAACAGGTGGCCGACCTGCTCGACCAAGCGGCAAAAAGTGGTGAACCGGTGTCGCCGGTGCGCGATCAGCTTGATGCCATCGCCGACGCCTACAAGGTGCAGCAGCTCAATACCCAGCGCCAGGTGAGTGCCGGGCGACGTATCACCGGGCGCAAGATCGGTCTGACCTCGCACTCGGTGCAGCAGCAGCTGGGTGTGAATCAGCCTGACTTCGGCACACTGCTCGATAGCATGGAAGTCAGCGACGGCGAGACGATCGCCTGGCCCCGCCTCATGCAGGCCAAATGTGAGGCTGAGGTGGCGCTGGTACTGGAACACGACCTGGACCGCGAGCAGATCGTGCTCAGCGACCTGCTGGCGGCTACCGCCTATGTGTTGCCGGCCATAGAAGTGGTCGGCAGCCGCATCGCCGACTGGAACATCAGCATCCTCGACACCATCGCCGATAACGCCTCGGCAGGGCTGTACGTGCTCGGCCAGCGGCCAGTGAAGCTCGGTGATCTGGACCTGCGCCTGGCCGGCATGGTCATGGAGCGCCGAGGCGAGCCGGTTTCATTCGGCGTAGGGGCCGCGTGCCTTGGCCACCCGCTCAATGCTGCACTCTGGCTGGCCCGTACCCTGGTCGAGGCGGGCACCCCGCTGCGGGCCGGCGACGTGGTGCTCAGCGGTGCATTGGGGCCAATGGTAAGCGTTGCGCCCGGTGATGTTTTCGAGGCACGTATCCAAGGTTTGGGCAGTGTCCGGGCCTGTTTCGATTCCGCTAGCTGAGGTGATCTGCATGAAAATTGAACGTATTGCCAAACGCCTCGACGATGCCGCCCTGTACGCCCAGGCCACGTTGCAATTAGGCGGCGAAGATACCGTGACCCTGGAAGAGGCTTATGCGGTTCAACGCCTGCTGATCGAGAAGCGCCTGGCCCGTGGGGCGCGCCAGGTGGGTGTCAAAATGGGCTTTACCAGCCGCGCCAAGATGGCGCAGATGGGCGTGTCCGACCTGATCTGGGGGCGGCTGACCTCAGATATGTGGATCGAGGAAGGGGGCAGCATCGACCTGTCTCGCTACGTGCACCCGCGCGTCGAACCAGAGGTGTGTTTCTTGCTGGGCAAGCGCCTTGAAGGGCACGTTACGCCGCTGCAGGCCCTGGCCGCTGTGGAAGCGGTGGCGCCGGCACTGGAGGTGATCGACTCGCGCTATTGCAACTTCAAGTTCTCGCTGCCCGCCGTGGTGGCCGACAACGCCTCATCGTCCGGCTTCGTGGTCGGCGGCTGGCAGCGCCCGGACACTGACCTGGGCAACCTGGGGCTTGTGATGAGTTTCGATGGCCGCGCGGTGGAGATGGGCAGCACGGCGGCGATCCTCGGCGCGCCGGTACGCGCACTGGTAGCAGCAGCGCGCCTGGCGGCGCAACAAGGCGAGGCGCTCGAGCCCGGCAGCCTGGTACTGGCCGGTGCGGCGACGGCGGCCGTGGCGCTTCGCCCAGGCGTAGCGGTGCGCTGCGAATTTCAGGACTTGGGAAGCGTAGCGTTTGAAACGCTGCGCGAGGAATAAGCCATGAGCGACAAATCGCAGACCCACGCCCGGGTAGTAGACGGCAAAGCCACACCGCTTGGGGCCTTCCCCCACGTCAAGCGTGCCGGTGACTTCCTGTTCGTCTCTGGCACCAGCTCGCGGCGCCCGGACAACAGCATCGCCGGTGCAGAGCCGGACGCCTCTGGGCGCATACGCCCATGCATCGAAGCACAGACCCGCGAGGTGCTGAACAACATCCGCGACATCCTGCGCAGTGTCGGTGCCGACCTGGAGGACGTAGTGGAAGTGTGCAGCTATCTGGTCAACATGAACGACTTCTCCCAATACAACCAAGTGTACGGGCAGTTTTTCGATGCCGACGGACCGACCCGCACCACCGTCGCCGTGCACCAGCTGCCGCATCCGCATCTGGTCATCGAAATCAAGGCTGTGGCCTACAAGCCGCTGCGCTGAACCAACTCGTAGATGTGCAGATATCACCCGATACGGTTGTCTGCACTGCAAAGGAGAAGAACAGATGTCATCTGCTCGCATACCGGTAGCGATCATCGGCTCTGGCAACATTGGCACCGACCTGATGATCAAGATCCTTCGCTGCTCCGATACGCTTGAGGTGGGAGCCATGGTGGGTATCGACCCGGCATCAGACGGTTTGGCCCGCGCTGAGCGCCTCGGTGTACCCACCACCGCAGGCGGGATCGACGGGCTGCTCGCGCTGCCCAATTTCAAGGAAATCCGCATCGCCTTCGATGCCACCTCCGCTGGGGCGCACAAGGTGCATGACAGCAAGCTGCGTGCCCATGGGGTACGCATCATCGACCTCACCCCTGCAGCCGTCGGCCCGTATGTCGTCCCGGTGGTGAACTTCGCCGAGCATGCCCACGAGCCGAACCTGAACATGGTCACCTGCGGCGGCCAGGCGACCATCCCGATCGTGCATGCGGTGGCGGGCGTGGCGCCGGTGCATTATGCCGAGATCGTCGCGGCAATCTCCAGTAAGTCGGCCGGCCCCGGCACCCGTGCCAACATCGACGAATTCACCGAGACCACCTCACGCGCCATCGTCGAGGTCGGCGGCGCGGCGCGCGGCAAGGCGATCATCGTGCTCAACCCGGCCGAGCCGCCATTGATCATGCGCGACACGGTGTATTGCTTCGTGCCGTTGGACGCCGACACCCAAGCCATCGTAGACGCGGTCGAGCAGCGCGTGGCCGAGGTTAACCGCTACGTGCCGGGTTACCGCCTCAAACAACACGTTCAGTTCGAGCACTTCACCGAGAACAACCGGCAGAACATCCCTGGCCTTGGCTGGAGCACCGGCATCAAAGTCGCGGTGTATCTCGAAGTGGAAGGTGCCGGGCACTACCTGCCGGCCTACGCCGGCAATCTGGACATCATGACCAGCGCGGCGCTGACCGTCGCTGAACGTATCGCCCAGGCGCAGTTCACTGATCAGGGGTTGTGAAGATGATCGACACGAACAAAAAGATCCATATCTCAGACGTGACCCTGCGCGACGGTATGCATGCCGTGCGTCACCGCTACAGCCTGGAACAGGTCGCGTGCATCGCTCAGGCCCTGGACCAAGCCGGCGTCGACAGCATTGAGGTCGCCCATGGCGATGGCCTGCAGGGTTCGAGCTTCAATTACGGCTTCGGTGCCCATACCGACCTTGAGTGGATCGCCGCGGTAGCCGCAGTGGTGCAGCGCGCCCGCATCGCCACGTTGCTGCTACCGGGCATTGGCACTGTGCACGACCTCAAGGCCGCCTACGATGCTGGCGCGCGGATCGTGCGCGTGGCCACCCACTGCACCGAGGCCGATGTCTCGCGCCAACACATCGAATACGCCCGGTCCCTGGGCATGGACACCGTGGGCTTCTTGATGATGAGCCACATGCAGACCCCGGCTGGCCTCGCCAGGCAGGGCAAACTGATGGAAAGCTACGGTGCACAATGCATCTACGTTGTGGATTCCGGTGGCGCGATGAACATGTGGGACATCGCCGAGCGCTTCAAGGCCTTGAAGGACGTGCTTGACCCAGCGACGCAGACCGGCATGCACGCCCACCACAACCTCAGCCTGGGCGTGGCTAACAGCCTGGTCGCCCTGGAGCACGGCTGCGATCGCGTCGATGCCAGCCTGACCGGCATGGGCGCCGGGGCCGGCAACGCACCGCTCGAGGTATTCGCCGCCGCCGCCGAGCGCATGGGCCTGAACCACGGCTGCGACGTGAAAAAGCTGATCGATGCCGCTGAAGACATTGTCCGTCCCCTGCAGGAACGGGTGGTGCGGGTAGACCGGGAAACGCTGGCCTTGGGTTATGCAGGGGTCTATTCAAGTTTCCTGCGCCATGCCGAGGCGGCCGCGGCCAAATACGGCCTGTCGACTTTCGACATTCTGGTTGAACTGGGCAAGCGCCGCATGGTCGGTGGCCAGGAAGACATGATCGTCGATGTCGCCCTGGATTTGCTCAATCAAGGATGAACACTGCCACTTGGCAAAAATTCAATGAACTTGTGAACATCAATGCGCATGACAGGAAAGGCTTATAATGATTAACAAGACCGCTATTTCTTTGTTGCTGGCTTCTGTCGCCATGAATATCAGCGCGGCAGAACATAATATTGTTTGTAAAAGCCCACTGCCTGTACCTGCCCCGCAGGAGGAATGGTCGCTGTTCCAAGATACGGTAAAGCGTGCACCTGCGGTGATGGGTGACGTCCACCGTGAGTTTTATGGAAAAGGCTTGGACAACTTTGGGGACCTTCGTTTGCCGCAGGGCGAAGGGCCCTTCCCCGTGGTGATTGTTGTCCATGGCGGGCGTTGGAGCGCTGATGTAGGCCTGGATTACATGGCGCCAGTCGCTGATATGCTGACCAAGGCGGGTTTTGCAACGTGGAACATCGAATACAGCCGGGTAGGCAGCTATGGCGAATGGCCCAACTCCTTCAAATCCGTTGCGGGGGCTGCTGATCATTTACGCGAACTGGCCAAAAAATACCCCTTGAATCTCAGAAGAACCGTGACACTCGGCCATTCTTCGGGGGGGCATTACGCTTTATGGTTGGCTGGGCGAAATCTGTTAAAGGCGCAGTCTGAGCTCTATGTGAAAAACCCTTTGTCGATCAGCGGCGTGCTGGTGCTGGACGGGGTTGTTGACCTGGCATGGCATGCTCAACTCCCTCGCGGCAAAGACATACAGCCGAAAGTGCTAGGCCACGTTCAGGGAAAGGAGTTGCAGGCGCGACTTCAGGAAGTATCGCCCACCCAGATGCCAATCATAAAGGTACCGCAGGTTTTCATTACAAACCAAAGCGACCGCTTCCCGTCCGTTCTTGATTACGTGAAGCGTGCCACCGCCGCTGGAGCCAACTCGAAGTATGATGCCCTGTGTTCTTCCAATCATTTTGTGCCCGTAGACACATCCAATGGCGAAGTGACAAAAAAGATCATCGAATATACGACCGAACTCGCCCAATAAAAAAAGCATTAGCCCGGCGCAATCGCACGCCGGGATAACCACCTCCCCTGCCTTTCCAAACAATAACAATCGAGGGCTACCTCTATGTCTGTCCGCATAAAAAACGTGGTCGCCATGTCATGCTTTTTACCTGGAGTGGTTTGTTGCTTTGAAGCACTGGCCGAGGCGAAAAGCGGTTTCTTCGAGGGAAGCTCTCTTACACTTGATACCCGCCAGTGGTATTCCAAGGAAATCGGGAGACGCAACACCGTATATCGGTATAAAACGGACGAAGGCCCGCAGGTTTCGCATGACCGAGTGGCCTGGCAGCAAGGTTTCAAATTGGGATTCGAGTCCGGCTACACCTCGTGGCCCGTGGGGGTAGGACTGGACCTTGCTGCCTATTCTGTCGTCGCGTTAGAACGCGACACGGGTGACGCTGCGGGGGGTAGTAACAGAATGCTGGTGAACAGCGATGGCGATGTACAACCTACATGGAGTCGCTTGGGCGTTGCCGCAGTCAAGTTGCGAGCCGCCGAGACCGACGTAAAAATCGGCCGTCATCAGGTGGCCACGCCTGTCATGAATTTTTCGGATACTCGTACTGTTCCTGCCTCTTTCGACGGGCTGTCGGTTGAAAGCTCATCCTTTGATGGCCTGGTGTTAAAGTCTGGTTACTTCTCAAAAATGGCGCCACGTTATGCTGCAGGCACCGAAGACATCGGACTGCAATACGCCATGCGCCCGGTCACCAGTGATTGGACCGCTTATTTTGGCGGGGACCACACTAGCGCGAACGGCTTGAAAACCAGTGTTTATATTTCGCGCATTCAGGATATTTGGGACAGGCAATATTTTGGCCTGGCACAGACATTCCAATCGGAAGGGCTCACCACATCGGTGAAGCTATCGATGTACAATACGAAATCAAGCGGAAAGGAAGAAGCTGGCCATATCGATCAGCAGGCATTTGGTCTGGCCATCACCCCGCGCTTCAAGAACCACTCAGTGGAATTCGGCCTTCAGAAAATTGTGGGTGATGAATTCTTTGACTTCGTGAAAGAGTCAAATGCCATTGAGCTACCGAACACCATGGTTTCTTACTTTAACGGCCCGAACGAAACCTCCTTTCAGGTCAAATATATAAATGACTGGGCTGCTTACGGCGTTCCTGGATTTAAAAGCATACTCTGGCACACCCGGGGCTGGGGTATTGATGGAACGGGCTATGACGGGGGCCCAAAGGGGGTTTACACGGCTTCGCTGCTTCAGGACAACGAACGCCATAACGAAACCGGCCTTTTAGGGAGTTACACATTTCAATCTGGCGAATTAAAGGGTGGAAGTATTCTTGCAGGTTACGCTTGGCACCGCGCAAGCAGCCACCAGGCCGAGGGTAACTTTGATGAGCTGAGGGTTATTCTCAGAATGCCCTTTTCTATTTTCTAAGTGATAACGCTGCCCTATTGCTCGCTGGCGTTATCTTGCGCAGGGCCTGTACGCGCCTAAAGCGGCGCGTACAGGCTCAAGCGGGTATTTCCGTGACCCTGGCGGGCCCCTTACCAAGGGGCTGGCCTCCGAGAGTTCGTGCCTGGAGCATGCCTGCATGACAACCTTTCTTTACAACGACTTCACCACCACCGCCCAACTCGACGAGCAATACGACATCGAGGCCTCGGTGACGGATTTCGACGGCTATGTGCGGGAGTTCATCGCGCAAAGCCAGGCCGTGCGCGCCGAACTGCCCAACCAGTTGGACGTGCCCTACGGCCCGACCCTGGACGAGACTTTCGATGTGTTCTTCCCGCCACAGGGCGTCACCGAGGCCCTGCGCCCGGCGGTCTTCTTTGTCCATGGCGGCTACTGGCGAGCGACCACCAGCAAGGAGTGGAGCTACGTCGCCAAGGGCCTGGCCGCGCAAGGCGTGGTCACGGTTGTGGAGAATTACACCTTGGCGCCGAAGGTCGCCATCGCCGAGATCGTACGCCAGCACCGCGCGGCGTTCAGCTTCCTGTGGCGCAACGCCGAACGGTTCGGCATCGACCGTGAGCGCATCGTCGTGGTCGGCCATTCGGCAGGCGCCCATGGCGTGGTCGAGCTGCTGGCTACCGACTGGGTCGGCGACTATGGCTTGCCCGCACAGCCCTACTTGGGCGCCATTGCGGTCAGCGGGGTGTATGACCTGCGCCCGCTGCCGCACACCTTTCTGGCCAGGACGCTGGATTTTACCTGGCAGTCGGCCGAGGCTCTGAGCCCGATCCTGCACATTCCCCGGAAACTGGCACCTCTGATGCTGCCCTACGGGCTTCGTGAGACCGCCGAGTTCCGTCGCCAGACCATCGACTATGCCCAGGCCTGCATCGAGGGAGGCGTGCCGGTGGAGCTGCTGGCCCTGGATCTGGACCATTTCAATATCCTCGACGATCTGGCAGCAGGAAGCGGACCAATGTTTCAGCGGATCATTCGATGGCTGGGTTTGTAGGCAGTACTCAGCTTGGTGAACCCTGCGGGATTCGGCTTTCCGGCGATAGGGCCAGCATTGGCGCCCGTACTTCCAGGAAGCCAATCCACGTCAAAAGACACCACAACAGAAAGCCCGCCGCGGTGGTCATTTTTCACGCTGCACAGCCGTGAATTTTGACTGCCACCGCGTTACAAGCTGTTACATCGAACGGCCGAAAAAATCAGATTTAACCCCTTTCCTGTAGGGCATTTCCCAAAGATACTGCCGCCG